>Ga0247609_10003145_pt1 | contig 16869 bp, 16 predicted proteins | sample 172DNAGHGlowgp2_FD_193487 | JGI IMG/M metagenome (GOLD analysis project Ga0247609, IMG submission 193487) | Sheep rumen microbial communities from Palmerston North, Manawatu-Wanganui, New Zealand - 1728 DNA GHGlow gp2 | ecosystem: Host-associated > Mammals > Digestive system > Stomach > Rumen ...
TGTCTTTAGCTCTTTTCCTTACAGGTTGTAGTCGAAAATCGTCTAAGGAAGTTGATATTACAGAAACATCTTTCAATGTTGAGTCATGTGACAAGTATTTTCATTTACTTGATTGTATTTTGAATAACGATGATGATAAACAATATTCTAAAGATGATAGAAAAGAGCTAAGAGAATATATTAAATTAATGCAAAATGGGTGGACATGATTAGATGAAGAGACAATAGACAAAAATTGTACAGATGAATTGGCTAAATTTAGTGAAATGAAATCTGAACTTAGTGAAATTTGATGTTCTTTATAATTATTCATTTAATGCTAACAATATGAATCTTTTTTCGATAATAAGTTTTGCTGTTTTGATATTGCTATCAATGTTTTTTTCTGGGAGTGAAACTGCTTTGACTTCAATTCCTCAACATAAAGTTGATTCATTAGTTAAGCAGCGTAAGCATTGAGCTAAGTATTTAAAGTTTTGTAAAAGAGAGAATAACAAAGTTCTTATGGCCATTCTTATTTGAAACAATATTGTAAATATATGATCTGCGTCATTAGCAACGGCTATTTCAATGAATATTGCTGAATGAATCAATTTTAATCAATGACTTGTTGTTTGAATAGCTACAGTAGTTGTCACTATCCTTGTATTAATATTTTGAGAGATTTTACCAAAGACTTATGCACAACAGCATTCCGAAAGCTTGTCATTAAAAATTTCACCGTTTTATTTTTATTTAACTAAATTTTTATCCCCTATTATATGGTGTTTGTGTTTGATTACTGAAAAATTTGGTAAAAAATCTAAAAGTAGTGTTGAGATTTCTCAGGAGGAAGTTGAGGCATTTATAGAAAGAGCTGTGGAGTCAGATGCGGTTGAAGAGAATACTTACGAGAATATTAAAAAAATGTTAAATTTTAGTGATATTACAGTTGGTGAAGCGATGACTCCAAGGGTTAGAATTTGTGCTGTGAGTGATAGCCTTACTTTAGATCAGGCTATAGAAAAAATTTTAACTTTCCATTATACTCGTATTCCAGTATATCATGATTCTATTGATGATTCAAGTAAAGTAGTAACATTAAAAGAGTTATTAAAATTTTTAAAAAAGCATTGATGAGATGCTAAGCTATCTGATTTAAATTTATATACGATTCATAAAATTCCTTCAACAACTCCTATCGATGTAGCCATGGAAAAATTTAAAACTTCACATAAACATATAGCACTTGTAATGGATGAGTATTGATGAGTTGATTGAATTATTTCTCTTGAAGATATTATTGAGGAGATTTTTTGAAATATTCAGGATGAAAATGATGTTGAAGTTGCGCCTATTAGAAAAGTTTGAAAAAATACTTGGTTGGTCTCTCCTTTTGTGAGATTGGATGAGTTCTTATTGGAAAGTAAATTATCTTTTGAGGAGCTTTGATTAGAAGAAGAGGAATATGATTGAGAAACCTTTAGTTATTTGATTACATCCCTTCTTGAATGATTTCCGACTGAATGAGAGGAGATTCAAATACCATTGAAAGATGTACGTGATGAAGAAATTAATTTTTTAAATAGAGTTAAATCTAGTTATGTTCATGAGAGAAAAATGGTTATAAAAGTGAAAACTGTTAACGATAATATTATTTGAGATCTGAATATTACGATTGTTTAAATTTATATTAAATTGAAGACTGTATGTTAATTAAAAGTTCTATATTTAGTTTATTTAGATCTGCTCCATCAAAATCGGTTAGTTGATCTCTATGAGATGATAAATTTTTAATTTCTCAAATTCCTCCAGAGTGATTTCCATTAAGAAATAGAAAGTTTTGATGATGCGCTCATTATTCTTTAAAAGCAGTTATAGAGTGAAAAAATAGACAAAATTATCCTATAGAGCATTATTCTGCAGATCGGTGGTCATGAAAGACATACTTGATGACTCCATGGTGAATTTTGAAAGTTTTAAAGAAGTATAAATTAAAATATTCAGTTATTAAGGTTAAAAAATTATCTGAAAATGAAAAATTAATTTTGTTGAAAGAAAACTTGAAAAGAGGTCCAATAATTCTTTTGGTTGCAAACTGACAAACTCGTAAAAGCCGATTTTTATGGTGAAAAGCACTAACTCATTGGCATTATGTAAGTCTTTGGTGATATGATGATGAAAAAATGATCTTTTACGTATATGATTCTAACACAAAAAAGCAAACTTTGCAAAATGATATGAAATGAACTTTGAAGGTACCATATAAATATATTTTAAAGGAGTGGTGAATTTGAGCATCTAAGCTCGTCTATAATTTTGCAATTGCGATAAGATACTAACTATTTTCTGTTTATATATTAGTATAATAAATTTTTAATTTCTTCTTTAATTTATTGGTATAATATCTATAAGATAGTGTTGTTTATTTTGATATTATTTGTTATGAAGTCTCTTACACTTAAATCATATATAGAACAGGTTGAAAGTTGAAAAATAAATCCTTTTGATATTGTATGAGAGTTTTTAGATAGAGCAGAAAAAGATAGTGATGATTTACATGCTTTTGTTAGATTACATCCTGATTATGTTGAGAAAAATTTGAATGATTTTAAAGATTTGCCATTGCATTGAGCTCCTATAGGGGTTAAAGATAATATAATGACTAAATGATATATTTCTTCTGTGGGTTCAAAGATGTTAGAAAATTATGTTGCTCCATATTCTGCAACATGTTTTGAAAGACTACAGAAGCAGTGATGATTAATGATATGAAAAACAAATATGGATGAATTTGCTATGTGATCATCGACTGAATATTCTGCTTTTTGAAATACAAAAAATCCTAACTGAATAGATCGTATACCTTGAGGCTCTAGTTGATGAAGTGCTGCTGCTGTAGCATGAGGTTTGTGTTTAGCAGCTTTGTGAACTGATACATGAGGATCTGTTCGTTGACCAGCTGCTTTGTGTGGTATAGTATGATTTAAGCCGACATATTGAAGGGTTTCTAGATATGGTGTTCAATCAATGGCGTCTTCCTTTGACCAAGTTTGAGTTTTGTCAAAAACTGTGGAAGATGCTAGAATTATGCTTAATGTGATTTGTGGATATGATGAAAACGATAGTCAATCGAATAAAAGGGCTGATAAAAAAGATTTTTATGATTTAAATATAAAGGAAGGTGATATTAAAATCGCAGTTCCAAATGAGGCTGTTAATGAGGCTTTAGATCCTAGAGTTAAGAGACTATTCTTTGCTAAAATTGATGAATTAAAGTCGCATTGATTTACGGTTGATTACGTGGATCTTCCTATATTAAGATATGTAAGTGCTATCTACTATATGCTTATATCTGCAGAAGTGACAAGCAATCTTTGACGTTTTGATGGGATACGTTTTGGATTACAGGAAGATATGAAGTGAGTACAGGGATTAAATGATTATTATATGAAAGTTAGAGATGAATGATTTTGAAGTGAGGTAAAGAAGAGGATATTACTTTGAAACTATGTTGTTACAAAAGAAAATTATGAAAAGTATTATTTGCGTGGCTATAAAGCTAGGAAATTTTTACAATCAGAATTTGCTAAATTCTTTAAAAATTACCATATTATCTTAACACCCACAACTCCCACACCAGCATGAAAATTTTGAGAAAAGACGTCTGATCCACTAATTATGTATCTTGAGGATATGTATACAGTGACGGCAAATTTGGTTTGAATCCCTGCAATTTCTATTCCAATGTGAACAGTTGAGGATCGTGGTGATATTCTGCCTGTAGGAGTCCAATTGATGTGATGAAAGCGGGAGGAGTGATTATTGCTTTCTATAGCAGAAAAGATAGAAATAATATAATTATTTTGTTATTTAAATGACAAACTATAAGCTTTTTCTAGTGTTGTTCTATCAATGTAAGATCATGTTTCGTTAATTGCTGTTTGCTGCGTGAAGGCCATCATAGTTTCTTTTTCTTCGGTTTTAATTCTTACAAATGGACTTATATTCAAGCTTCTGCACGCATTTGTGATTCGAATTATGCGTAGAGCTTTTAGAGATTCTGGTTCATTTTCGTGGTATGTTCATTGTAGTCATGAACAGTTTATTCACTGAATTGATTTATTAATGTATTCTTTTTTCCTCATTAATTTCATAAATGATGCTAGTCAACAAATCATTGAGTTATATTTACCATGATCTTGTCAATCAGCAACTTTTGATGATCATGTTCTTCATATGTCTCATTTGTATGGAGTTACATTACATGGATTGTTTTTTTTGTATCATATGGCTTTTTTATTGCTGTAATTAAGTTTTAGATCTTTCACTTTTAAACTTATCAATTTTCATTCTGTTCAGCTTAAAGAAAGCTGTGAAAATCATATTAGAGGATCTATTTTAACGTTATCCACTCTGTATGCTTTAATTCATTTATATGGTTTGGTTATATGTTTGAATGGATATGGTCATGGTGTAAATCAACTTCTATCTACATTTGTGGTTGGGATTTCTGCTTTGTCGATAGTTCATACTTCTGTTGTTGAAGCTGTGTTTGATTTATCGTTGTCTGTTTTTAATCATAATAAATTTTTTAACCAGTTTGTTGCTTTCCCAAATATGCTGGTTCGTGTTTGTGTTTCGAGTAAATGTAGGCTTTCTTTTACAAATAATAAAATACTGTTTAGTTTTTCGTTATTGTTTGATGAATACTCTTTTGATTCCATTATTTATGTTATTATAAAAATTTTAGGATGTTGCTAGTATATTAAGACTTATTATAAATTTGGGTTTGGTCACGTTCTAAACGGAAAGTCTTCTGGAATTGTGTATCATTTAATTTTTGAAAGACATTTCATTACATTTCTTTGCCAATTTATAGGACTTGATGCATATATTTTACCATCGGGGTTTCAGTATCTTGATAGTTGATTGATTGTGTGATATCATCATAGATGTTGATTGTTTAATGTTAATGGAATTAGTCTAGCGCCTGCATATGGTGTATTATATGCAACTCTATCTCATCTATCATTATTTCATACATTTCAAATGTTGTTACTTGTTGTAAGATATTTTCATAGAGTTGATTCTGCAACTCAAATACAGATTACGACATCTCTATCAATATTTGTTCATTCAACAACAGAATTCCAAAAATTTAAATCTCTATATACTCAAACCCCATATCAATTTACTAGTGCTTGAGCTCTATCATCTACAGTTTCTCATTCCATAATCTTCAGATCCGACACGTCAATTGGTCTTATTAATTGATCATTGAGATACTTGATTCTGTAATCTTCAGGTAATGTGTTTTGTCGGTCTGTTACAACACTTAAATCCAATATTGTTAGAGGATCTATAGCTACTCAGTCTTTAAAAACTCAGAATGTTAGGTTTTCTCATTCAGATGCAAATCATGCTCACATTGTACCTGGTTCTCATCAGCTATATCATATTATTTGTCAGCGTTGTACTATATCTCACTCGTTTACTATAATTTGATTCATATATTCATATAAAGTAACATATCATTCTTTATGAAGAATTAGTATCCATGATATTCAATCAATTGAGTTTGAGACATAGTATACTACACCATCTCTTGCTGCATATACTGGTGTTCACTGAGTGGCTTTGATTTGTATTGCTTGATGTTTAAATCAATTTTCTTTTTCAAAATCTGGATCATTGAAATAGTGAGTTATGTGTTCTATTGGATAAATTGGCCATGCTACTGGTGCTGCATCATCATCACTACTATCTTGTGATTTTAACATTGTTTCGATGTTATCTGGGATGTTGTCATTAGTTCTGTAATTTTTCTTTACAATATCATCAATAAATGTTAATACCATTTTATTTACATCTTCCTTAGATGTTAGGATTGCATCAAGTTTTGAATTGGACTTTTCCCTGTATAGATTAATAAATTTTATTAAATATTGTTTTTTTTGTTCTAATCTTTCGATTTCGTTACGATAAGATTCAATGCTTTCTTGTGCAGAAATTTTTAGACTTCAAAGTTTTGTTAACAAGTTAGTCTTTTTTTCTTCTTCTTGTGTGGATTTATTAATTAATTCTCAGAGCTCAACAGTCATAGCTGACAATAGGTCATTTCAGACGAAAGTTTCATTAAAGTTATCTGAGTTAATAAATAACTTTATATCATCAATTTTTTCTCAGTCTTGGTCATAAATTTTTAATTGCATTTTGTATAGCAGTGTCATATATTCATCCATATATTTTTTTGCTTTTTCAGCAGAAACTTTTGCTTGTCTTAGCTCTTTTAAAAATTCTTTCATTTGATTTTGGTATTGTTTTAATTTATCTAGTGATTCCTCAAGATTCGCGTTAGCTCAATTGATACTTGATATTACTCTAACAATTTCTGTTCTTGTTTGTCTGTAATTTTCGCTCATTTCAGAATTTTTTGATTTTTCTTCCTCATCCAGCTTGAATAATTCATTTTTAATTGTTGATATATCTGATTGGAGCTTTTCAACTCTATCCACAGCTGCATTGATTAGTGAATTCTCATCACGGCTCAACATCACAGAATCTCTTAGTTCAGTAAGATTTACTTCTCATGTTGCATAAACTAAAGGAGATAATCAGTAAAAAAGTCATATCAATATGACAACAAACTTTATTCCAGTTGATTGGAGTGTCTTTTTGGCCATTTTTATTACGAATTTTATATTATTAAATCATTCATAATTATATATTTTTTTGAATAAAACGCCAAATTTTTATTAGATTCTATTGCATTTTCATCTTCCCATTTCATTGTTTTGTTTTATAATTTGTGATTTTCAAAATATTTGAATATTGTACGGTTTTAAGCTAATTTTCTGTAAAATATTTTTCGTAATTTAAAAAATAAAGGAGTTTCATAAGTGAATTACTCCTTTAAATAAATTAAGTAATTAACACATAATAGTGTGTTAAAGCGGACAATCCCTGGACATTGACATAACCATAAAGCATGCCATTATTCCAAGAATGCAAATAAGCCAGTTTTCATCATCTTCTGTTGATTCTGGAATTTCATCTTCTTGAATTGATTCATCATTAGCAATAAATAAAGAATCAATAGATTTACCTATTGTATTAACTGCTTCCAAATCAAGGATTGTGGTTGCTTCGGCTTTTTGTGTTATTCCACAATTGTTAACGTCGATAGTGTCACAAAGACCGTCGACCATTTCATTCGAGATCACGTCACATACTGAATCGTTTACTCCATTCTGTGCATATGTGCTAAAGAATGATACATAAACTAATAAAATAATAAATAATTTCTTCATAACTTTTTTGTTTTATTTTTTTACTTAGTTTAACATTTAGTACTGTATATATTTTTACAAAAAAGTAAATACATTGCTCTGATTTTTAGTAAAATTAATTTTACAATAAGTAATTTATCAAGTTCTAAACTGATCATATTTGTTTAATATTGACCCAACTTTTTATAAAAAATATATGTAAATTCAAATAAAAAAACTCCATTAATCAAAAATCTCCATATTAGAGATAAACATAAATGCAGGAAAGTTTGAGGATTGCTTTCAAATTCTTTATAAATCTATAATAAATTTAATATTGGGTTCATATATCCTAGAATATTTTTTTTAAACATTAAACTTAAATATCATTACATCTCCATCGTGTACAATATAATTTTTTCATTCAAGACGAAGTAATCATTTTTCTCTTGCTTTAGCCCATGAACCACATGCTACTAAATCATCATATCAGACAACCTCGGCCTTAATAAATCACCTCTCAAAATCTGAATGGATTGCTCATGCGGCTTGTGGAGCAGTTGATCATTGTGGGATTGTCCATGCTTTTGTTTCTTTTTCTCATGTAGTAAAATAGTACATAAGTCAAAGCGTATTAAATGCTAATGAAATAAGATCATCTAGAGTTGGAATCTTAGAAGCCTGAACATCAAGCATTTCAGATATAAATTCCAATTTTTCTTCTGTTGTCATATCCATCATTTCTTCCTCAACTTTTACACATACAACAGATACTGGGGCATTTAATTTTTCACTATACTCCGCTTTAATAGCTTCTGCATTAACTAAATCATCTTGTGATATGTTCAAAGCGTATATGAATGGTTTTAAAGTCAGGAAGTTATAAGATTTTAAAACTTTTAAATCATCAGAAGAAAACTGATCACGAACTGTATGCGCCAATTTTCAATCCATTAAAGTTTTATAGATTACCTCTAATATTTCGCATTGTTTTTTTTCATCTTTTGTACAATTAGAAGATTTTACTTTTTTTTGTAATGTGGGTAAAATTCTCTCAATATGCTCTAGGTCAGCAAAAATTAATTCTGTGTTAATTATTTCAACATCTCTCATGGGATCTATTGTTCATTCTACATGTACTACATCTGAATCTTTGAAATAACGTAAAACCTGGACTATAGCATCCGTTTCACGAATATTGGCTAAAAATTTATTTCATAGTCATTCCCCTTTTGATGCTCATTTTACTAATCATGCTATGTCAACAAATTCGGTAGTTGCGTATACCTTTTTTTTGCTGTTAGACATTTCAGCCAAGACATCTATTCTTGGATCTTTAACGTCAACTATTCAGACATTTGGATCTATCGTACAGAACGGAAAATTTTCGGCTGGTGCTGAATAAGATTTAGTGAGTGCATTAAAAAGCGTAGATTTTCAAACATTTGGTAGTCAAACTATTCAGATTTTCATTATTTATAAATTTGTTTATAAATCTGTATTATATTAGTGTTTAAAATCCTAATTTCAAGATTTTAGATTTTGAAAAAAATTTATTATTTTAAAATCGTTAGTTTTATACTTTTAATTTTGTTTAAATTATATTAGTTTTATTTTATTTCGAAAAATTTAAGATATTTTGCTGTCTCATATACGTCTAGTGGTTTAAATCTGTTATCATTTTTGTATTCACTTATTCTTGGATCTCCGTCTTTTAGTTCATATTCTATTAAAATTGAGTATCATGCTTCATCTTTCACTAGTACGTAGTGTGTGATAATACCGTCTTTTTCATCCTCTGTGAATAGGTATTTATTTCAGTATTCATCAATATCTTTAAAAGTCTTTGAATCGAACTCACTTGTTGTAAATTTTCGTATAGTATCAAATTTAAAATCATTTAAATTTTTTATACATTCTCTTTCAGCTTGTACATCTACCAAACATGATGGATCGTTATTTCATCAAGCTTCTATACGTTTTTCCATAATGTTTTGCTTTGTGTTAAAAATTATATATTTATTTTATACAAATATAAGCTTATGTCAAATTTATATAGGCTATTTTACTTTGTAGACTTTTTACTTATACGAGAAAAATATTAAACTTTTCTAAATTTTGCTTTAATTGTTCATAACTTTTATAATAACATGAATTCATTCATAGTTCTCTGGGAGATATTACATCGTCTCATATTTTATCTCAAATCATAATTGTTTCCTCTGGTTTACATCATGAAATTTCCATCATTTTTTCAATAATTTTTAAATTGGGCTTTGTTATACCTACTTCAAACGAAAATAAAGGATAGTCTACGTAATCAAGAATTTTAGTATTGTGTTTTAACCATTCAAGTGCGAAATTTCAATTATTTGATATAATTCACAGTTTATATCAAGCTTTATTTAATTGTTTCAACATTGAAATTGTGTGCGGATATGCCTTAGTGCGTTTTTCAGCATGATCAGCTATAGATATTAATAATTGAATACGTTCTTCTCTCGCTTCTAATCAAAGAGTCTTGCATAATTGTGCATAAGCCTCGAATTTTGATTCTCGTCTTCTTGTCTGCAGAGAATTTTCATATAATTTTATAAATTTTTTATGTGGCATGGTCAGATGCAGTGCATTTTGCATTGTAACTGATCTATCTTCTGGAATATCTCTGTATGCTAATGTTTTTCGAAGGTCAAATATTATTAATTTGATCATTTGGTTTTAGTGTTTTAACAGCTATAAAATAGTTTTTATTAATTCGTAGAGTTCCTTAGTTGTATAAACTGTATAGTTAGGACGAATTCAATTACTTTTTTTATGATATCTATTTAGTCGTATACCTTGCATTCAAATCCGTTGTGATCATAAAATGTCTCTATCAATATTGTCTCATACCATTAGAGATTCACTTATGAGAACTTCGGCTTTATAGCATCACAGTAAAAAACATCAGGAATGCGGTTTTTCTAATCAAACCTCTTCTGAAGAAACAAAAACATCTATATAATCTGAAAATCATAATTTTTCTAGTTTCTTAAATTGTACATATGAAATACTATCGGTGATAATTCATGTCTTTATTCATTTACTTTGTAAATACCTTAAGGTTTTTTTACTCCAGGTGTCTTTTTTAATTGATTTGTAAAATTTATCCCGATAGAGATCGTAAAGTGGTACAATCATATCAGGTAGAATTGTATTTTTTTGCTTAGAATTTATCTTTTCAAAAAATTTTTGAAGATATAAATCTCTGTTATGTGAAGCGGCAGTTCATGAAAGTTGCATTTTTACATCTTTTTGTGCGATTGAAAACGCTAATGAAATTAATTCTAATGGCATTTTAGTGCATCTTTCTATGCGTTTAAACAGTGTATATAATGCTTTTTGATGTGCATACTCATAATCATATAGAGTGTCATCCAAATCGAAAAAAACTGCTTTTATTTTTTTGTTTTTTTCTATCATGATTTATTTGCTGAAAATAAACTAATCATATTATAATTATATTTGTCTAAAAAAGCAAAAAATTAGTATTTTTTATATTTATTTTAATGTATTGAACTGTTTTATGTTTATTCAATAATTTTATGTAAATAATGATGTTGAATTTGTGAGCTAAACTTGTAGATTAATGTAAATATTTAGTTTTTTAATTTTGATATGGAAATAAAGGATATAGTTGATTTTATGCAGTGGACTATTTGAGAAGGACGTTATAAGCACACGTGAGACTTCACTCTTAGAGAAAGACAATTTGCTCAAATGATTAAGCTTGGTGAAGAATATTGAGAATTATGTGAGCAGGTCTCATGAGCTTTGTGAGCGCAAAGACTTGAGAAGTCAGAACGTTTTTCAGAAGAAAATTTGTGAGATGAATTCGCTGATGTGATATACGCGACGGTACGTTTGGCATGTCTTATGGATGTTGATATTGAGAAGTCTCTTGAAAATAAGAAAGAAAAATTAGAAGACAGAATGAAATAATTTTATTTAGTATTTCTTAGTATGCTTTGACTTTTATTCTATTGAAGGTTTGAAAAAGAAAAAGGGTTTGACCAATTGATTCAATCAATAAAAGAGTTAAATAAAAGAAAAGTAGATTTTGAAATATTTATATTTGGTAAAGGTAGTTTAGAGCATGAATTGTTGGAAGTTCACGATAAAAACGTGCATTATTTTTGATGGAAACCACTTGATGAAATAAAAAAATATCTTCCAAATATCGATTATTGCCTTATGCCATCAGAATTCTTGGAAACTTTTTGATTATCGGCTTTAAACGCTTTATCCTGGTGAGTGCCAGTGATTTGATATAAAAAGTGATGATTGGAGCCTTTTATATTTCATGAATGTGATCTATTCTTAGCTGAGTGAAATAGTACTTCAGAAAAAATTGTTTCTATAGTCGAAAAATTGTCAAAGAAAACTAACCCTGAGATGATTAGTGATAAAAAGGCATTTGAATTAAAAATTAAAAATCTGTTAAAAGATTATACTGAGGATGCGCGGTATCAGAGGTTTTTAAAGTTGTCTGGTTTTAAAGATAACCAAAATAAAAAAATACTAATTGTAAGTGATTTTGTTAATAAAGCTTGATGAATAGAAACTTACATTCATGATGTTAAAAACTTGCTAGAAACGCATTGATTTGATGTTATACTTTGGTGATGAATATTGCCAAGGTGATTTGTTTGAAAATGGAAAAAAAGAATATGATTGATTTTGTTCCCTTTTAACATTCGAAGTGGTAATAAAATTAAAAAGGTTTTAAGAGATGAAAAACCTGATTTAATATGGTTTAATTCTTTACTACGTTGGCTTTGACCAAATGTTGTTAAATTTGCTTATAATTGGAAAAATAGAGAAAGTAATCAGACTAAAATATGGATGATGTATCATGATTTTTGATATTTCTATTCTTTCCCTTCTGAATTATATAATCTTGATGATTGTAAAACTCCCCTCACCAAAGAGAATTTTCTTTCTTCTTGAAAATGTAAAAACATTATTATGAAGTTGGCTATATTTTTTAAGTATTATTGGTTACTGCCGTTGATGAATACTTTGAAAAAATGTGTTGATTTGCATTTAACGCCGTCTGAATGTGTGACAAAAATTGCTAGTGAAAGTTATAATTTAAACGGAAATAAGTGTAAAAGTTTTCCTCATTTTATTCAAAAGTAAACATTTATTATTTTATTTTCTATGTGTTATTAGTAATTCATTTTATTTTCAGATTCTAATATATAGTTGTTTTGATCTTCTGGGTCTATTAATACTATATCTGAATCTCATATATAAAAATCTCTATCTTTTGTATGTAAATGATATGGTTCTAAATCATTTATCTTATTCTTGTATTCAAGTATCTCTGAATCTAAACTTGAATTTTTGGAACTATTTTCTTCTGTTTTTTGTGATTCTAATTCTGAAATTTTTTGCTCTAGCTGTTTTTTTGTTATTTCTCTATTTTGTAAATCTAATATTATTCATTTTTTTATAAAAAACTCATCATTTTTTAAACATTCATCAGTTTTTCAAACAATCTCTGGTAATGTATATGTGATGCTGTTATATTTATTTTCTCAATCTGAAAAAACTACGTAATAGTCTCCACAATGCTGATTATTATCATTCTTGATTCATTCAAAACCTATAACTTTTACCTGCTTTCTTCGTACAATTCCTGATTTTATAGCATTATCTAATCTGATTCTTTTTCTTATTTTTTTTATAATAAAAAATAGGCAAATCAATATGATTATTCCTATAATTATTCATGCATGATATGAATTTTTTAGTATATCATTAAGTATACTATATAATCACTCTATTGTTTTTAAAATTACCATAATAAAAAACGATGCAAATCATAATAGTATTATTCGATCTTTGGCTCACTTATTTTTTATTTCTCAGATGGTATTATTCTGCATGACTTTAATAGTTTTATGCTTAGTTGTAAATTGTTTTATTATTTATTCATGTATGAAAAGTGCATAGGGTCATAATTTTTTTTCTTTCGATCTCATCATCGATAAAATCAATATTTCTTCCATATTTCTACTGTATGTTGACTGTTAAAATATGGGCTTTTTCTATCTGTTACTCAATATACTCAACCATTTACTTCAGGATTAATATCGATTGCTGATCCGTAGGCGTGGTGAGAAAGTTTTTTTCAATTACGCATTTTTCTCCAGCTGAATGCATATGTTGTTCTTGGGTTTACAGGAATCCACTTTTCAAACATTTCTTGAAATGCGGCTTTATATGCAGGCGCTAATTTTTCATGAACATGTAATGTATGTTTTGATTGCCTTCATTGTGGAGTATGGATTGGAACCACGATTTTTTTTAAATATTTTTTCATCTCGACTTCACTATCAGGGGTTCATTTTGGAAACAGCCATTTTTCACGTTTTTTTAATGGAACATTTTTTGCCTCGTTTGCATCTACCGAGTCTGAAAAAGCTTCACTTTGTGATGCGTTATTTTCGGAATCATCTTTATTATTATCGCTTTTATCTTGGCTTTCTATAGTAGATCTCTCTAATTCGTATAATTCTTCTTTTGTTTTTATATTATTTATTTTTATCTGAAAATCTTTTAATTCTTCTATTTCAGCATTGATTTTTTCTTCATCTTCTGGTGAAGTAACTATATTCGCAAAAAACTTTAATATAACAATACGCATTTTATGTTTACCATCTTTTATGTATTCTGTAACCGTTTTCTTTCAAAGCAATTTAGCCGCTTGGCTCCTTTCTAATATTTTATCTACAATGTGTTCAATTGTCTCTTCTTTTAGTTGTGTAAGCTCTTCTGCATCTCTAGTACTCTCTTGATTTAACTCTATATCATTCATCATCTACTGTTAAAATATAAATCTAAAATTATAAAATCTAATAACCTTATTTGTTATCATATTATATATTAATATTTTTGTTTTGTCAAATTTTAAATATATATTTATTTATATATTTAAATTAGAGCTTTTGCAGCTTGAATTTATATTGTAAAATAATATTCTTATTTATGATATTTTATCATATTTCCTAAAGGAGATTATGACATTAAAGGATGAATTGAAAACCACACCTAGATATGTTCAGATTCTTGCTTCGAATTGAATAACTACTATGAAAGATTTTTTTAATTATTTTCCTAGAACTTATGAGGATAGGTCTAAGATAGCTCCGTTGGATTCTTTAATCTTTGATGCTAAATGAGTCGCTGCTACAAAGTGATTAATTATAAAAAAAACTAGAATTTTTCGTTGATGAAGAACGATATTTGATATAACTTTTCAGGATGTACATTGAAATATATGACATATTAATATTTTTAATTCTTCTTTCTTGGCTTCTAAATTAGCTGACGGTTCTCGGTATATTATAGTCTGAAGGCCGCAAATTAAATATTGAAAAATTTCGTTCTCACATCCTGATGTAATACCAACTGTTGCACCTGAAGAAGAAAGTGAAGATTGAGATACCTCATATAATTCTTGAAGAATCTTTCCTATTTATTCTGAAATGTTATGAATAAAGCCATGATGGTTTGCGCAGAAAATTTGGAGTAATTTATGAAAAATAGATCAAATATTTAGTGAATATTTGCCTGATGAATTCGTAGAAGAATTCAAACTCTTGGATGTCAAAAAAACAATTAAGAATCTGCATTATCCTGATAATGAAGAATTGAAAAATAGAGCATTGTATAGATTATTTTTTGATAGATTACTCAGAATTCAGATTTTTTCATTACAAAATAAATTAAATTATCAGTGAACAATTGATGACTTACCGGTTAATGAAAATCCTCATCGAGAAATTCTAAAACCAATAACAGATTTATTACCTTTTTCCTTAACTGTTGCTCAAAAGAAAGTTATTATTCAGATTTTAGAAGATTTTCATAGAAACTCTCCGATGCTTCGCCTATTACAGTGAGATGTTGGTAGTTGAAAAACTATAGTAGCTACGATAGCCATGTGGTATATATGGAAGCAATTTCACTGACAGTCCGTTTTATTAGCACCATTGGAGGTTTTAGCTAATCAACATTTTAAGACTTTAGCAAAATTTTTACTTCCTTTATGATTACGTATAGAATTGTTAACTGGTTCTCTTACTAAATCTGAAAAAGTTAAAATTAAATCAGATTTAAAAGAATGAAAAATTGATGTATTGGTAACGACACATGCTGTATTACAAGATGATGTAGATTTTAAAAATTTAATGTTTGTTTGCATTGATGAACAGCATAAATTTTGAGTTAAACAAAGAGCTGTTTTTAAGAGATTCAATTCCCCACATATTTTACAAATGACTGCTACTCCTATACCACGTTCTATGGCTTTAGCTTTTTTTGGTGAATTTGATGTAAGTATAATTGATCAACTTCCTGAATGAAGACAAAAAATTGATACTAAGGTTATTTCTGCCAATGAATGGTTGAAGCTAAAACCATGGATATTGCAAAAAATTGATCAATGACAACGTGTGTTTATTGTTACTCCGCTAATTGAGGATTCTGAAAAAATGGAAGAAGTTCAATCAGCTGTGACTGCACATGCTGAAATTTGTGGATTGTTTGAAGAATTAGCTAATGATGAAATTGCTCTATTACACTGAAGACTAAATTCCAGAGAGAAAGATAAAGTTATGCAAAAATTTAAAGATTGAAAGGCTAAAATATTAGTATCTACAACCGTAATTGAAGTCTGAGTTGATGTACCTGAAGCAACTATTATGGTTATTAAAAATGCTGAACGTTTTTGATTATCTCAGCTTCATCAGTTGAGATGAAGAATCTGAAGATCAGAATTAAAATCTTATTGCTTTTTGGAAACAGAGAAAAAATCTGGAGATAGTTATAAGAGATTAAAAATTATGGAAGAAGTCTCTGATGGATTTAAATTAGCTGAATATGATTTAAAGAATCGTGGTTCTGGAGAAATTCTCGGAACTATGCAATCATGACAGTCAGATATTCCTATTGAGATTCTTTCTGATTTGAAATTTTTAGAAAAAGTACAAGAGTGAGCTAGGCGGATTTTGAAGCACTATCCGAATTTGGGTGAATTACCCGCTTTACAGAATTTTTTGAATGAGAAAATTGGTGATATTTTAGCGTAAATAATTCAGAAAAATGTAATTATTGTTTTAATAGGATTCTTCAAGACACACTAGTTCAACGTCATCACAAATTATAATCTCCTTCATATTCTGGAAATGCATATCCGTTAGTTCATAAATAATTACTAATAAATTTTGGACAGGTATCGTTTCCAACACCATATAAAGAAAAATCTGGAATTGGTATAATTTCATCGACAATAGACCTAAATTCTCATATTTCCTCGTCTTTTTTTTCTAAATCATCAATAGATTCTAATGAAAATCTGAATTCGGCGCCGTTTGTATTAAGATAATTCAATATGGAATTATATATTTCTAATAGCTCTTCTTTTGTAAAAATCATATTTTCTAATCTATTTAAATTTTCTTCACCTAACTCTGAGCGAAAATTCCATATTTCTTTACTATGATTACAAGTTTCTTCGCGATAATATGTAAATTTATCTACAACTAAATATTTGATATTTTCTCCATTA
>Ga0247609_10003146_pt1 | contig 16865 bp, 8 predicted proteins | sample 172DNAGHGlowgp2_FD_193487 | JGI IMG/M metagenome (GOLD analysis project Ga0247609, IMG submission 193487) | Sheep rumen microbial communities from Palmerston North, Manawatu-Wanganui, New Zealand - 1728 DNA GHGlow gp2 | ecosystem: Host-associated > Mammals > Digestive system > Stomach > Rumen ...
CACCACGCTCATGTCGTTTTTGACGATATACGAGTTGACGATATCCGACTTCACAGTCATTTCGCTGACGATATACAGCTTGTCATCGACCTTGATGAGCTGGCCTACATGGAGAGCCGGCGCAAAGGTGTCGTAATCGATGCAGATCGTATTGCGCTCTGCCAACAGCTCACCGGCCAGCACGCCGGCATAGTCCTTGGCCGTGAATATGGGGTCGGCCTCCGAGAACTGGTTCAGCGTCTTCTTGCCTTTATCATACTGTTCGTCGAGCAACGAGATATACTCCTTCTTCTTCTTCTTGAAGTAGTCGTCATTGTGCTTGTCGTTATACTGACTGGCCAGAGAGTCGGCCTGCGCCCATGCCAGCAGGTCATCGACGGCGGTATCGAACATGAAGTTCATGAGCGGCTTATTGTTGGTCAGCACCTGACCTACCTTTTGCAGCCAGTACTTGTCGGCACCAGTTTTAAGATCGGCCATGTTCTTGATGGTGTTCACCACCTTGGCAGCACCGTCCTTCTGCACAGTGCTATTCAGCACATTATTGTCGTAAGGAGCCTCCAGGTTCACCGGCCCCACGTTCTCCTGCTTGGGCTGAGCCAGCGTCGTGTTGTGATAGGTTATCGACTTGAAGTGGTCGGTAATCTCCACGGCCTTGCTCTCGTCGCCATCGTAGCCGATGCGGAGTTTGCCGTCATAGTAGTACATAAACTCACCGCTGCGGTTGGTCGTACGCGCCAGCAGGTCGTAGAAGCTCTCGTTATACTGCACCAGGTAGGGGATGATGTGCTCCTGCTGACCTTTCAGCAAGTGCTTCATCTGAGTGGTGTCATACTTCACGTTCTCGTCCTTCTGGTAAGGCAACTTATAGTTGGGCAGTTCGCTCTTGAGGATGTCGCCTCCGAGTTTCTTGGCCGTGAATGAACGACAATACTGCGACAGCGTCAACAGCTTGTCGGGGCTATAGATCTTCAGCTGCACATACACCTTGTCGGGCTGCTTGCAAGGGGTGACCTCATGCACGTAGTAATCCTTACCTACCGTGTACGACTGCTCATTGCCGTCAACCAGGTTGCTGAAGGAGAGTTCCACCTTCCTGTTGGCAAACATCTGGGTCAGTTTCTCCATGCTGAAGAATTCCTTACGTTCTTTCTCATCGGCCACGCGGGTGGGGTCGATAAAAATCTTCACCGTCAACTCGTCGGGTGTGTACATCTTCTGTTCGAAGTTGAAAGCATCTATCGAAAGATTCACATCGACCTTCATCTTGCCTACCGGCATCCACGGTAGCTTCGTGGCTGGGATCTCCTTGGAGATGGTTCCCTCGACCAAGTTGTCGCCTATTGAAATGGAAATATCATTCCTTTCCTCAGGATCTGTGGCATTACCTTCATTGGTAACGACGCCAAAAATAGTTAATGTAATTTTTGCCATAAACTTTTATTTATTCATAAATTGTAATTTGATGTTGCAAATATAGGCATTAAATTTTAAATAGGTACGCAAGAAAATGTTAAAAAGCATGAAACTTTCGGATATAGTTGCGACATCAATAACTATTCGCGACAAAAGCCCGTCACAGTCCTTCGCCGCTGTCGCAAGGCGTGCTTTTGCATTTGTATTACTTATATCTTAACACCGATACTGGCGAGGAACCAGCGGCCCTGCTGGGGGATGAGGTTCGTGTTCATGCCACTACGGTTGTAACGGGTACCTAGAAGGTTGTGGATGTTCAGGCCGAAGGTGACAGGTCCCAACGTATATTCGCCACCGAGGTTGACGATGGCTCGGGCAGGTATCTCCTTTCGCATGATGTTGTAAGGAAGGAGTGCCGATGCCGCTTCTCTGGCGGCCTTCACTCCATTATCATCTTTTCTTTCTGCGCATTCATAGGCTTTTACATATTCTTTCATATATAAAAGAACATTGTTGAGGTCTGTGTTGTAACTGGTCTGTTTACCCTCAAAAAGAAGGTGTGAGTGGAGCTTCAGGCGGGGTGTAACCTGCCATCCCAGCACAAGGTTCGACATGATGGCTGGTGTATTGTTATTGGCATCAATATCTGTTGTTGCATCAATTAATTCAAGCAACCTGCCCAGCTCCAAGCCCATGAGATTCGACTTAAAGGTGTTCGTCCAGGTGAGGTTAAAGTCGGCCGTAAACCTCGACTGCCTATAACTGGCCATCAGTTCCACGCCACAGGTCTGATTCTTACTGGCATTCTTATAATCCAGAAGATGGGTCATGATGAGATCGCTGGCTCGGTTGTAGAAGCCGTTGACCTCAAAATTCAACCCTTTGACCCAGTTGTTTCCGCCGAAGGTGAGTTGGAAAGAATGAACACGCTCGGGCGAAAGATCGAAGTCGTTCGAAATTTGGCCAAGTTTCAACATCCACATGGTACGGTAAATATAAGGTGCATCGACAAACGATTTGGAGTAGCTGAGTTTCAGGTTCCACTTGGGTCGCAACAGGATCAATGCAATTCGCGGTGACAATTCATTGACTTTACTGTCGTCATCACGCAGTTTATAGTCATAGCGTAGTCCGGCGTTAAGGATGAGCGATCGCCACTGGTGCTTCAGCTGCAGATATACGTTGGCACTATTCTCGTTGCCCTGCCCCATCAAATACGTCTCAGGATCATCTCCATACATGTTTAAGAAATCATAGCCTATATGATAACTGATGTCATCGGAACGGAAGTGAGCATACTCTGCTCCGAAACTAATGTTGCCATGATGATCGTTGTTCATCTTATAAGCATAATTGCCCTTCAACTGGACACCATAGTTCTGTTCCTGTCCGTTCAGGTAATTTGATAAACCACCGTAGTTAGTGAACAAGGAGTCAATCCGTGGGTTCAGGCCGAGCGCTTGGCCCAAAAGAGGAATCGGCCTATCGCTGATGACCTGATAACGTGTATAATCCGACTTATCGAAAGTAACGCCATACTGTAGATTCAGGTTTCCTAACTGGTGGCTGTAACTCAGGTCGGCATGGTGAGTGTAGTTGCTAAAGCTCGGTTTCATACCATTGAACGAGCGGTATCGCTCTCTGTCGTATCTCTGCGCCAGCGATGTCATGGTGTAAGGCGCTACCTTCTGTGAGAAATGCGTATCATACAAGAACTGGAAACCTTTCCAGTCAACCTGCACGCCGAAGTCGTAGGTGGGGTGATTGCCGATACGCCCCAGACGGACGGAATCGTCGCCATAGCGTTCGCCGCTGTTACGATAGCCACTACCCCATACAAGCAGATCGATGTCGAAATAGCGTTTGCCGAAGACGGCATCGACCTTGACCTGCCCATGGTTACCTGCTGCCACCCTGGCCTGCAGACCATCCACATCGGCCCCCTGTTTGGTGATGATATTCACCACCCCCGTCAATGCCACACCGCCATAGAGCGACGAAGCAGGACCGCGCAGTACCTCAATCTGCTTCACTTTCTCCAACGAGATACTGAAGTCGGGGGCTGCCGTATTCGTGGCATAACTGTTCAGACGGTGACCGTTGAGCATGATGAGAATCTTCTCCTGCGTATTACTATAAATGCCGCGCATGGCAATGTTGATATCGTCGTTACAGTCAATGAGGTTCATGCCAGGCACATAGGCTGCCAGCACCTCCTGCAGGTTACGTGCACCGCTGTTCTGGATCATCTCAGCCGTGATGAGCGTCGTAGGTACAGGCACCTCTGCCAGACTTTCTGCCTGATTGGAGGCAGTGATGATAGTTGGGGTCATGCCTGCCTTGATATTTTTCACAATTTCTACGAAGGTCGCCGGGTCTTGTGAAGACGGGCTGTAGTATGGGTTCAGCTCTAGCAGCCGTGTCACATACTGCTCGGTATGAGGAATATCGTATTCGACCAGATAAGTGAGAGCGATCAAGTGGAGTGCATTCTGACGCAAATTTCCTTGAAAGGTACTGAGGTTTTGCAGCAGAACATCCCGCGTTTGCTCAATGCGGCCCACCTTGTAGGCACTTTCAGCCTGAGCATACACTTCACGCATCTTCGCATCGTCCTGCGCGGAAGAAGTGAGAAGCGAGAGGTGAAAGGTGAAAAGTGAGCACAGGATCACCCTTCTGATTATTCCCTTAAAAATGATACTTTTCCTCATCATGCATTCTCTTTTCATTTTTCACTTTTAACTTTTGGCAGGGTAATGATCACCTCTGTGTATTCGCCCAGAACTGACGACACGCTTATATCGCCGCCATGATTCTGAACAATCTCACGACTGAGGTATAGACCTACGCCCGCCGCCTCACTTGTAGGTTTGGTGGTAAAGAAGGGATCGAAGATTTTGCTGAGATTATTCTCTTCGATACCGACACCGTTATCGTGGATCTTCAGGATATACTTCTCATCGGCGACGGTGGCAGTGAAAACAATCATGGGGCCAGGGGGTTTGTCCCCATGATTCTTCTGCGCTTTCCTCACCACGGCATAGACGGCATTGTCCAAAAGATTGATGATGGCCTTGCTGAGCATATCAGGGTTGCCGTACAGAGGCATCATGTCTTCTGTCAGGTCAAAGCGTGTCTGGATGCCATACTGTTCCTTTTCCTTGGCATAGTGCTTCGCAATTTGTTTCTCGACCTGTTGCAGCACGGGTAACAGATGGATATTGCCGTAGCCACCTGTGCGATCCTTCAGTACTTCCTCCATCGCCTTAAGGATACGGGTGGTGTTCTGGCCAAACTGATTGACCGAATTCAGGTTTCTCGTCAGCATACCAAGCACGTCCTGCGTATCCTCATAGTCGTTTTCGTTGATCTGCTCCTTGTTATGATCGATGTTTTCCTTGAGGTCTACCAACAGATCGTTCGACATCTTGGAGTAATTGATAATATAGTTCATGGGATTGAGGATACGGTCGACGAGTCCCTTGGTCAATTTACCCACGGTAGCCATCTTCTCCTGACGGACCAACTCGTGCTGGGCGTTGCGGAGGTCAGCAGTGCGCTGCTCGACGATGCATTCTAATTTAATCTTTTCCTTCTCCAACCGCTTCAGGCGATATCGGAACAAAAGATAGATGATGAAAGCAAAGATGATGAGGTAAAGCACCAACATATACCAGCGCATCAAAAGCGGATAAGCAATGCTGAAATCAACGGTAGCGATCTCCGACAATTCCCCATTAGCCAATTGTGCCTGTACAGAGAGCGAAAACATGCCGTATGGCAGATTCAGGAACTCTACATCCTGTTTGTCGGTCCATGCACTCCAATGACCCTCAGTGGAAAATATACTCTTATTGTTCAGACGATAACGATATAGCGTCTGGCCTGTCAACGGCGCATAATCGAGTGCATAGAAGAAATGCAAATTTCCTTCGTGGCTATCCAATTGATATAATTTATTGGGTATATCCCCATATCCGCCCCAAAGCACGCTGTCGTTACCCATCACAATGGAACAGAAACGCAAGCGACGGCTTTCTGTGAGCTTTACCAGATCTTGCTGCCCCATATCGATGACCGCGAGTTTTTCGTCGCCCCCGATCCACAAATGGTCGCCATGGAGGTAATGACTCCTTATCTTCATGTCACTGAGGGGCTTTAGAAGTGAAGAGTGAAGTTTGAAGAGTGAAGAATCGGCTTCGGTGGGAACAGGACCTATGGTTTCGCCATTAACATTCTGGAACCAGAGTTTGCCTTGTTCGTCCTTCCCTATCCTCGTCACCAATGGCAACTCGTTTATCTTCCTCTCTCGCTCCATTGTCCGTCGTCCATCATCCATCACATAAAGCTGGACGCCATCAGGCTCACCAGCATAGACCTTGTCACCATCAACAAACATCGACGTGGTGGCATAAGAAGTCAGTCTGCTGACCCTGTCATCTGCCGTAATTCTGTAGATGCCACTGGAAGTGGCTACCAAAAGTGCATCACGACTCTGGCAAAGTGCCCAGCAGATATTGCTGATGTCGGCCACGCGTTTATACTGCCATGAGTCGACCACATGAAGTCCATTGGTATCACCGACATAAATCTTTCCGTTAAAGGCAGCGATGGCCTGTACCTTGCCAGTCAATCCGTCCTTTGGCAGGAAGTAACTATATACCGACGGCAATTCAATGGCAAAGATGCCGTTTGCCGTAGCACCCCATAGCACCCCGTGGCCGTCATAGGCGACGTATGCCACCTGGTTAGAGCAGAGTCCATTGGCTTCTGTGATGGTATAGAGCTCACGTCCTATGCTGTCTACTATGATCAAACCGCCATTTCTTTTCACCTTCACTTGAAGGCCACCGTCCAGTTTTTCTGTCTGGGTGATATCTTTCAAGATGACATCTTCATCAGACGCTCGCAGAGCCTCCAATGATACGACATCTGACTCCACGCCTGAACTGAACTTCGCATTGGTGTGTTTCAACAACGAAACGGTGGTATCACGTACTTCGTATATATTATTGTCACCAGCAACGAACTGCAATGATGCCCCCTCTTCAAAGATTTCCATAACCTCACCATCAAACTGGCCTTTCCAGCCAACTTGTTGCAAGTATAGTTCACCGTTAGCCCTTTTCTGCAAACGGGCTAAATAATCAAATCCACCCACCCAGAAGTTATTCTTACTATCGCGATAGACCACAGTGACACGTCTGAGTTCAGGTGCATGGATGATGCGCCACTGGGCACGGTCGTAATAGAGTAGTCCATCAAAGTTACCCACGAACACCGTACCGTCCTCACCAATCTCAATGTCGAAGTTGATGTTGTGCCCTCCATATTCTGCCGCTGTATAGTTCCTAATCAAGGGAAGCCCCTGAGCCCCAGCAGAAGAGATGAAGAGCAAAGTCTGGAGAATGAAGAATACCGCACACAGCAACATTCTGTGTACACTCCTCTTTCCTCTTATTATCCTTCTTATCATAACGGCAGCATATTCTTCACTTTTCACTCTTCATTCTTCACTCTCATATAGGGTATCCCCTTCCCCACGTAATAGTTCCACTCCTCCTGAGTGAAGTTGCGCTTGACATTCTGACGGAGCCGCTGAGCTATCTTCGGCAAGGATATGAGGTATTGGGTGACAACACCATTATACTCACCCGTCAAGATATAGTCCTTGTCGCTGCTGAAGGTGAAATCGGTCAGCCAATTGTCTGATTGATACAACGTAACTGCCTTGAAATAGGTGTTACCATCAATGGGCCAGAACAACAGTTTACCATCATAGCTGGATGAGTAGAGACGTCGTCCATTAAACTCCAACCTAGTTACACGCGAGAGATGCTCTACAAGCTTGTAGGACTTGCCCCTACCATCTACCAGCCAGATCGTGCCGTCGGCCATACCATAAGCTGCAAAATGCTCCTTCTTGCTACTGGCATAGGCTGTGACCTTGCCGCTCACAGGAACCTTCTCAGTGGTCATGTTATCCAAACTATTCACGAGGTGCATATTTCCACGATTGTCAAAAAGCAATGGCTTGTTGTCACGTCGACCAGTACTTGTGACACGAAAGTCGAGACGGCGCGAAGCAATCATCTTATCGGTAGCGACATCTAACAGGGCAACACTCTCCTCGCCTACGATCAGCAGCCATTTACCATCGTTCAGAGCTTGAAGACTGAAGGGCTTGCTGACTGTTTCCAAGAAGATAACACGCGTCTGTCGACCGTCGGTGATCACCAAGTGACCAGTACAGCTGGCAGCATAGACCTTCCCCTTAGGGGCAGCGAAGACATCGCAGAACCAATATTGCTTATCGTTCAGGAGCGGCGTTGTCAGAAGCTCTCCTCCCTTCATCTGGTGGCAGAACAACTCGCCAAAAGTACTTAACGAGAACAGTCGGCCATCATAAGGTGACAGAGTCAGGCGCGTGATGTTGCCATTGTGACTATTCCGACTGAGGCGACCGCCTGCAGACTGCATCAAGGCATGGAACACGGTGGGCGAATAGAGGTTGCCACCGTAATCGTGGGTATAGAGGTAGGAGGCATACGCCAACATATTGCCCAACTCAGTGTTGCCAGTCTGGTAGATTGAATATGACTGAGAACCGAGTGTCCTGCCTAATGAAATATAGTTCAGCGTATCGGTCACCATCCTGGCATGCTCGGCATTGAGTCGCTGGCGTTCCGCCATCTGGTATGACGCCAAGGCTTCGGCTGCTGAGGTTTCTGCCTCAGCCTGAGCCTTCAATGCATTTTGCCGCTCAGCCTCTGATCGGATGGTGGCGGCCTGTGCTATAGCCGACTGCCGGATAGCTTCCTGGCTGCGTTCCTCTGAGAGTGCCTGCTGACCATGGGCGATTATCTCCATCTGTTCGCTCACACTACGGTCTAGTTCTGAGTTTACTCCCTGCCGCTTGAGTGCGGAGACTTGCGCCTCCAACTCATGGATGCGGTCATTATCGCCATTACGTGTACGAATAAGCCACGCACCCAATGCCAGCAACAACCCCACCAGACATCCTATGATCAACTTCTCACTCTTCACATCATTCTCACTTCCTTTTCAGCACCAATATTGTGATATCATCGTTCTGTTCCGTATCGCCAACGAAGTCGTTGATACCAGTCTTGATGCCTTCGATGATCTTCTGGCTACTATTGCCTATTTGTCCACCAAGAACGAGGTCCAGGCGTTTACTGCCAAACATAGACCTTCCCCTTATGGCCTCAGTCACGCCATCAGTAAACATCACAAGCGTGTCACCACGCTCCAACTGCAGGGTACTCTCTTTATAATCCCAACCTCCTCTAAAACCCAAAACTATATTCTCAGGAAGGGGCAGTTCTTCGGTTGTGCCATCAGCACGCAACACATGAGGCGGGATATGCCCTGCATTGCAATAGGTGACAAGACCCGTTTTGGTATTGTAGACAGCATAGAAAACCGTGACGAACATGTAGTCAAACGAGTAGGAAGCCAACATGTGGTTCGACTCTGCCATACACACCCCCGGACTATCAAATTGTATGCCCTTCGTGCGGATAACAGTGCGGCTGACAGCCATATACAGGGCAGCGGGAATGCCTTTGCCACAGACGTCGGCAATCACTAAGGCGATGCGGTCGTCGTCGATGCGGAAGAAGTCGTAAAAGTCGCCGCCGATATCCTTCGCTGCTTCCATCGATGCCCAAATATCAAACTTGTCATAGTCTTCCGGGAATGGAGGGAATTCACGTGGTAGGATAAACTGCTGAATCTGGTTGGCAGCAGCCAGGTCTTTCTCCAGCCCCTCTAACTTCTTGTGCTCCTTCTGCGACTCGTGAACGAAGTCAATCTGACGGATGGCCTTCTCGATGGTGCGGGCAAGGTCGTCCATATCTATGGGCTTAGTTGCGAAGTCAAAGGCACCGTCGTTCATAGCCAGGCGGATATTCTCCATGTCACCGTAAGCACTCACCATAATGACACGCTGAGCCGGGTTTTGCATCTCATTCACCTTGGCCAACATGGTCAGACCGTCCATCTCAGGCATATTAATGTCGCAGAGGATAATGTCGATGTCGGGATGTTCATTCAGCACAGCAAGCCCCTCCACACCAGTATTTGCAAAGAAGAATTCATATTCTCCACTGCGGATCTTCCTTCTGAAATATTGCTTCATTAGGAATTCAATCTCTTCCTCGTCGTCGACGCTCAGAATCTTTCTTACAGTCATCACTTCTTTCTTCAACAGATGTTTACTGACCGCCGCTTTCAAGCCGCTTCAGCCGTTCTTCGCCCTGCTTGGTAAGCCACTTCATGTGGCCCTCTTCAATCTCATGAAGCTTGGCGTTGTAGATCGTGTCGCGCTGTTCGTACCAGGTTTGTGTCTGCTTATCGCGGGCCTCTTTGAGTTTCTTCACGTCCTGATCGCTCTCACCCTCAGTGAGTTTGGCAAGCTTCGCGTCGTATTCGGCAGAGACGGCTTCCATCTGGGCCTTATTCTCCTCATAGAACGTTTTCGCACCGTTTTTCAGCACATCATAGCGATCATCGTCCACTTCGGGCATAGTCACATTGATATAATGTACATCCTGCATATCAGGATTGTTCTCATCGGCAGAGATATTCACCTGCATCGTCTTCATCTCCTGCTTGAACTCGGGATGCTCCGCATAAATGGCCTGAGCCAGTGCGGGAATATCACCGTCGTAGTTAGGGTACACCTGGAAGCTGTATTCATCTTCCTGGCCTATCTGTGAACACGCTTCAAGTTTCTGGGACTCACCCTCTATCATGGCCTCTATAGACAACAACGATACAGGCTCTGCCTTCACGCACAAATTCATGAGACGATAGGCAAACTGGGCATTCAGTGTGCTCAACGCATCACCCAACATATCAAACTCTTTTATGATTTCTCTTTTCATAATTCACTACTTTACCTGATTATTCTTTTGGTGCATCCTCACTCTTAAGCTTCGTGCTCAAACTGCCACCGCCACCGCCGCCGCCGACACTCATGCCGTCAGAAATGTTCTTCGACTTGAAGGCACTCTTAGCCTCGATGCTGTCACCGACAACCTTAGGCGCCTTGAGTTCGTCCTTCACCTCGGTCTTACCGTTAATGGTGGTTTCGCCATAGACCTGCGTCTTGCTTCCACCCATAGCAGCGTTGCCGCCGTCGAGCTGGACTGCAGCCTTGCCGTCGCCTTGTTGCATCTCCAGCGTCTTGTCGGCAAAGGCACCGATCTCTTCCGAAACCGTCTGAACCTTCTTGCTCTTCACATCTTTCGACTTAGCACCCACATACATCTTCTCGCTGACGAGGGTCATTGTGCTGCCAGCAGCAAGCTTAGAGTCAGTTAGCTTCTCCTTATCGACATCCATCGACTTCACGCTCACTGCCTTGGCATTGAGATTGATACTACCAGTAGCCTTGCCCTCGGCATCAGCTGCGATGACAATCGTCTTCTCCGTGCGGATACCCAGTTTGCTATCCTTCGTCAGAGCCTTGGTCGTCAACTTGCCGTCCTTCACCTCGTAGTCGAGACTCTCAACAGTGACAGATTTCGAGCGGATAATCACATCGCCATCGCCCTGGTATTCACCTTTGGTGAGTTTGCTCTTCTCGTCGCGCTCGATACCCTTCGGATTAGCAGTTGATACCTCGACAGTCTTGGCGCTCATGGTAATCTTACCCTCCTTAGTGAGTTCCTTCTCCCAGAGCTGATTCTTGTCGTTCATCTTATAGTCGATGGCCTCGAGGTTGATATCCTTCGACTGGATCTTCACCTTACCTTCCATAGGCCATTCCTTGCCCTTATCCTTCGGATTCACCGTGTCGAGGGTGATGTTCTGCGCACTGACGGAGAAATAGCCGTCCTTGACAAGGGCGCCCTGTTCGTCGTGCATGTTCAATCCCATGCGCGGGGTCTTGACGCTGATACCGGCACCAGGGTTCGTATGCAGGTTGCCGTCGCCATCGGCTGTTGCGACACTGATACGCTCGGCCACTACCGACATCGAGGCACCTGTACTCTTCTTCTTGAAGTCATCGCCGGTCTTGATGGTACCTTTCTCCTTCTCCAGCGCCTTCTTGCGGCGGTTCACCTCAGCCAGCTCCGACACGAGGTCAATGAAGGTCTGGGTAGAGCGATAGACCGACGGCATCAGAGCCTCCATCTGCTCATGGACCTTACTGATGTCGGTAAGGTTGGTGAAGGTGCTGTGATCTTCCGGGGAATTCAGCTTTTCCTCCTTCTCAGCCAGCTTGATCATATCCTGTAGGAATTTGTCCACTGACTTCTTCTGGTTCTCCACACTCTTCTTCAGCTCCTTACTCTGAGTATCGAGTCCCTTGATGACATCCTCGATCTGCTTCTTGCGCCGCTCGGCTGTGACGGCAGCCCCAATATTGAATTTCTTGTCAGCATGCAGGCTGATACCGCCACGACCAGCATGCAGAGGCAACTGTGAGAACTCACCCTTGGCATCGCTGCTGTGGAGCACGATGTCGCAGGCCTGCGATACGATCTCCGACGAGTCGCAGACCACGTTCTCACGCCCATCGATACCCGGATTCACAGCCTTCTGATGGATGATGGGCGCACGGCTCACGATACGACCCGTCTCTCCGACACCCTCTAAGGACACATCGCTGCCCTTGATGACTACAGTACCCACATAGCCACCGTTCAGGGCACCACTCTTGTCCACGTTGCCAATCACAATCTCCGGGGCAGAGATGACGATACGCTCATCATCGTGATAATAGGCACCACGATCCAGACGATCAAAGATATCCGTCTTGATCTGCTGCACCTCAGCCTTCTGCTGGTGCATCTCCTCAACGCCCTTATCTACGCATTGCTGGAATTTCTCCAGCATTTTCTTCCATTCTTCAAATATATATGCCATAATCCTATATCTTTTTAAATTTCTCTTAACACGTCCTTGATATTATTGAGGAAGGTCGTAATTTCTTCAACAGCCGCAAAATTTCCCACTTTAATTAATGGTTGGATTGTCTCAATTTTATTCATGGTGGCATTATTACCCCTACCATCCACAGAATAGGTGTTATTCCCTGTTCCAAAAAGAATCTGGCCTTTATTACCATCACTCCAAGAACACTTTTCCTGATAAGCCTTCTTGAGGTTCATTGCTGCGACACCTTCCTTCATTGGCTTTACGAACGCATCTTTGAGGGCACCTCCCAAAGATGGAGATGGGGCGTCTTCACTCTTAAGTTCTGGCACCGCTTTGAGGCTGTTGATAAAAGCTACCCATACACTAGCATCAGAAATATTATCCATTGTTGGCTTTTCAGGTGGCTGCTGAGAATTTTCTGCATTTGCCCGTTTCTGATCAAGCTTCATTCCTTCAATCAAATTCAAACAGGCAAACCTCTTATATTTTGATATAATTTCATCACCAACATTAATGGATCCACTTAAGGCCTTGTCAATAGCAGAGTTATCGAACATTATAAATTTGTTACATTTTCTCTTACTAATAGCATCTAACAATTTCATCTTGGAATCCTTAGGCGCGGTAGTCCATCGGAAGGATCCCAGAGAACTGTCAATATCCTTTTCAGTTATCTCATATTTTAGGACTTTGACAATAGCTTTCCTTAAATCATTGGCAGCTTGAAGGACAGCGGTCTTTGCTTTTTTCCTCTCTTCAATAATTTCCGCTGTTCCAGCCATCTCTGCATGGGCATTAGAACATTCTTTTGAAACATCTGTATCACTTACATTTTCAGCAAATCCCAGATCAGCCGATGTAATTTCTTTATCACCGCTCGCCCATAAAGTATCTTTCAATTGATCGAAAGACTTACAGGATTCTTTTGTCTTATCGTTTCTCCAAGCATCAAGTGCAGTAATAGATGATACAAATTGCTCTTTCTTAACTACACAATCATTGTAAAGTATTACCCAATTGTCAACCATAGCTTGAACTAATGATGGGATCTTCTGGAAGAGTTCCTTAACACCGTCGCTCGTTTTAGCAGCAACTTTCTTGATCTCTTCTATCTTTCCTTCCGCAATCAATTTCTTCTTTACATCCAAGTTGTATGCCAATGTGGGATACTCACACGTGTTCTTGCCAGCCTCCAGTTTTAGGAAGCGGTTTGATCTCACAGTCAGCGCACCCTCTACTGGACGCATCACAACCTCAACGACTGATCTGACGATGGATAAGTCGAGCAGTTTGGCCTTTTCAGCCACCTTGCTGGCAATGGCTGCGGAAATGGTCAATCCTACTGCGGAAGCAGACAAGTCGCCGAACTTCTTGTCGTTGAACAGTTTCCAGCCAATATTCGTACCCGACTCAAGTTTCAAGTTATTTCCCGCCTCAATAGTGACGTTCTTACCCTTGATCTTTACATCGCCATTGGGGGCAGAAATCGTAATGCCTGTAAAAGCATCCATCTTTACATCACCCCAAGGTGAGCTAATCGTGACGTTACGCTTATCTGTTGAACCGGAAATCTTATAGATGCCGTAATAATCGCTCATCGTGAAGCCACCCTCAAAGTATTTGTTCTTGCTCCAGACTTTATCATCTTTGAGCAGAGCGCCAAGACCCGGTATCCTATTCACAGGAACAAGATTGAATAAGGTTCCCACAGCTGGCGAGAAGGCCGAAGCTACAAAATTAGCCATTCCACCACCTGATCCGTCGGTCAGTCGCATGTGATGACCTCCCGGCGTGTCGAAGTCCACATTAACGGTTGGATCATCGGGTACTTTCGTCTGTGTGGCACCTATCACATACGGGCGCTCAATATTGCCATCGATGAATCCCACCAGCACCTCGTCATCCTTATTATGTTTGCCTGTCGACGTCTTTCCATCGCCTTTAGCTGCAAAAGGCACCCAGGGTGTTGCGTCTTTCACATCCGCATTGTACTGCCAGGGGAACACCACTCTCACTCGATTTTTAAACGTGGGATCCGAGGCATCTTTGATCGTAGCTATCTGCGGGCCAGAATACCTGACGTGGCCTGAAGGGATCACAGCAGGATAGAAGTCATAATAATCCTTACCGTCAATCGTTTGTTTATGTGCCCCGCTGGCCTTTACCTGGAACGTCAATTGATTGCCCTTGTACGCTGCAGAGATATCCACCACGATAAAACGTTCGCCATTCACCTGGATGATATTACCCAGCTTAAGCCCAGGCCAAGTAGTGTCGTAGTCAATAAAGACCATGTTCCTGCCTGCTTTCTGTTCAAGACCGAAAGTCTTTTCATATCGTTTTGCGTCGTAGATATCATCTTTGTTAGCATAGGCAGAAGTGATTTCAGTAAACTCGTTGAAACCATCCTTGCTCTCCGTCTCATTATCATATAAGGTGAATGTATATTCGCCATACTGTTCGTCCGTGCCTTTCCCTGGGAAATACTTTTCGTTCTGAGCATTATTAATCATTCTGGTACGATTCTTCGCCAGAAGCACATTCGAGACATCGTCAGTCAGCCTGCCGGAGGCCCATGATATGACATTCTGGTCTGTATTGAAGAAAGAGGCAACCGTTCTCATGGCGTACTTGTCGCCTTGACCGTTAAACTCACCGAACTCAGCGCGCACTAAGCGCGGCGACTTCTGCACTGGCGTATCATAAACGGTCTTGTCGTAAGCCGCTTCCGCCTCAAACTTACCATCTTTCACTTTCGACAAAAGACTTTCGCTCGTATCCTTATTTGAATAAGTGATCTTATAGAATTTATCGACGGTCTTGACGGCATCCTGAGCATCGTTATATCCTATCTGCAACTTACCGTCCTCATAGTACATGAATTCGCCCCAGCGGTTGGTGGTGCGAGCCAATAGGTCGTAGAAACTCTCGTTATACTGTACCAAATATGGGAAAATGTGTTCTACTATCTTAGCTTCTTTCTTAGTGTCTTTGGCGCCGTCTTTCTTCTCGTCTTTCTTGTCGTCTTTCTTCTCGTCTTTCTTGTCGTCTTTCTTGTCATCTTTCTTGCTGACATTCAGGCTCTCGTACTTTAGCCTCTTCATGAAAGTTGTATTGCACCCCAAATTCTTAGAGCTGTCATATGGCAAGGCGTACTTAGCCACTTCTTTTTTCAAGATGTCGCTTCCTAGTTTCTTCCCTACAAAGGAGCGGCTGGTCTGCTTCAGTGTCAGCATCTTGTCGAGACTAAAGATACGTAGCTTCAGGTTCATGCCGTCTTGCAAATATTCAGGAATCACCTCATGCACATAGAAATCATTAAAGATCTCCTGGGCAACGTCATTTCCGTTAGCACTCATCAAGTTAAGGGTGACCTTCCTGAACTTGAAGATGGTTTCAATTTTGGATCTTTCGATAGGCACCCAATCATTCTTCGTACTTTTGGCTATTGTGATATCGGCTGTTACTTCAACTGGCTGATACATCTGCTTTTTCATACTGAAGTTGTCGAGCGAGTAGAAATACCCAAACAACTCTGCTGCTTCTTTGTCAGTTGAAAGCGATATGGTCACCTTCTGGCCTCCAACTTTAGCGCATAAGTCATGAAATTTTAATTGTAGTCTTGCCATATATATTACTATTTGAATATTAATCTTCTTTCTGTCCTAATTTCATTTGATAAACCACCACGTCGTTATTGGCGGAATAGAATTCGAGTTGCTTCTGTCTAATCTTTTCGTACTTTTCCTGCCACTCGGCATCGGCAGCCTCAGCATTGTCCAGCTGGCCGTTCTTGCGTTCGTCATCAACGAAACTGATGAAGTGGCTGATGCCTGTAATCTGGAGTGTGTCGTAAATCTCTTTAGCACAGTTCACGAACACGATCTTTGGTTTGTGGCCCAATTCCTGCTGAGCAAAATAGATGGTACGGATGCCACTACTGGATAGAAATACCAGATTCGTGGTATCGAATACAATCTCGCTGATATCCTGTCCCTTATAAGGAATCAGCATATTCTTCAGAGCATCGGAATTGGCTACCGTCAGTTCAAAACCCAAGTCGACATGCAGAGTCGTCCCTTCAAGTTTTAATTCAATTTTTTTATCGTCCATGTTTGTAGCAATATTATTATGTCTGGATATAAGCGTTATCGGTGCGAACTGATTCAAATGTCACTTCGTGGGGCAAAAATAAACAAAAGATTCCAAACTTCCAAATTATTTCAGCAAAATGCGCCAATTTCCACAAAATATTCTTGAGAGTTCTATCTGATCCACGCAAAGTACAAGTCGTGTAGAAGATGTCGATTCCCTGAAATAAAAACGGGAAAATTGTTGTTAGTTTCGAGATAAATAATTATCTTTGTAGCAAAATTTACTGTTATGAAGATATTAGCTATTAATCCGGGAATGATCTCAACCAAGGTGGGGGTCTTTGAAGACGAAAAGCTGCTGATGCACGCCACGCTGAACCACCCGTTCGAAGAACTGTGCCGTTATCCGTTCATCATGGACGAGTTTGACTATCGGAAGGA
>Ga0247609_10003147_pt1 | contig 16859 bp, 13 predicted proteins | sample 172DNAGHGlowgp2_FD_193487 | JGI IMG/M metagenome (GOLD analysis project Ga0247609, IMG submission 193487) | Sheep rumen microbial communities from Palmerston North, Manawatu-Wanganui, New Zealand - 1728 DNA GHGlow gp2 | ecosystem: Host-associated > Mammals > Digestive system > Stomach > Rumen ...
CAATCTTCTGATTAGGGAACTGCTTCGCCAATTGGAAGTAGGGCGTGCCCGCCTTGATGCCCAGCGCCTTCGCCTCATTGCTGCGCGCCACCACACACCCGTCGTTGTTCGACAGCACCACCACAGGCGTGTCGTTCAGGTCAGGTCGGAATACACGCTCACACGAAACATAGCAGTTGTCACAATCAATGATTCCGTACATCGCCCCTTCATCAGATTTTTTCCAAAGTCCTGATCAGATGAATCACCACACCCCACACCTGAAACTCTTCTGGATTGTCCACTCTGAAGACGGGATAGTCGGGGTTGGCAGGTCGCAGTTCTATGTACCCCTCGTTGCGATGTGTCAAGTCGAGGAATTTCATGGTGAAACCTCCATCCCACCAAGCCAGCACGATAGAGCCGTGATGCGGTTCCACAGCGCGGTCTATGATGACCCTGTCGCCATTGAATATGCCCGCATCCTTCATCGAGTCGCCCTCTACCTCGCCATAGAACGAAGCCTCTGGATGCAGAATGAAATCGCGGTTAAAATCCAGCGTCTCGTGCATATAGTCATCAGCAGGCGAAGGAAAGCCCGCCATCACGCTTGCATGTTCCAGTTCCAACTTCGTGTCAAACACGCCTTTCACAATCTTGATATTTCCCATCTTCACCTAAATTTTATGCAAAGAACGCAATTTTTCCTGAAGTAAGCAAATTTTTTTCATGCGTAGCACAACATGGGCACTTGTATTTGAAGATTCATCATTTTAGTTGATAAAAGAAAACTGTTTGCTGTTCACTGTTGTATCAGTAAGTCAAAGAACGATTGCAGTTGATAGTTAGAAGTTTGAGGGTTGAGGGCTGATAATTCAGAGTTCAGAGTCCTTTGCGGTGCGCGCTTCCGCTTGCCTGTCTCTCCCATTCGGGTGAGTTGGAGGGGGCTCCTTCAACTGAATCCGCTGCAAAGTTACGACCTAAAAAGTGCGGTAACAAGTTTGTCGCAACAAACCTGTTTTTCTTGCGACTGGTCGCGTTTTTCGCCCATTCTGTCAGGTGTCTTTCGTATGCATTGGTGTCTTTACGAGGGAGTTACGCATTTCTTTACGGAAGTCTCACAAGTGTCTTTGTGGAAGTCTCACTATAAAAAGACCTGCATCCCCAAAAGGTCATTTTGTCATTTTGTCATTTTGTCATTTTTTGTCTCTCTCGCTTCGCGTGCTATAACGTGCCATAATAAATATATAATAAAATATATAATAATAAATATAATAAATATATATAATATATTTTTTACAGTACTCCCCCTATTAATCATCCCCCAAACCAGTTGAGAAGTGACGAAGTGACGAAATGACGAAATGACCAATTGACACCACCTTTTGGGTATGAGAAGCCTTCAGCTCAACCGAGTCCATTGATTCTTCCAACAGTCAACATTTTCTGTGCTTTTTTATTGAAATGGAGGGGTGAAGACAATTAAATGCATAAAAAATGGGGTTTCTCTTTTTTTGTTTGAGAAAGTTTCTGTATCTTTGCCGTGATTTAGCGACTAATTGACTAACTAACTGTTTTATGGATAAAGTTTTTGCCTATATTATCGGATTGGGCGCTGCTGTCATGATGCCCATCCTGTTCACCATTATCGGTTTGTGCATTGGCATGAAGTTTGGCAAGGCTCTCAAGAGTGGACTCTATGTGGGTGTCGGTTTTGTGGGGCTTGGCATCGTCACGGCTTTGCTGACCACCAACTTCAACAGCCCGCTCGACAGCATCTCGAAGATTTTTGACCTCGACTTGAAGGTGTTTGACATGGGATGGCCTGCTGCTGCCGCTGTGGCTTACAACACGGCTGTCGGCGCGCTCATCATCCCCGTCTGTCTGGGCATCAATTTCCTGCTGCTCGTGACGAAGTGTACACGTACGGTGAACATCGATTTGTGGAATTACTGGCATTTTGCCTTCATCGGTGCTGTGGCTTATTTTGTGATGGGGGAGAGCATGTTGTGGGGTTATTTTGCTGCCATCGTGTGCTACATCATCACGCTGGTGATGGCTGACCTGACTGCGAAGAAGTTCCAGGGATATTATGAGAAGATGGACGGCATCAGCATTCCGCAACCCTTCTGCCAAAGTTTCACTCCGTTTGCCATTGTCATCAACTGGCTGCTTGACCGCATTCCGGGTTTCTCGAAACTGGACATCGATGCGGATGGCTTGAAGAAAAAGTTTGGTGTGCTGGGCGAACCGATTGTGCTTGGTGTGATTGTGGGAGCCTTGATTGGTGCTTTTTCTCACTTCGACCATTTCTTGAATTTTAGTGCATACGCTGCTGATTTTGATACGACTACGGATGCAGTGATGAGCATTGTGAAGTCGGTGCTTGTGCTGGGTGTGACCATGGGTGCCGTGATGGAACTGATTCCTCGCATCACGAGACTTTTCATTGATGGCTTGATGCCAATTTCGGAGAAGACTCAGGAGGTGGTGAAGAAGAAATTCAAGGGTAAGGAAATCTATATCGGCATGTCGCCTGCATTGGTCATTGGTCATTCCACCACGCTGGTAGTGTCGCTCCTGCTCATCCCCGTGACACTCATCATGGCTATTGTCCTGCGCGGAAATCAGTTCTTGCCGCTGGCTTCGTTGGCGGGAATGTTCTATGTGTTTGTGATGGTGCTTCCTTATACGAAGGGTAATGTGGTGAAGACGTTCATCGTGGGACTTGTGGCACTGACCATTGGACTCTATTTTGTCACGGACATGGCGGGATGGTTCACGCAAGCTGCCAACACGGTGTATGAACAGACGGGCGATAAGACCGCAAAGATTCCTGAGGGTTTTCAGGCGGGTGCGCTCGACTTTGCCTCTTCACTCTTTGGCTGGACCATCTACAAGGCTGTGGAGAGCCTGCAATGGGTGGGCATGGGTGTGCTGACGCTCATCACTGTGGGAATGGTCTTGTGGAACAGAAAAAGGATTGCCAAGAGTTGAACTTGCGAAACTATAACTCAACTCTCTGAAGTTATCGCTGCGCTCGAAGTAATCGAAGTTAAAGGAGTTAACGACGATACCAGGCAGTGAGAAAGCCATCAGCATGACAAACGTCGATAACTACAAGAAAACGAAGCTTACGAAACTTGAAACTTAAATAATTAACTAACTAAGTGATATGAAGAAATTATTGTTGTGGGCAGCGTTGGCTGCATCAATGAGTGCATCGGCACAGGTGAAGGTGAATTTCCAGACAGCTTGCCACCCTGCTGACGTGAAGCACTATGACACGAAAACTCTCCGTGAACGTTTTGTCATGGAGAAGGTGATGGTGGCAGACGAGATTAACCTGACTTATTCGCACTATGACCGATTCATCTTCGGTGGTGCCATGCCTGTCACTAAGGACTTGAAACTGGAGGCTTTTCCGGAGCTTCGTGCCCCTTATTTCCTCCACAACAGAGAAATTGGCATCATCAACACTGCCGGAGACGGTGTGGTGATTGTGGATGGTCAGGAGTATCCGTTGGCTGCCAAGGAGGCGCTTTACATCGGACGTGGCAATTTGGGCAAGGATAAGAACGGCAAGGGCATTGAGTCTAACCAAGAGGTCATCTTCCGCTCGAAAGACCCTAAGAACCCTGCCAAGTTCTACATTAACTCTGCCACTGCTCATCAGCACTACAAGACGCAGTGGGTGACGCTGGATGGCAGAAAGAACGGCAAGATTCAGTCGTTGAAGGCTACGGTGACGGGCCCTTTGGGCACATTGGCTGAGTCGAACCAGCGCACCATCTATCAGCTGATTGTGAACACCTCGCTGGAGGAAGGTCCCTGCCAGTTGCAGATGGGCTTGACACAGTTGCAGGAGGGTAGTGTGTGGAACACGATGCCTCCTCACACGCATGGTCGCCGCATCGAGGCTTATTATTACTTCAACCTGCCTGATGGACAAACCATCAGCCACATCATGGGTGAGCCACAGGAGAGCCGTGTGGTGTGGTTGCACAACGAGCAAGCCATCATGTCGCCTGAATGGTCTATCCACGCCGCTTCTGCCACTTACTACTACACGTTCATCTGGGGCATGGCTGGTGAGAACCTTGACTATAACGACAAGGATGTCATCAAGGTGAGTGATTTGAAGTAGAAATTAGGAATGTACGATGAACGATGTACGATGTGTCTTTCACAATTATGCATTATTCATTATGCATTAAATAAACTCTAATCCCTCAACAGAGCCACGATTTCTTCCAAGTGGCGCTTGTCAGTCTCGTCAAAGGTTGCAAGGTCTTTGCTGTCAATGTCCAACACAGCGAAGACCTTGCCGTTTTTCCATATTGGCACCACAATCTCACTTCGGCTCAGGCTTGAACAGGCGATGTGACCGGGAAAGGCATCTACGTCGGGCACTATCACTGTCTCTCCGCGTTGCCATGCAGTGCCGCACACACCTTTGCCTTTCTTGATGCGTGTGCATGCCAATGGCCCTTGAAAGGGACCAAGCACCAGCTCGTCTTCTGACACCCGATAGAAACCTGTCCACCAGAACCCGAAAGTTTCGTGCAACATGCTCGCGAGGTTCGCCATGTTGGCAATGAGGTCACGTTCACCTTCCATCACTGCCTTCACTTGCGGAATCAATGCCTGGTATTTCTCCTCTTTTGAGCCGTCTTGTATCTTCAATTCTTCTGCCATGTCACTTGCTGTTTGTGTGGGAAGATCATAATTTCAGTTTGGTGGTGAACTCAAAAGTGAACGGACGGATGAAGGTGCCTGCCATCACATAGTTTTTGTAGAGAGACGGGTCGGTGATGAGGTCGGCTGCAGGAATGGTGCCACTGGCTCCCTTCTGGTTGAGGATGTTCACAACGCTGGCGGCAAAGTTGATGTGCTGGTTCAGCTGGAAGTCAACGCCTCCGAAGGTTTCCCAACGCCCGTTGAAATAGAGACTATTGGTCTTGTTGATGTATTGTTTGCTGAAATAGCGGGCACTGAGCCACACGCGCCATTTGCTGAAACGGTAGGACGGTTCGATTTCCAGCTCTGTCTTGGAAAGGGCTGTGATGGTCTTGTCGGTGAAGTCGTAGGTTTCAGTCACGCCATCACTGAAGGTGGGGGTGATTTTGTAGTTCTTGTAGCGTGGGTCACGAATGGTGAACATCAGGTGGACGCTGAGCCCCTTAACGGGTGTGATGACGGCATCGGTGAGCCATCCGAGCGTGGCGATGTCGTAGAAGTAGTTTTGGGTGAATGACTCGCTCATGCCAGCCTTGAGGTCACCCACGTCTTTGGTCAGCACATGGCTGAGGTTAGGCCGTTCCTGCGAGTTGCTCATGGAGATGTGGGTGATTTGTGAGGTGAGGTCTATCCACGGGTTCTTCCAATAGATGCCACCACGGAAATAGTTGGTGGTCATCCCTTTCTGGGTGGGGTAGTGGTAGGTGCCGTAATGGAACAGCTGCGAGTGGGTGACTGCAGAGGAATATTCTGCCTGCAAACCGAAACCACGCAGCAGGGCATATCGTACACTACCGATGAAGGCATAGTTGAAGTGGTTGTCGCTGAAGTGGTTCTTCACCACACCTCCGTCAGCCAAGCTGAAGCCTATATGGCGAGCATTGCCGGTGTTCATGTCATTGGCGGCAAGTCCACGCACATTGAGGTATTCGAGTCTCACTCCTCCGTAGAGCCACAAACGCCGGTTGACATTCCATTCGTCAGACACCAATCCGAAAATCTTGTGTTCATGTCCGTCATAGTATTCGGCATAGGAGTTGTAGGAGAAGCCCTCGTTGCCGTTGAGCAGCAGGAGCTTAGGGTTTTTCTTGGCTTCGTGGGCAAACAGGTACATGGATGTGCTGACACCTCCGTGATTGAGCCAGTAGTCCACCTCAGCACGCCAATTGTGACGCTGGTCTTTCGACTTACCCGTGAGTGCCGCATTGGTCATCCACGAATGTTCAAGCCCGTCGAAATGGAGCATTCTGCGTGTTTGTACCTTGCCGAGATAGTTGTTCCCATCCTCGTAGGTGTATCCGCTACCGCTCACGGCATCGCTCACACCCATCAGGGTTGTGCTGGAACGTAGGGATTGTCCATGCTTGAACTTGCTGTGGATGGAGAGTTTCAGGTCATTGTCCCACAGATAGTCCATCACAAAGTTCACGTGGTGTATCTTGCTGGTGTTGGCATCGTTGATGTCCTGTTCCACCATCTTTCCCGTCTCCACGTCGAGATATTTTATCGTGCGGTTGGCAGGGCGATATTGGTCAATGCCCAATCTGAAACCATCGTACTCCTTCACACTGCCATCGCCTACGAAGATGAACGGACCATAGTTCTCGTTAACCTCACGGAACTGCGAATATTGGTAGATGAGTCCCGCTTTTCCCCTGCCTTCGTTCCAACTCTTAGAGAGGGCAGCCTTGTAGAAATGCGCACTCTCCTGAAGCTTTGTCATGTCGAGGTGGTTGCTTCCAGGGTCAAAATTATGATAGGTGCCCACACTGATGCCCCAACCCTTGCCGAGTGGAGTGGAGATGTTGGCATCGATGGTGTGGCGCCCGTGATGGTTGACTGAGTAATTCAGCTTCCCCTCAAGTTGGTCGCCTGCCAGTTTTGACCAGCTGTCCACGCTGTAGGTGATGACACCATATTTCAGCACCATGTCCTGTGGCCCCATTGTCCGTACGGATTCATGGCTCACACCATTGTGCCAGGATTTGTAAGGATAGACTTGATAATTATAGTACGACACTGGCAGACCATCTTCGAAGATGTAAGCATAGCCGGAAATGGGCAGTCCCAGAGAAATCTGACGGGGTTGTGTGGCAGATGACGCATTCATGAGCACATTCCTGTTGCTGTCGCCAGAAGTGTTCTTCGTCGAGTCTGTGAGAGCATCCTGTGCCATCGCACCCATGAAAGCCGTGATGCTTAGCAGTGTTGTCGCGAGCACCCTTGTGAGATTCATAAATCGTCTTTGTAAATTATCAATCCAATTGCAAAGATACAGATTCTTGGGGAATAAGTGAATAAAAAAGGAGAAAAATAATAAAAAAGTTAAAAAGTGGGGCTTTCATTCGCTCTATTTCGGATGAAAGCCCTACCTTTGTAGTCGAATTACTAAAATGGTTTTTCTTTATAAATAGTAAATTGATTCATGGCAATAGTAAAACCTTTCAAGGGAGTACGTCCACCCAAAGAGTTGGTGGAGCAAGTGGAGAGCCGTCCATATGATGTGCTGGATTCAGAAGAGGCACGTGCAGAGGCTGGCGACAATGAGAAGTCGCTGTATCATATCATCAAGCCAGAGATAAATTTTGAACCGGGCACGAGCGAGTATGACCCCCGTGTGTATGAGGAGGCAGCCCGTCAGTTCGCGAAGTTCCAGAAGAACGGATGGCTGGTGCAGGACGAGAAGGAGCAGTATTACATTTATGCCCAGACTTCATGCCTGCCTGCTAACGGCAATAAGGAGAAAACCCAGTATGGCATTGTGGTGGGTGCTTACAGCGGTGACTACCAGACGGGGGTCATCAAGAAGCATGAGCTGACACGTGCCGACAAGGAGGAAGACCGAATGAAGCATGTGCGTGTGAATGATGCCAACATCGAGCCTGTGTTCTTTGCTTATCCTGATGACGACGTGCTGCTGGCACTCATCGATAAGTATGCCAAGACTAAGCCTGAGTATGATTTCGTTGCACCTATTGATGGTTTCGGACACAAACTCTGGGTGGTGAGCGATGATAACGACATCAAGACCATCACCGAGCGTTTTGCCAAGATGCCCAACCTCTACATTGCAGATGGTCACCATCGCAGTGCTGCCGCAGCTCTGGTGGGTGCGGAGAAGGCAAAGCAGAACCCCAATCATCGTGGCGACGAGGAGTATAACTACTTCATGGCAGTGTGCTTCCCAGCCAGCCAGCTGACCATCCTTGACTACAACCGTGTCATCAAGGATTTGAATGGCCTGACACCTGCTGAGTTCATCCAGGCTTTGGAGAAGAACTTCACTGTGGAGAAGAAGGGTAGAGCAGAATATCGTGCGCAGGAATTGCATGAGTTCTCACTCTATCTGGAAGGTGAGTGGTATTCGCTCAAGGCTAAGCCCGGTACCTATGATGAGAATGACCCCATCGGTGTGCTGGATGTCAGCATCTCTTCCAAGTTGATTTTGGATGAAATTCTCGGCATCAAGGACTTGCGCCGCGATAAGCGCATTGACTTCGTGGGTGGACTTCGTGGTCTTGGCGAACTGAAGCGTCGCGTGGACAGCGGTGAGATGAAGACAGCATTGGCTCTCTATCCCGTGACCATGCAGCAAATCATGGACATTGCAGATTCGGGCAACATCATGCCTCCGAAAGCAACTTGGTTTGAACCCAAACTGCGCTCAGGACTAGTGATACACAAGTTGAGCTAATTTATTTGTGCCATATTTGCCGAATTAGGGGTATGGATACTTACAGAACGATAAAGGCAGCCAGTGAAGGTGCATATAGCGAGAAACGCAGCAAGTTTCTCGCTTTTGCTATGCCTGTGCGTTCTGTGGAGGAGGTGAAGCAAATCGTGGCAGAGTATCAGAAGAAATACTATGATGCTCGTCATGTCTGTTATGCCTACATGCTGGGCGCTGAGCGGAAGGAGTTCCGTGCTAATGACAACGGAGAACCTTCGGGAACAGCTGGAAAACCCATTCTTGGTCAAATCAATTCCAACGAGTTGACAGACATCCTGATTGTTGTGGTTCGTTACTTTGGCGGTGTGAAACTTGGCACCTCGGGATTGATTGTGGCTTATCGCCTTGCTGCTGCAGAAGCCATTGCCGCAGCTGAGATTGTGGAGAAGACTGTGGATGAAGATGTCACCTTCCATTTCGAATATCCTTTCATGAATGACGTGATGCGGATTGTCAAGGAGGAAGAACCGCAAATTGTGGTGCAAGATTTTGACAATGACTGCACCATGACTCTCCGCATCCGCAAGGATTCCATGCCGAGGCTGAAAGCACGCTTGGAGAAAGTGTCTTCACTCTGTTTCGAGTAAGCCTTCATCCCGTGTCGGGTGAGTGCTGAAAGTGCTGAAAAAAAGTGCCGGGAAACACGCAGTTTTCTCGGCATTTATTGTGTCCTCTCGTTAAATTTCACACAAAAGTCATAATAAAACTTAACTGAGTGTGTGAATTTGAAAAATTGTTGCTATCTTTGTCAAATCGATTGAATGAATTTAATAGATTTTATCCATATATGACTATTTCAAAATACATGATAGCAGGGGCGATGTTGCTGATGAGCGCATCGTCTGTGCAGGCGCAGAAAGTGGTGATTGGCAATTATGTCTTCCCGAAGGATCAGTCCACCTACTATGGTGAACTGGAGGGAGGAAAGCCGAACGGAAAAGGTAAGACGACGTTCAAGACGGGTGACACCTACGAGGGTGAATATGTGAAGGGCAAGCGTCAGGGTTACGGTGTCTATACGTTCACGGACGGTGAGAAGTATGAAGGCAACTGGCATCAGGATCATCAGCACGGGCGCGGCATCTACTATTTTGCGAACAACAACAAATATGATGGTTTGTGGTACATAGATTACCAGCAGGGTTTCGGAACGATGTACTACTATAACGGTGACAAGTACACGGGCGAATGGCTGCAGGACAAGCGCGAAGGGCAGGGACGTTACACTTGGGCGAACGGCATCTACTATGATGGAAACTGGAAAGAGGACAAGAAGTCGGGCAAGGGTACGTTTGACTGGCGTGACGGCTCTCGCTATGAAGGTGACATGGAGAATGACATGCGCAACGGACAAGGCAAGTACACCTATGCTAATGGTGACTTCTACACGGGTGGTTGGAAAGACGACATGATGCATGGCAAGGGCATCTACAAGTTCAAGAACGGAGATGTGTATGAAGGTGATTATCTGAATGGCGAGCGTACCGGACAGGGCATCTTCACCTATACGGACAAACGTAAATATGTGGGTCAGTTCAAGAATGGCTTGATGGATGGCTTCGGCACTTACACATGGCCTGATGGTTCAAGATATGAAGGCTATTGGGTGGAAGACAAGGAGCATGGTCGTGGCAAGTTCACTGGTGCTAACGGTGATGTGTATGACGGAGAGTGGGCTGCTGGAGAAATGAATGGCGAAGGTGTGCTTCGTTTGTCAGACGGCACGAAGTTCAAAGGTCATTTCAAGGATGGCATGAAGAATGGAAAGGGTGTGGAAGAATCAGCAGACGGTACCCGCTTTGAAGGTTCTTTCTTTAATGACCAGAAGGATGGCTCGTTTGTGGAAAAAGACAGGACTGGCAAGGTGATTCGTAAAGGCATCTATAGCCGTGGACGTTTGATGGGACAATGAGATGGTTGAGGGTTTAGAGTTGAGAGTTGAGGGTGTAGAGTTTAGAGTATAGAGATTAGAGCAGGAAAGAGAGGATTATGATGATGGACTTGCAGGGTGTATTGGAAGAGGTGAAGCAGTTGGCTGTGGAGGTGGGAACATTTATCTCCAAGCAACGTGAGACCTTTGACCTCAGCAGGGTGGAATCAAAACACAGTCACGACTATGTGAGCTATGTGGACAAGGAAAGCGAGCGAATGATTGTGGCTCGTCTGAAAGAGATTTTGCCGGAAGCAGGGTTCATCACTGAAGAGAAAACAACGGAACAGCAAGGGGGTAACTCCTCGTTATTGTGGGTGGTTGACCCTTTGGACGGTACGACGAATTTTATTCATGACCTGGCACCTTATTGCGTGAGCATTGCGCTGAGAGATGAAAAGGAACTTTTGTTGGGCGTGGTGTATGAGGTGACGCGAAAGGAACTCTATAGCGCAACAAAGGGTGGTGGCGCCTATTTGAATGGAACCCCCATCCACGTATCTTCTTTGTCAGACATGGATGAGGCATTGGTGATGATTGGCTATCCTTATAATGCAGAGGAGTATCGTCCATTCTGTCTGAACCTGACTGGACAACTATACGGACATTGTGCCAGCCTTCGTAGCAATGGCAGTGCGGAAGTGGAGCTTTGTTATGTGGCGTCGGGTAAGATTGACGTGTATGTGGAGTCATACATCCAGCCATGGGATGTGGCTGCTGGTGCCTGCATCTTGCAGGAAGCTGGTGGCACAGTGAGTGATTATGACGGTGGAGACGAGTATTGGATGAGTGGGCGTCAGGTGGTTGCCACTAACGGTAAACTGCATCCTCGGATTTTGGAAGAGCTGAGAAGGGCGGAACAAGGCGGGTGATGTATTGAAAGCGAAACAACTAACATTATTATAAACCTTAATTCATTGACGGCATGATTTTAGACACCCTTGAAAACATTGGCAAGTATGCCTCTCTCAATCCACTTTTCCCTAAAGTGGTGGAGTATTTGCAAAACACAGATTTGATGGCTCAAGAGCCTGGCAGAGTGAACATAGACGGTAACAAACTCTTTGTAAACCATAATGTGGTGAAAGGCAAGATGGTGGACGATGCGAGAATGGAAACGCATAATGCAATGATTGACATTCAGATTCCTTTGTCATGTGCAGAGGTGATGGGTTACACGCCTCGTCAGTATCTCCCCAAAGCAGAATATGATGCAGCGAAAGACATCACTTTCTATCTGGATCGTCCTGAACAATACATCACCGTGCATCCGGGTGAGTTTGTCATCTTCTTCCCAGAAGACGGACATGCTCCGGGCATTTCTCCTGTTCCTGAGTATAAGAAAGTGATTTTCAAAGTTAAAGCATAAAGTTTTATGGCTAAGTGTAATCAATCCAAGGTGACTGCCGAGAAGAAGGCTGCACCAGTGAAGCATATTGGCATCGTGAAGAATGACCCATGGCTCGAACCTTTTGAAGGTGCCATTTGTGGTCGTCATGACCATGCCCTTTACAAACTGAATGAACTGACGAATGGTGGCAAGCAGACGTTGTCTGACTTTGCCAGCGGCTATCTCTATTTTGGTCTTCATAAGACATCCAAAGGTTGGGTGTTGCGTGAATGGGCTCCGAATGCCACCGACATCTACTTGGTGGGTGATTTCAATGGTTGGCAAGAAGATGAAGCCTACAAAATGACTCGCATTGATAATGGCAATTGGGAAATCAAGCTCAAAGCCAGTCAAATGCATCATGGTGACCTCTTCAAGCTGAAGGTCAAGTGGAATGGCGGAGAAGGAGAACGCATCCCTTCTTATGCCAACCGTGTGGTGCAGGATGAGAAAACCAAGATTTTCTCTGCTCAGGTGTGGTCACCTGCAAAGCCCTATGAATTTAAGAAAAAGAACTTCAAGCCCAACACCAATCCGCTACTTATCTATGAATGCCACATTGGTATGGCTCAGGATGCTGAGAAGGTCGGTTCATATGTGGAATTTAAGGACAACATCTTGCCACGAATCAAGAAAGATGGCTATAATGCCATTCAGGTGATGGCTGTGGCAGAACACCCCTATTATGGCTCTTTTGGCTATCATGTCAGCAACTTCTTTGCCCCTTCCAGCCGTTTCGGTACACCAGAAGAACTGAAGGAACTCATTGACAAGGCGCATGAGATGGGGATTGCTGTCATCATGGACATTGTGCATTCTCATGCCGTGAAGAACGAGATTGAAGGCTTGGGAAACTTTGCCGGTGATGGTTGCCAATACTTCATGCAGGGAGGTCGTCGTGAACATCCAGCATGGGATTCCCTTTGTTTCGATTATGGCAAGAATGAAGTCATCCACTACTTGCTTTCCAACTGCAAATATTGGTTGGAAGAGTTCAAATTTGATGGTTTCCGTTTCGATGGCGTAACTTCCATGCTTTACTATAGTCATGGTCTTGGCGAGGCGTTCGGAGGTTATGGTGACTATTACAACGGACATGAGGATGATGAGGCTATCGCTTATCTGACACTTGCCAATCTCCTGATTCATGAGGTGAATCCGAAGGCTATCACCATTGCTGAGGAAGTGTCGGGCATGCCGGGCTTGGCTGCACCATTCAAGGATGGTGGCTATGGTTTCGATTACCGCATGGCGATGAACATTCCCGACTATTGGATCAAAACTATCAAGGAGTTGAAGGATGAGGACTGGAAGCCTTCTTCCATGTTCTGGGAGACAACCAATCGCCGTCAGGACGAGAAGACCATCTCTTATGCCGAGAGTCACGACCAGGCATTGGTGGGTGACAAGACGATTGTGTTCCGTCTGATTGATGCGGATATGTATTGGCACTTCAGGAAAGGCGATGAGAACTTCATGGTGGATAGAGGTATTGCCCTTCACAAGATGATTCGCCTTTTGACAGCCTCAACGATGAATGGCGGTTACCTCAATTTCATGGGTAACGAGTTCGGTCATCCTGAATGGATAGACTTCCCACGTGAAGGGAATGGCTGGGGGTATAAGTACGCCCGTCGTCAGTGGAACCTTGTCGATAATAAGGATTTATGCTATCACTATTTGGGTGATTTCGATGAAGCGATGCTCAAGGTGATAAAATCTGTTAAGAATTTCCAAAAGACACCCGTGGTGGAGGTGTGGCACAACGATGGTGACCAGATTCTCGCCTTCTCTCGTGGCGACCTGCTGTTCGTGTTCAACTTCTCGCCCGACAGATCCTACACCGATTATGGTTTCATCGTTCCGCAAGGCAGCTATGACGTGGTGCTCAATACTGACAGCAAACTCTATGGTGGCAATGAATTCGCAGACGATTCAGTCCGCCACTTCACCAACTATGACCCAATTTATGAGAGGGACGGTAAGGGTTGGCTGAAGCTCTATATTCCAGCCCGCTCTGCTGTTGTTCTTCGTAAAAACGCTGAATAAAAAGTGAACAATTATACAACATCAAGACAGAAGACTGCAGGATTCATCCGTTATTCCTGCGCTCTTCTGTTTATGTTATTTTCTTTCTGCTATCTGTTCTTTTTGCAGGGTGAGATTCTTGCTGAAGCACAGTTCGTCTATTCAAAGGGAATCACTTCCTACAACATCCTGAATGGTGCCATCATCTGTACAGTCGTGTTCCAGATTGTACAATGGGTGGTGTCTCTCTTGTCACGCCTGCCTTCAAGGTATCATGCGTTGTCTTATTTGCCATCCATGCTGTTTCTTGCCATCCTCACAGATGTCAACAGAGATGCTATTGCCCATTTTTCTTTCGGTGCATGGGTGTGGGTGGCACCATGTATTTTGGTGGTGTATGCCCTCATCGTTCTTCTTCTTAGAAAAATGAGCGATGCCAACGCTGTCTCCACACTTAATATCAAATCGCAGATATACCCCAATTTCATCATTCTCTTTGTCCTCATGCTGTGCGTGGGTGCCATTCCTCAATCTTCTGATGTCTATCATTATGAATTGAAAGCGGAACGCCTCATCTTGGAGAAAGACTATGTGGGGGCATCTAAAGTGGGGAAGAGGTCTTTGCGGACAAGTGCCCGACTCACACAACTGCGCATGTATGCCCTTTCGAAGCAGGGACTTTTGGCTGAACGGCTTTTCGATTATCCTCAGCATGATGGTTCGCGTGGTTTGCTCGACATTGCTGACACCTCTTCTCTTGAACGTTTCAAATCAAGTGACATCTGTCCTCATTTGGGAGCCTATTGCGGAAAAAACATCCACACCACTGAACGGTACTATCAAAGAGTGTTTGAAGATTCTCTTTGGAACCAGAACACGGTGGATTACTATCTGTGCAGCTTATTGCTCGATAAGAATCTGAAAGAGTTCCAGCGTCAGCTGCCTCGCTATTATAATCTCGCCGACAGCATCGTTGGTGCTTACGATAGTCTTCCAAGAGCCTATCGTGAAGCCTTGCTTCAAATAGGGAAGAAAAACTATGCTCTTCAGGGAAAAATTGTGGTGGGTGCTGACACGCTTGCCGCGCTTTCCGATTATGAGATGGTTGACCGCTTCCGCGAATATAACGAATACAAAGCCACCTATGCAGATGAGACGGAGCGCATCAACAAGACTCATCGTGAATTTGGCAACACCTATTGGTGGTATCATGATTTCAGTCAAAAGGCCTCAGGAGAGCTGCAAAAGATGGAAGAGAACTGACCTTTGAGGGCTGAAGTTATGGAACGTAAAGCACGGATTAGAGCAATCTTCACATTGTCGTACCCCATTGTCATTGCGCAGGTGGGCGGTATCTTTCAAGGATGGGCAGACACCATCATGGTGGGGCAGTATGGCACTCCTGAATTGTCCTCTGCAGGATTCGTCAACAATGTCTTCAATCTGTGCATCTTTTTCTTGCTGGGCATCTCGTATGCCACGACACCGATTGTGGGAAATTATTTCAGTCAGGGAAAATATGGAAAGGTGTTGAGCACGTTTCGCGACAGCAATGTCGTCAACCTTCTTGCCAGTTTCTTCATCATCGTGTTGCTGGTCATTCTCTATCTCAACATAGACCATCTTGGACAACCTGTTGAATTGCTCCCTCTAATACGTCCTTATTTCCTTGTGCTACTTGTCTCTTTGCCATTCATGTCACTGTTCAATTCCATGAAGCAGTTTCTGGATGCATTGGGTGACACCAAGACTCCCATGTGGGTGATGCTTGGTGGCAACATTCTCAACCTCATCCTCAACTACGTGTTCATTTTCACGCTCGATATGGGACTGTTGGGTGCTGGTATTGCCACGCTGATTTCCCGTGCGGTGATGCCCCTTGTCATCTACGTGATTATCAGACGAGGAAAATTGCTCCGTTCCCCTATTTTTGTAAAAGCTGAAAAGGCTGTTGACAGGGATGGTATGTTGTCACTTTTCAAATTGGGACTTCCCATTTCCATCCAGTTATGTCTTGAAGCAGGTTCTTTCAATGTGGTTGTCATTTTCTTGGGATGGATAGGCGCTGCAGCATTGGCAGCCCATCAGATTATGAATACCGTTTGCACCCTCGCTTTCATGGTTTATTATGGTATCGGTGCAGCTGCAGCCATCCGCATTGCCTATTTCCGAGGACAAGGCGAGTGGGAGGAGGTGCGTAAGACTGCCAGCACAGCCTTTTGGATGTGCCTCTCTTCGGGCGTGGTTATCATTACTGCCATTTGCTTGCTGAGTCCACAAATAGCTTCTCTCTTCACCACCGATGAAGAGGTCACCATGCTGTTCTTCTCATTCCTGCCTTGTATGGTTTGTTACCAGGCGGGTGATTGTCTTCAGGTTATCTATGCCAATGCCCTTCGTGCCGTTGAGCATGTGCGTGCCATGATGCTTTCTGCCTTCATAGCCTATTGCCTCATCAGCGTTCCCCTTGCTTATGTGTTCGCATTCCCGTTAGGAATGGGGGCCGTAGGTGTTTGGTGGTCATTCCCCTTTGGACTTTCATTTGCAGGACTTTCCTACTATGCTCTCTTTCATCGTTTGACAAAGAGGCTGTCTTCCACCCCTAACACCTTCTGATTAGGGGAGGACTCTAAACATTTTCCAGTTCCTTCTTGAGAAAAGCCGCGGTAATACCTTTCCCGCTTTGTGCTACAGCTTCTGGTGTACCAGTCACTACCACGGTGCCACCTTCTCTTCCTCCTTCGGGACCCATATCAATAATGTGGTCTGCAAGTTTGATGACATCAAGGTTGTGCTCAATGACAATGACGGTGTTGCCTTTATCAACGAGACGGTTCAACACCACCATGAGGGTACGGATGTCCTCAAAGTGCAGTCCTGTGGTAGGCTCGTCGAGAATGTAGAGTGTCTTGCCAGTGTCTTTCTTGGCAAGCTCGGTAGCGAGTTTCACACGTTGGCTCTCACCACCGCTGAGGGTGCTGGAGGGTTGCCCCAGTTTGATGTAGCCGAGTCCTACGTCTTGCAACACTTTGATTTTTTGGAGAATCTTCGGTTGGTTCTCA
>Ga0247609_10003148_pt1 | contig 16857 bp, 18 predicted proteins | sample 172DNAGHGlowgp2_FD_193487 | JGI IMG/M metagenome (GOLD analysis project Ga0247609, IMG submission 193487) | Sheep rumen microbial communities from Palmerston North, Manawatu-Wanganui, New Zealand - 1728 DNA GHGlow gp2 | ecosystem: Host-associated > Mammals > Digestive system > Stomach > Rumen ...
GGAAGTATCGTTGTAAACGGAAAAGACGTGACACATCTTAAGCCGAAAGAAATTCCCTACCTGCGTCGCTCTCTTGGTGTAATTTTTCAAGATTATCGCTTGCTGGAAGATAAAACGGTTTATGAAAACGTCGCCTTTGCAATGCAAGTTATCGAAGCTCCACGCAGAATCATGCAACGTAGCGTAAATACCGTGCTGGATATCGTTGGCTTGCGGGAAAAATTTAAAAGTTTCCCCGCGCAGTTAAGCGGCGGTGAACAACAACGCGTAGCCATTGCCCGCGCCATTGTCAACGACCCGCGCATTGTCATTGCGGACGAGCCGACAGGAAATCTCGACCCGGAAACCAGCTGGGATATTATGGATATTTTTCAGCGGATAAACGCGGCGGGCACGACCATTGTTATGGCGACGCACGATAAAACGATTGTTGACCAAATGCAACGGCGCGTTATCGCTATCGACGGCGGAAAAATTATTCGTGACGAGGCACGCGGCGCATATTCTGAAGAAGAACCTGCCCAGCCGCAATCCGCCTTCGACAGATTTTTCTACAGATAATTTTTTGCATTTTTTGAGGATTATTAAAGTCTTTACTTTAAAAGGCGTTGCGAATATAATTGCCGCGTAAAATTTTTTTTAATTGCGCATTACGCGTTATCAATGAGGTGTTGAGTTTGAAGAATCATACAAAGTATAGTAAAGGTTATTTCATGCCGCCCGAAATTATTTTGGATTGGGCGCGAAAAGAATATCCCGAAAAAGCTCCGGTGTGGTGCAGTGTCGATTTGCGCGACGGCAATCAATCGCTGATTATCCCCATGAGCCTGGACGAGAAAATCGAATTTTATAAAACGCTTGTCAAAATCGGATTCAAAGAAATTGAAGTTGGCTTTCCCGCGGCGAGCGACACTGAATACGCGCTCCTTCGCAAGCTGATTGAAGAAAATCTAATTCCCGACGACGTGACAGTTCAAGTTTTGACGCAGGCGCGGGAACATATCATAAAGAAAACTTTTGAGGCACTCGACGGCGCGAAAAATGCAATCGTTCACGTTTACAACTCAACAAGCGTGGCACAGCGCGAACAAGTTTTCCGCATGAGCAAGAACGAGGTTAAACAAATTGCAATAGACGGCGCAAAACTTTTGCTTGAACTGACGGAAAAAGCCGGCGCGAATTATCGTTTTGAATATTCGCCGGAAAGTTTCACGGGCACCGAGCCTGAATACGCTTTGGAAGTCTGCAATGCCGTTTTGGACGTGTGGGAGCCTGTCATTGACCGTCGCCCGATTATAAACATTCCCGTCACGGTGGAAATGTCTTTGCCGCACGTTTACGCCATGCAGGTTGCTTATATAAATAAATATCTAAAGTTCCGCGATAAAGTTGTTTTGAGTTTGCACCCGCATAACGATCGCGGTTGCGGCGTGGCTGATTGCGAATTGGGACTTTTGGCAGGAGCAGACAGAATCGAAGGAACACTTTTCGGCAACGGCGAACGCACCGGCAATGTTGACATTGTTACCTTGGCAATGAATATGTTCGCGTTGGGCGTTGACCCCGAACTTGACTTTACGAATATGCCCGCGCTCGTCGAAATGTATGAACGCGTAACCCGCATGAAAGTTCATGACCGGCAACCATACGCGGGCGCGCTGGTGTTTACGGCGTTCAGTGGCTCTCATCAAGACGCAATTGCAAAGGGTATGCATTGGCGCAACGAAAAAAATCCCGAACGCTGGACTGTCCCCTATCTGCCTATCGACCCGCACGACGTTGGGCGCGAATACGACGGCGACGTTATCAGAATCAACAGCCAGAGCGGCAAGGGTGGCGTCGGCTTTATCATGGAGCAGAAATACGGCGTGGAAATGCCAAAGAAAATGCGCGAGGACTTCGGCTATTGCGTCAAAGCTGTCAGCGACCGCAAGCACAAAGAACTTTTGCCGGACGAAATTTATCAAATCTTCATCGACCAATATGTCAACGTCGACAAACCCTACAAGCTCATCGAATTTCATTTGCGTAAACAGCCTGGCGGCTCGCGCGTGGGCAATGTCGATATGGAAATTAACGGCGAGCGCATAACTTACACTGCACGCGGCAACGGACGACTTGACGCCGTTTCAAATGCCCTGCAAAAAAATCTCGGTATAAGCTATTCCAATCTGACTTACAACGAACACGCGCTGGAAATCGGACAATCTGCGCGGGCTATTGCTTACATTTCTATCACCGGCGAGGACGGAAAAATTTTCTGGGGCGCAGGCATGGACACCGACATTATCACCGCCTCGATTCAAGCACTTGTCAGCGCGATTAACCGCATGGTCACCGCTAAATAATCTATTTAAAAACTTTAAGCGTGGAGAAAAATTTTCCCCGCGCTTTTTTTGTAGAAAAAATTTTTCAAAAGGTGTTGATAATTATTTTCATGCGTGATAAACTTTATGCAATGAAAAAACTTTTCAAGGAGCTGATGATCTTGACACTTAGCGACGCAAAAACCGGAATGGTCGTTCGCATTGATTCAATCGGCGAATCTGAACTTAAACAGCGTTTGATGACAATGGGTTTAATTCCAGGAACACGCGTAGAAATTTTGAACTCGGCACCGCTGGGAGACCCGATTGCGATAAGAATCCGTTCGTATAATTTGGCAATGAGACGCGCCGACGCCGCGCAGATCGAAGTTTCAACAGTGGAATAAAAATCAAGGAGGATGATAAAATGGCAGCATTATCTGTAGCTTTGACCGGCAACCCCAACACCGGTAAATCAACAATTTTTAATGAACTGACCGGCGCACGCCAGAAAATCGGCAACTGGCCGGGCGTCACTGTCGATAAAAAGGTTGGCATGATTGAACACAACGGCAGAAAAATTTCCGTCATAGATTTGCCCGGCACTTATTCAATTAATGCCCGTTCACAGGAAGAAAAAGTCGTCAGCGATTTTTTCAAGGAGAACAAGCCGGACATCGTAGTAAACATTATCGACGCGGCGAACATTTCCAGAAATCTTTTCTTGACCGTTCAGCTAATGGAAAACGGTATCCCGCTCATAATAAATTTAAACATGATGGACGAAGCCGAACGACACGGAATTAAAATCGACATGAAAAAGCTTGAGTCCGCTTTTGGAATGCCCGTGACAAATACTGTAGGCAGGAGCAACAAGAGCGTTCGCAAACTTCTGGACGTTTTTACAAATTCTGTGATGACAAATTATAAGCCCAGCAAGCTAATCACAGACCATATCGAAAAAATTCATACCATTGAACAAAGCGGCATGGCGGCGGAAAAAATCGAAGAGGAAATTATTTCTGCGCGATACGATTTGATTGATAAAATTATGGCGAGCGCGGTGACAGTCAACGCGGCAGGCAAAACTTTAACCGAAAAACTCGACGCTTACCTTGCAAACGGCGTAACGTCAATAATTTTGATGATTGCCGCGTTTTATCTTATGTTCCAAATTTCGTTTAACTGGATTGGACAACCGCTGGCAGATTTGGTCGGCGAATTTTTCGATGAAACGTTAGTTCCGTGGACAGCTGAGGCAATGGCTGAGGCGGGCGTCGCGGATTGGATGCAGTCGCTCGTTTCGGACGGAATTATCGCTGGTGTCGGCGCAGTTATAAATTTTGTCCCGCTGATTTTCACGCTGTTTATTATTTTGAGTTTCCTTGACGGCACGGGCTACATGGCTCGCGTTGCGTTTATCATGGATCCGATTATGCGCCGCGCGGGTCTTTCCGGTAAATCAATTATGCCGCTGATTATGGGCTTTGGTTGCGCAGTTCCCGCGATTATGGCGAACCGTGCACTTGATACGCACAAAGACAGAATGATTTCAATTTTCGTGACGCCGTTTATAACCTGCAATGCAAAAGTTCCGATTATCGCACTGTTCGCGGCAATGTTTTTCCCCGATAACGTCGCCAACGTCGTCTTTGCAATGTATTTTATCGGCATAATCACCGCAATTATCATGGCAAAAGTTTTAAGCACAACGATGTTTAAAGAACAGCAATCGACTTTCCTGCTCGAACTGCCGCCCTATCGTCTGCCGGATATAAAAACCGTTTTGCTTGAGGCTTGGGACAAAGGTAAAGGCTATTTGATTAAAGCCGGCACGATTATTTTTGCAATGAGCGTTGTAATTTGGTTCTTGAGCAGTTTCAATTCTGACGGCATGACCGAAGACATGGACAAAAGTTATTTGGCGGGTATCGGCTCGGCAACGTCTGTAATTTTTGCTCCGCAAGGTTTTGACACGTGGGAAGCAGGCGCGGCGGTCGTCACGGGCATTTTGGCTAAAGAAGCTGTCGTTTCTACAATGGGAATCCTTTACGGCGCAGACGAAGATTCTGTTGACACGGACGACGCGGAAGGCACTGCAGAAGTCTTGAACGCAACTTCAATGGGCGGCGCATTTACTCCTCTGTCGGCGTTGGCGTTTATGGTTTTCAGTTTGCTTTATTCGCCCTGCGTGACTGCACTCGGCACCGTTAAAAAAGAAGCTCAAAGTTTCAAGTGGATGGCGTTCGTATTCTTCTACACCTGCGCGGTGGCGTGGGTCGCGTCGCTTATCGTCTATCAAGGCGGAAAACTTCTGGGTTTTGAGTAATAGGAGATGAATTTTCATGGCGGCAACGATTGTTTTAGGAATCTTAATCGCGGCGGTGTTCATTTTCGGTATAAGAACAGCTTACAGAAGTTTTTTTAAAGGCGAGGCGGCTTGCTGTTCAGAAGATAGCTGCGCGGGTTGTAGCGGCGGTTGCTCAATGCAAAAAGCTTTGGACGACAGCTACCGCGCCCGCGTTGAAAAAATAGAAAAATTCCCGATTCACCGCACGATTGACGTTGACGGCATGACTTGCGAGAAATGTATTTACAAAGTTGTTCGCGCCCTGGAAAAAATCGACGCCGTGACAATCGCCGCGGCAAGTTTGGAAAAACAATCCGCGCTGGTCGGCTTGAAAGAAAATATTTCTGACGAAACACTGCGCGAGGCGATTAATCGTGCAGGTTATTCGGCGGGTGCTGTCACAGCTTAAAAAGTTTATAAAAAAAAAGCGGCGGGCTTAAAAGTCCGTCGCTAATTTTTCTGAAAGGAGATTTTCTCATGACGAAAGATGATTTAAGAAAGTTAAAAAAGGCAACCGAACTGGTCGATATGTGCCTGAACAATCTGGAAAAAATTCCTCAGAATTTTGAACAAGCCTCAAAAGCACATTCCGTCATTTCGACACACCGCAGTTCCTTTTACCACATATTTTATGATGGGAGCAACATATCACCTTTGTTTTTACATTTAATGCCGGTTGATAAAATGAATTCGCTGATTGCTTTGCTTAACGTCATGGCATTTGCTCAAATGTCTTCATCTAATGGTACGATTTCATCTGACAGAGTTACTCTTCGTATTAATGACTTGATGACACTTTTAAAAGAATTTAGAGATATTTTATCCGCCTCATTAATGCGAGACTCTTTTTAATATTAAATAAAGCTACTGGTTCAATTGAAGATTTGCCTTTCGATTTGCGCGGGAAAAGCATATTAAACTATAATTGTCAAAGAGATTTACCAAATGAAGACCTCATAAAAGCTAGAGAAAATTTAACAAAATGTATAACAGGAGCTTTAAAATTAATATATAAAAATAACATTCGATAAAAAAAGCGGCGGACTTAAAAGTCCGTCGCTAATTTTTTATTTTAAATATCTCTCAACAATCCGCTGACTAAAAGAAAACTCACACATAAAAAAACCAAGCAACCTATCACAAATATTATCCAATCCGGTTTATATCGCCAAATTATTTCGCCGCTCAACCGTTCCAACGATAACTTTGAATTTTTTTCGGCTATCGGAAGATAAATTAGCGCGCCGAGCACCAATCCGAAAATTAAAATGCCAATTATCCCGATTATCACGTCCATTGGCGGCATTTCAAACAAGCCCGAAAACGCCTCGCTGATAGAACCCTCCGAGGCTACTTCTCTTTCCATTATTTAACCTCCGATTTCCGTCCAAAGCACAATTTTTTTCTGCTCAAACGTTTTTTTTACGTCAATTATTCGCTGATTTGATGAGCCGCGAAATTGTAAGTCTAAATCGCGCAAACTCTCGATAAATTCGCCGTCAACTAAAACATCGACATTTTTTAATAAAATTTCGGCGTCGGGCGGCATTTTTTCAAAAACATAGCCCGTGTAGCACCAAACGTTTAGTCCAAAACTCTTCGCGGCGCGTGCCAATTCGTTTGCGGCATCTATTTGCAAAAAAGGTTCGCCGCCCGTCAAAGTTATTCCGGTTAACAGCGGATTTTTCCTTATTTCGGAAATAATTTCGCTCGTTTCTATCAATTTTCCGCCGTTTAGCGCGTGTGTTTCGGGATTTTGACAGCCTTCACAATTTTTTAAACAACCTTGCATGAAGATTGCGTAGCGAATTCCATCGCCGTCTACAAAACTTTCCGGAACCAGCCCCGCGACACGAATTAACAATTCAAATCGCCTCCGCCGCCGATTATAAGACTTTAAATCTCAAAATTCAACGAATTTTTTAAAGCGCGTTCAGCAATTCTTCGCGATTTAATGCGTATGTTCCGACTTTTGCCACCACGACGCCCGCCGCCACGTTCGCCAGATACGCCGCCGCCGCCGAATCAATTTTCCCCGCCATTGCCAGCGAAAATACCGCAATTACCGTGTCTCCCGCGCCTGAAACGTCAAAAACTTCCTGCGCCCGCGCTTTTATGTGCGAAATTTTCCCGTCTTCGACCAATGACAGACCTTTTGCCGAACGCGTAACGATTAATCCGCGCAAATTAAATTCGTCAATGACTTTTTGCGCGGCTTCTTCTATCTGCGCGTCGTCATTTTCAATTTTTTTCGGCAAAATCGCGTTCAATTCTTTTAAATTCGGCGTAATATAGCTCGCGTCGAAATATTTTTGCCAATTATTGCCCTTCGGGTCGACGATAACCGGCTTTTTTTGTGCACGGCACGCGCCGATTATCTCCCGACAAATTTTTTTACTGCAAACGCCCTTGCCGTAATCCGAAATTATCACCGCGTCAGTATTTTTTAGCTGTTCTGTAAAATTTTGTAGCAATTTATTGCTTGAAATGCCGTCAAGTTCGCCGGAATCTTCAAAATCTAATCGAATCATCTGTTGATGACCGCTTATCACGCGAATTTTTGTAGTTGTCGGCTTTAAAGTCTCGATAATTCCCGAATAATCCACGCCAAGATTTTTTAACTTGCTCAAAAAAATTTCTCCGTGATTATCCGAGCCAATTTGCCCGATTATCGACGTTTTGCACCCAAGTAACGCCAAATTATGTGCAACATTCGCCGCGCCGCCTAAAGTTTCATGAATTTTTGTCACGCGAGCAATGGGAACCGGTGCTTCCGGAGAAATTCTCGTCACTTCACCGAAATAATATTTATCAAGCATTACATCGCCGATAACTAAAATTTTGCACGCGCTAATTTCTTTTTCTACAAAATTTTTTAGTTTGTTAATCATTTTAACGCTCCAAACGCAATTTTTGCCGCAGAAATTGTCTTTTCTATATCTTCCTGCGTATGAACTGCAGACATAAACAACGTTTCAAACTGCGACGGCGCAAAATATATTCCCTGTTCTAACATTTTTAAGAAAAATTTTCTAAACATTTCCTGATTCGCGGCGGCTGATTCTTCGTAATTCGTGACAGGCTTATCGCTGAAAAAAATTCCAAACATTGAGCCGGCTTGCGACGTTTTTATAGAAATTTTTGCTGATTCAGCAGATTTTTTTATTCCTGCGACGAGTTTTGAAGTTTTTTCGGAAATTTTTTTATCAAAATCTTTATCTTCAAGCAAAATCGTCAAAGTTTCGATACCCGCTGTCATCGCAAGCGGATTTCCGCTCAAAGTTCCCGCTTGATAAATTTTTCCGTCCGGCGAAACGTTCCGCATAATTTTTTCCGAGCCGCCATAAGCCGCGCATGGCAATCCGCCGCCGATAATTTTTCCTAAACACGTCAAATCGGGCGTAATTTGATATTTTTCCTGCGCACCGCCCAAAGAAACGCGAAATCCGCACATAACTTCATCAAAAATCAGCAACGCGCCGAATTTTTTTGTAATTTCGCGCAGACCGTGCAAAAAATTTTCTTGCGGCAGAACTAAACCCATATTTCCGGCAACGGGTTCGACAATTATTGCGGCAATTTGTTCGCCGCACTGATTAAAAGTATTTTCGACGGCGGCAAGGTCGTTAAAAGGCAAAGTAATCGTGTCCTGCGCGGTATTTTTCGTTACGCCGGGGCTTGACGGTTCGCCGAAGGTTGCTGCGCCACTACCGGCTTTGACGAGCAGTGAATCGCTGTGCCCGTGATAACAGCCGACGAATTTTATAATTTTTTCGCGCTTGGTGTAGCCGCGAGCAACGCGAATTGCGCTCATCGTGGCCTCCGTGCCGGAATTTACCATACGCATAACCTGCATTGACGGGAAAATTTTATTAACAAGCCGTGCAAGTTGCGTTTCAAGTAGAGTCGGAGCACCGTAGCTGGTTCCGCGTTCGACAGCGCGTTTTAAAGCGGCAACAACTCGCGGATTTGCATGACCGAGGACGAGCGGTCCCCATGACAAAACGTAATCGATGTAAGAATTGCCGTCAATATCGAAAATTTTGGAACCTGCGCCGTGAGAAATGAACGGCGGATCAGAATTCACGCCGGAAAACGAGCGCACGGGACTATTTACGCCGCCCGGCATGAATTTTTTTGCTTCGGCAAAGGCGGCGGAAGATTTTTCTAAGTTCAAAGTAATCCCTCCGAAAATTTTTTTACAATTTTAACACAGCGCGGGAAATTTACGCAAAATATTTTTTGACATATTCAATAGAGCCGAGTAAAATTTTATGCGTTGATTATTTTAGTAAGGAGTTTTACAAATGCTGAACTATCGAGCCGAGTTGGATAAAATGCCTTATTACGACGGCGTGGAAAAAAATTATCGGATAAAAGTAAACGCGAACGAATCGACGCTGAATTTGCCACCGCGTGTGAAAGAACGCGTGATAAATCGTCTGGCGTCTTTAGAATTCAACCGTTATCCTAACGAAGAATATCATTCGCTGGTCAAACAGATAGCTGAAAATTTTTCTGTGGACGCGGCGCAAATTTTATTGGGCGGCGGTTCGAGCGAGATTATCGAAAAAGTTTTCCAAGCGTTCGGCGGCGCGGGTCATAAAATTATTTTTCCGCAACCGAGCTTTTCAATGTACAAAATTTATGCAAAGGCGGCTGACGCGCAGGGCGTGCCCTTCGATTTGGACGAGCGATTTAATTTGAACGTTGACGAATTCATAAAAACGATTCACGAGACCGGCGCGAGCCTTGCTGTCGTGTGCAACCCGAACAACCCCACCGGCAATGTCCTGACTCCCGCGCAGGTTGAAAAAATTTCTGCGTCGATTGACTGCGCGTTTCTGCTTGACGAGGCTTACGTTGAGTTTTACGGGCAATCGGCGGTTAATCTTGTCGCGAAATATCCTAATTTAATCGTCGCTCGAACTTTTTCTAAAGCTTACGGCATGGCGGGCGCACGCGTCGGCTACATGATTGCTCAACCGGAAGTCACGCGCATGATTAACAAAACTTTCATGCCGTATCACATGAACAAATTGACATTGGCGGCAGCGGACATTGTTTATCAAATGCGCGATGAATTTGTCCCGCGCCTACAAATGATAATTTCTGAACGTCAACGCATGAAAGAACAACTAAAAAAAATTTCCGGCGTCGAAGTTTTTCCGTCAGAAACAAATTTTTTATTAATTAGGCTGTCCCGCGCTGAAGATTTAAAAAATTATCTTGAATCGCTGGATATTGGCGTCAGATATTTTTCGCCGGGCGCGTTCGGATTAAAAAATTGTCTGCGTATTTCAATGGGTACCCCCGATGAGAACGACGAAGTTTTAACGGCGATAAAAAATTTTCTGGAGGGTGGGCAATGAGAATTGGCAAAATAAATCGGGCAACGAATGAAACGAAAGTTGACGTTGAAATAAATTTGGACGGTTCGGGCGCAGCTGAAATTAATTCCGGCGTCGGCTTTTTCGACCATATGCTGAATCTTTTCGCGGCGCACGGGCATTTTGATTTAAAAATTTTCTGCGCGGGCGATTTGCACGTTGACGGGCACCACAGCATAGAGGACATTGGAATTTCTCTGGGCGCGGCGTTGAAATCGGCGTTGGGCGACAAGCGCGGCATTACTCGTTACGGAACTTTTTTCTTGCCTATGGACGAAACGCTTGCTCTGGTGAGTTTGGACATCAGTGGGCGACCGTTCCTGGTCTGCGAAATCGGCGAACTCGCTCCGATGATTGGCAACTTTGACACCGAACTTGTCGAAGAATTTTTACGCGCTTTCGCCTTCAATGCTGGAATAACTCTGTACGTGAAAATTCTTTACGGAAAAAATTCTCATCACAAAGTTGAGGCTATTTTCAAAGCGTTAGGGCACGCGTTAAAATCCGCCGTCACCATTGACAAAAAAATTAGCGGCGTACCGTCAACCAAAGGTCTTCTTTAATCCCAGCTCACTAAAAAAACTAGAAACCGCCAAAACAGAAATTGCAAGTTCTCTGTGCACAAAGAAAAAATGAATATCGAATGTTTTATAACGATAAAATACCATACAAAAGGTAAAGCCGCTATGAACGCAAAAATAATTAAAATATTTAGGTTCATATGCGGCTTAAATTTATTTTTTATCATTCTAAAAATCATAAACAGGATAAACAGCGCGTAAATATTTTTATAAAAGACTTCAGCGTCTATAATTTCTTGCGTGATTGTGTAGCCTTGCGGTAAATTATGCTGAGGAGAAAATAAAAATTTTATGGCATCCCAAATGTCAGCGTTAGAATCGGGAATTATAGCTTTCATTTCGACCATACTTAATTTAGAATAAATCGCATTATAAAAAGCATCTGCCAACGCGTTGTAATCAGTTAAAGCGGTGATAAAATCCCGTTCATTAAAGAGCAGGTTAGCGAGTTGTCTTCTTCCAGGCTCTATGACGAGCGCAGAATCCAAGACGCCGCTTTCCGTAGGATAAATCGCCTCCATTAACATTATGATGTTGGTGAAGTTGTCCACCTCCTTCGGGAATTTTTCGAGTCCCCAAAAGTAGTTGTTGTGTTCGATTTCGTAGCCCTGCGAAAGAATAGGAACAGTTTTTACGAACATGGGACTAAAAGCGCGATAACCCGTCATCACGTCGAGAATTTTTTTAGAATTTTTTCTGCGGTTCCAAAAAGCATTTATGAAACTGCGGACAAGAGAATTACCGAAATTATGAAAGGGGCGTTTATTTTCCTCAAAATAAGTTGTGCTCAATCTGTCGCCGATAACCATATCCGCCTTGCCCTGCAAAACTAAATTGCACATTTCGCGGGCATATTCTGCGGGGTAAGTGTCGTCGCCGTCGGTGATGATATAACAATCCGCGTCTATCTCCCTAAACATTGTGCGAATAACATTTCCTTTTCCTTGCCGGTATTCGTGGCGAACAATCGCTCCGGCTTTTTTTTGCAAGTTCGGCGGTGTTGTCAGAAGAATTATTATCGTAAACATAAATTTTTGCGTCCGGAAGAACTGCACGGAAATCCGCCACAACTTTTTCTACCGTCATGCTTTCATTGTAACAAGGCAGCAACACGGCAATTTCTGCGCTCATAATAAATCCCCCCCGCGTTTTTGTTATTGATGATATTATAAGCTTGTTTGTTTGTCAATTTAATAACCGTAGTTTGACTTATTTGGCGGAGCCGAGTAAAATTTCAGCCGTTAATTATTTTTGTAAGGAGAAATTTTCATGGAAAAAACTTTGGTACTCATCAAGCCGGACGCGTTCGGCAAAAATCATGCGGGCGATATTCTCAAAATTTACGAGGACGCCGGCTTTAAAATTATCGCGGCAAAAGTTATGAAGATGACGCAAGAACTTGCCGCCAAACATTACGTCGAGCATATCGGACGCCCGTATTACCCCGCGCTGGTTGAATTCATGACGAGCGCACCGATTATGGCTTTGGTTTTGGGCGGCGAGAACGTGATTAAAAAAGTTCGTGAGTTGAACGGTGCAACCAATCCAGCCGAGGCCGCTGAAGGTACTGTTCGCAAACTTTACGCCGCCGATAAAACTAAAAATGCCGTGCACGCCTCTGACAGCGAGGTTAGCGCGGCGCGTGAAATTCCTATCTTCTTCAGCGCGTATGAAATGTTCGATTAATTTGCAATAGCTAGAAAAAAGTTGTATACTTTCCGGCACTAAAGGAGGGCGATTGCTTTGCAGAAATTTGAGAAATGGCAGGGTTGCGGCAACGATTTTATTTTAATTGATCGCGGCGGCAACAGTGTAGACGAACCGGAAAAAATTAAATTCCTCTGCGACAGGCATTTTGGAATTGGCGCAGACGGCGTGATTTACGTTTTGAGTTCGACGAAGGCAGCCACGCGCATGAGAATTTTTAATGCGGACGGCACCGAGGCTGAAATGTGCGGCAACGGCTTGCGTTGTTTTGCGCGGTATCTCCTCAGCGGCGATAAATTTTTCTCCGACGATGATTTGACTGTCGAGACGGGCGCGGGAATTTTAACTGTCAGCATGAAATACGATTTAATAACCGTGGACATGGGCGAGCCGATTTTCAACGCGGATAAAATTCCCGTGGACGGTTTCGGCTCACAAAAACTTGTCGCGGAACCTATCGAAGTTGACGGCGTGACTTACAAGATGACTTGCGTTAGTATGGGAAACCCGCATTGCGTGATTTTCGTTGACGATACTAAAAAAATTGACTTGGAAAAAATCGGTCCGAAGTTCGAGACGCATAAAATTTTCCCGCGCAAAACCAATACCGAATTCGTGCAGGTCGTTGGCGAAAATAAATTGCGTATGCGCGTTTGGGAGCGCGGCAGCGGAATTACTTTGGCTTGCGGCACGGGTGCTTGTGCTACAGCTGTTGCCGCAAATTTAAACGGCTTGGCTGGCAAAAAATCTACCGTGATTCTTGATGGCGGCGAACTCAATATCGATTGGCGCGAAAATAATCATATTTTCATGACCGGCGCGGCTGAAAGAGTTTACACAGGAGAATTTTAAATGACTCTTGGTCTGTTGATTGTAGTTTCTGGGGCGAGCGGCACGGGCAAGGGTACAGTCTGTAAAAAAATTTTAGACGACTTGCCCGGCATCGCCTATTCTGTTTCCGCCACGACACGCGCCCCGCGTCCCGGCGAAATTGACGGCAAGGAATATTATTTCCTAAGCCGCGAAGATTTTAAAACGTGGATTGCTGAAGAAAAATTCCTGGAGTTCGCCGAGGTTTACGGGAATTTTTACGGCACGCCGCTAAACAAAATCGAAGAACGGCTAAATCGCGGCGAAGATATTCTTTTGGAAATTGACGTGCAGGGCGCACTTAACGTCAAGAAAAAATGTCCGGAAGGTGTTTATATTTTTCTTCTGCCGCCGAGTTTGGAAGAACTTAAACGCAGAATCGAAGGTCGCGGTACTGAAACGCCCGAATCTTTATCACGTCGACTGACAAATGCCATGGTTGAAATTAAAATCGGGCTGGAATATGATTATGTCGTCGTCAATGACACTGTTGACAACGCCGTCGCGCAGATTAAATCCATTTTGACGGCGGAACGCTTAAAAGTCGCCAGAAACTTTGACAAATTTAATTTTGAAGGAGATTTTTGAATGAAACTTAAAGACGATGTGCCCAGCATGGTAAATCCTTCTACAGATTCAATGCTTGAACAAGTACACAGCCGCTATGCTCTGGTTGTGCTTGCCAGTAAACGTGCCCGCGAACTTTTAAACGGTGCACCCTGCCGCGTGGAAAATCGCGCAAATAAATTCGTCACAAACGCTATGGAAGAAATCAACGAGGGAAAAATTACTTACGCTATAAAGGATTGAGCCATGCTTGACAAAAAAAATATTTTAATCGGCGTGACGGGCGGAATCGCGGCTTATAAGGTCGTCGAAGTCGCGAGCCGCTTGAAAAAATCCGGTGCGAATGTCCGCGTGATGATGACGCGCAACGCTACCGAATTTGTTTCGCCGAGAACTTTTCAAGAAATTACCGGTAACGCCGTGTCCGTGGAAATGTTCGGGGACGCGGCGCGTTTTCATGTTGCTCACATTGCGCTTGCCGATTTTGCTGACGTGATTTTAATTGCGCCCGCCACCGCAAATTTTTTGGCAAAGGCGGCGCATGGAATCGCTGACGACCTGCTCACGACGACGATTTTGGCTTTCGACAAAAAAATTTTAATCGCGCCGGCAATGAATACCAAAATGTTTGAAAATCCCGCCACGCAGGAAAATTTAAAAATCCTAAAGGCACGCGGCATAAAAATTTTGGAACCGGCGTCGGGAAATTTGGCTTGCGGCACCAGCGGCAAAGGTCGTCTGCCGGAACCTGTGGAAATCTGCGCAGCTATCGAAAAAATCTTTATGTCTGAAATTTTATATGGCAAAAAAATTTTAGTGACGGCTGGAGGCACTGTTGAGGCGATAGATCCTGTCCGCTATATCGGCAACAGGTCAAGCGGGCGCATGGGTTACGAAATTGCAAAGGCGGCTGTCAACGCGGGCGCACAAGTCGTTTTAATTTCCGGCAAAAGTGAACTTGAACCGCCACAAAATTTAAAGTTTATCAAAGTTGAATCCGCTGTTGAAATGCGCGAGGCTGTCCTTGGTGAATTTGATTCGATTGATGCCGTGATAATGTCCGCCGCCGTCGCTGATTATCGCGTTAAAAATCCCGCCGCACAGAAAATAAAAAAATCCGCCGAAAATTTGACGCTGGAACTTGTGAAAAATCCTGACATCTTAAAGGAACTTGGAACTTTAAAAAAATCCCAAGTGCTTATCGGTTTTGCGGCAGAAACTCAAAATATTTTGGAATACGCAAATAAAAAGCTCGTTGAAAAAAATTTGGAATTTATCGTTGCCAACGACGTGACGGCGGCGGGCGCGGGCTTCGGCGTGGAGACAAACATTGCGTCGATTATTTGGCGCGGCGGTGAAGTTGAGAACTTCGCCAAAATGAGCAAGGCTGAATTGGCAGAAAAAATCGTTGAGCGCGTGGCAGATTTATTAAATAATGATAAAAAATTTTTCCCTGTGAATGTCAATCAGTAAAATTTCATAAAGATATGCTAGGCTTTTCGTAAACTCGAATGGAGGTGAAGTTTATGCTTGATAAAGCAATTCGTTTTCTAATTACATTGACGTTAGCAATAGCAGGCGGCGCGGCGTTGCGGCTGGCAAGCCCGCTTTTGCTAACGTTTATCAACCTGGAATTCTTTCAAGCGGACACGGGAATCTTCCAATTAACGCTGGCAAGTCTTCTGTGCATTTTGTCGGGCGCATCGCTCGGCGGGCTGGGCGGATGGTTTGTGTCCCCGTTTCTAATCGGTAAACTCAGAAGTTTTACTTCGTTCGTTGAAAAACAACTTAGCAAAATGCCAATCAACGACGTTATCGCCGGAGCGGTCGGGTTGGCTATCGGACTTATTATTGCAAATTTATTAGGCAGTGCTTTTTCCCGTATTCCTATCGTCGGCGATTATATTCCAATCGTTTTTAGCATTGTCCTGGGCTATCTGGGCATACGTCTTACGATTAAAAAGCGCAAAGAACTTGCCGGTAGCTTTGATTTTATTCCTCATGTTCTGAAAGATATTTTACGTAGCCGCGAAGTTGTTAAGGAAGTTAAGCCGGAAGAAAAACCGCCTGAACCGCCGCCCGCTGAAAGACCTAAAGTTAATCTCGTCAAGTTGCAGGAACACAGAGATAAAAATTATAAATTGCTTGACACAAACGTTATTATTGACGGGCGCATTGCCGATATTTGCAAGACGGGTTTTCTTGAAGGCACGCTGTTAATCCCCGTGTTTGTTTTGGAAGAATTGCAACATATCGCGGATTCCTCTGACACATTGCGGCGCGTGCGTGGTCGGCGCGGCTTGGACGTTCTGCAAAAAGTTCGCGAGGATTCGGGGCTTGAAGTTGAAATTATGAACGTGGACTTTGAAGATGTGCAAGAAGTTGATTCAAAACTCGTGCGCCTGGCTCAAAAACTTGGCGGCAAAATCATCACCAACGATTTTAATCTTAATAAAGTCGCTCAACTGCGCGGCGTCGAAGTTCTAAATATCAATGAACTTTCCAACGCCGTTAAACCCGTTGTAATTCCCGGCGAAACTATGCGCGTGCAGGTCGTCAAAGACGGCAAAGAACCCGGGCAGGGCGTCGCCTATCTTGATGACGGCACGATGATTGTTATAGAAAACGGGCACAGATATTTAAGCCGCACAATTTCTGTTGAAGTTACAAGCGCGTTGCAGACTTCGGCGGGGCGCATGATTTTTGCTAAACCGCGATAAATTCCTGGAGAAAATTTTTATGAATAAATTTTTAGTTGTGTTTACAGTTGCGATTGTGTTGGTCGCAATTTTTTTTGTACCGCCTATAAAAGGTTTGGGCGAACTGGCGAAGATAATTTTTTTCCACGTGCCGACAGCTTGGGTCGCGGTTATCGCGTTTTTTACCAGCGCATTTTTCGCCGCAAAATTTTTAAAGACGTTCGACTTTTCCTTTGACGCGTTGAGTGCACGGGCGGCGCAGTTGGGATTTATTTTCGTGCTCCTGTCTACGGCGAGTGGCGCAATTTTCAGCAAATTAACTTGGGGCGCGTATTGGAATTGGGATCCGCGACAGACGACAATTTTTGTGCTGATTTTAATTTACGG
>Ga0247609_10003149_pt1 | contig 16849 bp, 10 predicted proteins | sample 172DNAGHGlowgp2_FD_193487 | JGI IMG/M metagenome (GOLD analysis project Ga0247609, IMG submission 193487) | Sheep rumen microbial communities from Palmerston North, Manawatu-Wanganui, New Zealand - 1728 DNA GHGlow gp2 | ecosystem: Host-associated > Mammals > Digestive system > Stomach > Rumen ...
GATTTTATAAAAATAATAGCGATATGAGTATTGAAAATCACGAATATATAGACAATAAAAACAATGGAATTAACATTCTCGCTAAGGAATTTTGATTAGGTAACGATCCAAAATTTTGAGATTTTTTAAATAAAAAAATTGATGAAATTTTGAGTAATGATGCTTATAAACAACGGCATCAAAATTGTAGAGATAATAGGAACTCAAGTGATTTTTATAAATATTTGGTTTTACATAAAAGGGGATTGATTAATAATGATCTAGTAAAGAATAGTTTAGAACGTCTAGTTAAAAAATACAGAACTAAAAATTTTTCCGAATATGACTGTTCAGATATATGTACTTTGTTTAATAGTTATTCGTATTTTAAAACAAAATTTAAATTATTTAATATTAACGACAAATCTCTAAATAAATCTGATTGTGAAGAATTCTTAAATTCTTCAATACTAAATACAATATTGACTTACTGAGGAGAGTCCGGCAACTCTGAGTTATATGATATAATAACTTCATATGATTTTATTTCCCGTCAACAATTTGAGTTATATGATTTATACAAAAAATCAAATAAGTCTAGGAACAAATTACAAAGTTGGGATGATTTTTTTTGTAACAATTGAGAAAATATTTCTAAAGAAATTAAAAGAATATATGATAAATATGCTCATTTCGATTGAAAAAAATATATAGAGAATTGGAAAAAAAATAAAATTGAAAAATCATTATCATTCATCCCCGCAAATAGCGAGTTTAAGAATTTCTTAACTGATATTTTTTATGAATTAAACGATAATAAATATTTAGAAAAAGACTTTATTGATAAATTACTTTCATGATTTCAAGGTCCTATTAAATTTTTAGATTGTAAAAAAATTGAAAATTATTTTAATAATCGAGAAAACTATATACAAAGTAGTAGAGATGAAGAATCAGCTAAAAAACTAAGATTAGGATTTGATGCCTATAAGGAAGAAATTAAAAAAAAAATAATAAATTTTATACCAACATTCTATAATTCGTATATTAAAAAGGAACCTTTATATGCATTTACTACATATGAACCAGATAATAAAGATATTATAATACCGAGGTTAAATTTTAATGGAATACTTGAGGGAAATCTTAAAAATAGTAAGGAAAGCCTTGGCTCATCATTACAATTAAATTCGGATTTAACTAAAATATATTCATATCAAAATAGTTGATCATATATATGATTGTGATTCAATAATTTTAACATAGGACCAAGAATACCTAGTAATTATTCTGATCCTAGAAATAGACCTCAAATAACCAATTCTAATTGAACTATTCAGCCATCTCCTTCTGATCCTAGAGCTGAACCTCAAACAACCAATTCTAATTGAACTATTCAGCCATCTCCTTCTGATCCTAGAAATAGACCTCAAACATATATAGAGCAAAACTTCTGACGAAAACCTAATATAAAAAATACTATTGAATACATAAAAAAGATAGATAAAGGATTTAAAGTTGCCAAAAAAACAATAGAGAATAAGTGAATATATATTTCTGATGAAGATATTATTTGTGTAATGCTATATAATTGTAGTATTAGCAAGGATGAAACTATAGATCTTGATCAAAAACAGGAAGCTCAAAGAATTTTAGCAGATAATCCAAACTATTCTATAAGATGAAAAAAAATTTTTGAGAATATTGTTGGGAAATATTTGGCTTTTAATTCACAAATTGCAATCCTAAATTCTAAATGAGAAAGTAAAAAATTAGAACAAAGTGAAAACGATTTAAATAGACTAGACTTATTTTTTCTTAATATTCAAAAAGAAATGAGAGAGATGGTAGATATAAATGATATTAAAAAATATTGTAATTATATTATCCCAAAGATTAAAGATCTTGAGGATTATAATAACTGTAATAATTTAGTATCTGAAAAGATAAGTAATTTAATCCCTTTATTATTAAACCTAAATAAGATAGATGGTCATGATGATTATAATACTAGATGACTGTTTATGTTATATTTGATGTTAACAGATTACAAAAACATTTGAAAAATCAACGATAACAACATAGATAGAGTTATTGATATAGCTTTTTGAGAATGAAATGATACAAGTTGAGAATTTGCAGATCTTAAATCACATCGTAAAAATAAGATGGAAAGCTACCAAGAATATATTATACAAAGAATAACTAAATATGATCATGATGTATTAGAATATAATAATGGAATTATTGCAAGATATGAGAAAGCTAGAGCTGAGGCTGAAAATAGAAAATTTTATTGAGCTGATTATATTAATTTCTCTAGAACTAGTGATAATCCTCAGGATCAAACTTGAGTACAATTAGCTAGTAGAATTGATAATCTAGATAAAAAACTTAATAATTATAAACTTAAAAAACCAAAAAATGAAATGAGTGAACATGAAAAATCTGCTTTAATGTATACTGCCTTCGAAACTACTTTTAATAATACTTTTAATACGAATGATATTATAGTTCAGAAATTAGTTGATCTAAAAATCGATTTACGTTCCGAACTAACTAATTACTGAATCTACAATAAAGAAAAGAACTCTTTTGATGAAAATGCTCGAAATAAATTTGTCAAAGATAGATTGTTAAATACATGATTCTCTATTGAAGAGATTGAAACTTTATGAAAAACCATGAAAGAATTACCTAATGAAGTTGAGAAGAACTATGAAATTCTATGTGGTAATTTTGATGCTGATCAAGATGGTTTTGAAAAAATATCAAAAATCTATGCTTTAGGAGAAATTATTGATAATATCAGAACATTATTCTCTGATTTAAACAGTAAAAAACTTTGAAATTTTATGAATCTTCAATTAGATGAGAAGTCTCCCGCTGATATTATAGGTGACTGTTTATTTATTAAATGAAAAATAAATTGAACTGAAACCAATATAAAGTATGATTTACGTACTTGAAAAGTTTATATGAATTCTTTTACCGAACAAATCCTAAATCCTCCTAAAATTATTATTTGAAATACTACTCCTAATAAGGAAATTTGAGATTTTGGATCTTTTGATGATGCTATCTCTAATATGAATTCTGCATTTATGATACAAAATAATGAAAATAATGATTCATGAAACTTTAATAATTTATGAGATACTCCTAATGATGATAATGACTCTTCGGAAAATAAGCAGGATCCTGAAGACTTAATAAAGAATAAACTTAACCGTGATTTAAAAAGCATATGAAAAATTGTTAATGATGAGGTTTGAAAGCAAACTCTAGAAAACGATATTATAAATGGTTTTTTGAAGACTTTTGGAATCTCTTCTAATACTTGAGGATCTAAGGAATTTGTTGGATCATCTAAATTATATACAATATTAAATAATTTTATAAATATTGATAACGAATTTGAATTAACTGAAATATCTAATTATATGAAAAAAATATTGAAATTACTTTCTTTTTCTCGATGAGAAGATAATCAAACTCTTAGTGAAAACAAATTAAAACAAAATGATAGGTCTAATTCTTATGATATTGAATCTTTCACTATCTTTGATATAGATGAAAAACATGCAACTGAAGAAATTAAATCACTACAAATTCAAACAAGAAAATTTTTCCCTAACTGAAATGGTAATTGATGAGAAAAAAATAAAATTGGAGAATTAGCACACTTTGATGAAGATGTTAATATATCCATTATTAATGTTATAGTTGATAAATGCTGTGTTGATGGAAAGCTCTCTAAAAAGAGTTTAGAAAATTACTTTGATCATATTCATAAAGAAATTATTAAAAACCTATCTGAATCAGATAAAGCTACTGCTGATAGCTGACTTAAAGAACAACTAGAATTCGTTTAATTTAACTTAAAGTAAAATTATAATACCTATTTTAACGAAAAAGTCATACTTTTTTTGCATTTTTTTGAATTTTCGAATATAATTGCTGTGTATTTTATAACTCTTTATGAATCATATGTCAACAGGTCCTGAATGATTAGAAGATGAGAGAATTCACTCGCCAGAAAAGCTAGAAATCGGTAAATTAGGAGAGGATGTTCCTCAAAGAGAAGAGACATTAAGAAATGCGTTTGTAAACGTTAATATTTGAGACGATGATATATCTTTAGTTACTAAAGATTTAAAATCAATAATAAATAGAATAGAAAATAAATTTGAGAATGAGAAATCTTCTAGAGCTATATTACTAAAGAATCCACAAATACAAAACTTTTTAGCATCACTTATATCTCAGCATAGAAAGACACGAGAGGTTAAACGTTCTAAAAACAACAATCAAGAAAAGTCGGAAGAAAATTCAGATGAAGAAATTGTAGAGAGCTGGGAAGATTACGTTTTACGTGAAGCATCTCCAGAGAACTTTGAAGATTTCCTAGTAAGTGATGATGGAATAAGAGTTCTAAAGGATGAAATAGATAATCATATTGATGAAAAAGGAAATTTTTATAAGGATTATAAAATTTCAAAAACAGTTCTACAAATAAAATTAAAAAAATGCTGGTTTAATAGTATGCGTAGAAAATATAACTTGGATAATAATATATTTTCGAATGAAGAAACTATAAAATTAAGAAATTTATGAAATATTATTGTAAAATGAGTAGATAAGGCCGTATGAAACCATCTAAAAACATGATGAAGCAATTTTGATAAAAAAATGGTTGATTGGTTAAATTCATTATTGTCTAGCGATGAGAATAAAAAATTAATTAATGAAATTGCGGATAATGAAGACTATAAGTATGAATTTAAAACAATTTTGAAGGAAAGTATTAGTAAATATTACAATATAGTACTTAAAAATAACAATATTTCATTGGAAACATTAAATAATGATAAAGAAATAAGTCTACAATTAAAATCATATTTATATATTTATGGTAAAACTTTTTATCCTAAATCTTTCGAATGAGATAATTATGATGATAATAAGCTTTTCAGAGTAATGAAAGCCATATTAATATGTGATGGTAAATTAGATGTTTTAGAAAGAAATGAATTCTTGGAACAGGAAAGAAAAGCTGAAAAAGAAAGAAAGGAAAGAGATATTCTAAAGAGAAAGGAAGCCGCGAAAAAGAACAGAGAAATAAACAGTAGAATTTCATCAAGGATGAAAGAAAATAATTGAGAGTGAACAATTAATAACGATACAAACTCTAAAAATGAAGACGAAAAAACATGAAGAGAATTAGTAGAAAATATAGATTTAGCTGATCGTGGGTCAAATATATCAGGTTTATCTAGGTTTATAGAAAGTCCACAAGCCAGACAGCAAGCATTTTTAATGGCATGGAAAAGATTTCAGAATAACAATGATATAATAAAAGAAACTATTACTCCTGCTGTTATACGTTCTCTATTTAACGTAACAGAGAATTCTGAAATTAATAGTATAAATGAAGATGCTCGAGATAAGTTTTGTAAAAATAACGATAGTATGAAATCAAGATCTGAAGAAGAAATAAATTATATTCATTCTATTTTACAATCCTTTCCTAGTGAATACAATAATTCTTTAAAACTTATTTCATCAAGAATTGATAAGCAGGAATGAGTGTTAGATAAGGAGATAAAAAAGACCGCTCTCTGAAAAGTGGTTGATGATATTAGAAAGATTTTCGATGATACATCTAAAAAGTTGGAATGAATCCCGAATTTTAAGTGATTTAAACTTAGTGAAACTATTCCTGTAGATAGAGAGTGAAATAATATTATTATATCCTGAACATTTAATTGAAGTTCTGTTAAGATACGTTATGATTTAGATTCGGGTGGTCTATTTATGAATTCTTTTATACATCATACACATAATCCTGAGAAAATCGTAATTTGAAATGATAAACCTAATCTTCAAATATGACAATTAAAATCATTTAATGAGATTTTAGATGAAGATTATAGTGCTCCAGATTTTTCATTAGATAGTAGCAATTATGTGTGAAATCAAATAAATCAATCAATGAATCAATGACAAAATATTTCTACGAATGGAGGATCTGTTCCTACGATTTCTATGCAATCTTTAAATAAGAAAAGGGAGCAAAACAAGGAACAAATAGAATCTATTAAAAATAAATATAGAGAAATGTTGGATGAAGATTTAGACATAATTTGAGGATTGGTAGCTGAAAATACGAATAAACAAAGTTCTAGAAATTCTGTTGTAACAAAATTTATGAAAACTTTTAACATAATTCTTGATGGTCAAGAAAATAAAAGCATCGAGTTTAATTGTTGATGAGATTTATTTGATATAATAGAAATTATAAATAATTCGGATTCTTATACATTAGATAAATTCCAGTTATTCATGAATGAAATTACAAATCTTTCATGATTAAATCGGTGAAAAAACAACCTTAACTGACCACAAGATAATTTAGAATCTAATATTCTTAATAAAGATAATCAAAATGAAAATATATCTATGTTGAAGAACTCTAGAAAAGATTTTTCTGATAAAAAAGAAGATCTGAAGGGTAAACTTAGTTTTGAATCAGATTATAAATTTTGATTTGCTCAAATGGTAAAGGAAAAACTTACTGATGGCACTAGCAAGCCAAATCGAAAATTAAATGAGGAAAAAATGCATAATTTCTTCGCTGATGCCTGACTAAATTCTCCTTCTCAATAACAAAAATACTAGATTTAACTTTATAAATTAATAAAAACAAAATAATGATTAATAAACAACCAAACATTCAAGAACAAAAAGAAATTTTTAGTGCTAAAATTGTTTTATTTGATATTCAAAATGGAAGTGGTCATATTGTAATGATTAATTCCGAACAAGCTGCAGAATATTGAATAAAGGATGATGATAAAATTTCTTTAATTAGAAGATGAGAAGAATTTGTAGTAGATGTATCACTTACTGATAGTTATGTACAAGCTAATGAAATCTGAGTGACTAAAGATTTTATGGATGAATATCCTGTGATGGAGTGAGATACTGTAATTGTAAGTTTTGTACAGAACAATCCTCTTTCAATGCAGGCGATTAGAAAGAAATTACTTTGAAAAAAAATAACAGATGAAGAAATTGATGCTATTATCGAAGATGTAAAGAATAATAAAATTCATGATTTAGTATTGGCATATTATGTAGCGACCAGCTTTTTCTATAAATCTGATATACATGAATTAGCATATACAACTAAGGCAACAGCTTATACATGAGATATGTATCGCTTTCCATGAATAGTAGCTGGAAAATATTGTATCTGATGAGTACCTGGAAATGAAACGACTATGATTGTGGTTCCGATTCTAGCGTCTCTATGAATCACCATGCCTAAAACTTTTTCTAAAGCAATCACCTCTCCTGCTGCGACGTGAGAATGTGTGAATGTTTTAATGGATATTGAATTTGATAAACAAGAAGTAATTAGACTTACTGATAAAGTTTGAGCTTGTTTAGTATGGAATGAAAAGTTAAATTTAGCTCCAGTTAATGATAGAATTATCAAAGTTTCCTCTCCTCTTGGAATGGAACCTTATGCTAGAATGATTTCATCAATCATGGCAAAGAATTATGCAATGTGAATCAATCACTGTTTAATTGATATTCCAATGTGACCTACTGCAAAAGTGGCCACTATGAAAGATGCTAAAAGAGTAGCAAAACGTTTTAAAGAAATCTGAGAATATTTATGAATTAAGATGGATGTAGAAATTACAGATGGTTGTCAACCTATTGGTAGATGAATTTGAGCGTGTTTACAAGCTAGAGAAGCTATAAGAATTTTACAACAAAATAAATGAAGATCGGAAGATTTAGAAAAAAAAGCTATATTTTTAGCATCTAAGATCTTAATTTTATGTTGAAAGGCATCAACCATGATGGGGGCTAAGAAATTAATTGATACACAATTAGCGAATTGAGAGGCATGGAATAAAATGCAAGAAATTATTAAGGCTCAAAATTGAAACCCAGACATAGAATCAGAAGATATTCAGTTAGGTAAATTTTCTCATGATATAATTGCTGATAAAGATTGTATTATAAGTAAAGTAGATATGAGACTTTTGAATACTATGGTTAGGTGATTATGAGCCCCTAAACAATATGAAGCTGGTATATACTTACATAAAAAAGTTGGAGATAAAGTAAAAAAATGAGAAGTGATTTATACTATGTATTCAAATTCGGCTAATAAATTAAATCTTATAAAAGAAATGCAAAAAGAGAAAGACTTCTATACATATAAATATTCCACTAAAGTGAGTGAAAAAATTAAAGAAGTTATGAAAAAGCTGACTTAATAGTCAGCTTTTATTTATAAATATAATTAACTTACGAAAGGAATATTAACTCACCAAAAGACCACTAAATCTTTGATTATAATAATTACTCAGAGTAATAATATTAAGTAGAAGAAGAACATATTTACATATCATTCGTATTTGAAGTATTTTTCTGGTTTAATTTTGAATATTGACTGTAAAATCATTCATACTGCCCTACCTCAATCTAGCGCTGGAATAGGCAATACGTTAAATATAGCTAATGCCAACGAAATTATAGCGGCGAATGCAAAATAAGCTCACCATCATCACATTTCATAGAACAATCATCAGATTTTTACGGCTCAAACCGGTCCTGATAAATTATTTAAAGCATCTTTCATTTCTCATTTATTGAAAGAAAATAATCATTTTCAGAGGATTCATAAAGCATTCATTGTCAAATTCCATTCAGCTCAAATTTCATGTAATGAAGCAAGCATAGCTCATCAAAGTCAGAATTTTATATCATTTAATTGCAAATCTCAATTTTCTGATATAAGAATACCAAACGTACAAGTTCATTCACAAGTAAACTCTTCTGACACAATTTCTATTTCTCATCTTTTAATTGTAAAAGTATGAGGTTTATCACTTCATGATTCCATTAATGATAAGAAATTTGAAAAATCTATGTCTTGATCATCAAATTTCAACAGTACATCATCTGGTTTTAAATCTATTTCAGCTCATAATCATCATTCTTGTACTTCTTGAATTAACGCTCAACGCTCTACTTTTCATGTAAGGAATCATTTTTCTCTTAAGAATGATGAACTAGCCATTAGGTAACTTGTAGATCATTTTTCTTCCGCTACTTGTGAAACAGATAAAGGCTGTACTCCATACCAAAATATACAAGTAAATATCACCCAAGCAGTTAAAAAATTCATGGTAATTCACGCGAAAATCACAATTAATTTTTTCCATAATGGGGCTGTAAAAAGAGTATTTGGATTTTCAAATGATTTCTTATCCGTAGGATCATCTCATTCAATCTGACAGAATCATCCGAGTGGAATCCAGTTTAACGTATACTGTGTTCACTTCTTATCTTTCCATAAATTGCATAGTTTTGGAGGCAATCAGATTCAGAATTCTGGAACTTTCATTCAGCATTTTCTAGCTGCAATAAAATGACCAAATTCATGTAGAACTACCAAAATCATAAACACTACAATTCATAATATAACTAGTCGTCGCATAATTATTTAATGTTTAAAATATAAATTAATTATTTTCTGTTCATTGTTTGATAACTGCTTTAATATCAGCTAACTGGTATCATCTTCTCATTAATTTTTGTATAATATCAAATCAATCTACTCATTTTTTCTTATATGCTTCTATTTCTTTTTTAATTGCTTTACGCATTCAATTAGTTAATTCTTCCTGATTCTCTGAGATTTTCTTGGCTAATAATCATTTATCGATTCCGCGTTGGATAAGTTTCTGCTTGATAATGAATAATGGACGTCATTTTTTTTCTACCTCTGAGAACAAAAAGCTTTCGGTAAACTTTTCATCATTGATAAAATCATTCTTTTTGAGAACATTCATACAACGCTGAATATCTTCAGAATTATATCATTTTTTGTAAAGAATTATACGAATTTCCTGTTCAGTTTTAGGATAACGAGACAAATATCATATTGCGTAATCAACAGCTGATTGGACCATTTATTAAAGTGTACATTCAAAAATAAACTAAGAAAAGATATACAAAAACTTATATTAAAAGCAAGGATAAAACTAAAATTTCTTGATAGAAATTTGACAAAATGTATTAGAATAAGTATAATTAGCTGTTTATTTAATATATTAAAATTATGAATAAACAAAAAGTTCTTAAAATACTTAATGATTTAAAACCTTATCGAGATTTAGCTGAATGAATGATTGCTCTGATTGAAGCTGGATTTATGGATAAGGAAACTTATCAAAATATGCTATTCATGATTGCCTCAGCTATCAAGAAAATGCCCGAATGAGAAGAAAAAGAAAGATTAAAAAAAGATTTTGAAGAATTAAAGAAATCTGATAAAAAAGAGAATATTAAAGAAAAATGAATTTAAATTTATTTTTTACTGTATTCTTTGGAGAAAATATTTTTCTGCAATAAAATTTGCATTTTAATAAGTTTCTGGATATAATTAGACTGTGTTAAGTCTAATTTTTATTTAATGAGTTTATCTACAAGGTATGCCAAATCAATTGATAAATACGATATTAGAAGTGGATGATGTAAAAGCATTACAAGTAGATTTTTCTCAATTAAAAAGAATGCCGCGTGCGGATGCTGAATCTACTCAGATTATTACATATTATAAGGATGAGGATAATTGTATTCATATTCTTACAACTAATAATTATCCTGAAGAATTACAAAGAATATTGAATCAACTAGATAATAAATGATTAAAAAATAAAGTATATTATACTTCTCTGGAATGATTTACCGAATGACTTAAACGATATGATGAACTAGAGAGTAAAGAGAATCAAGAAAAAGAAGAGAGTGAAGAGAGAGAAAAAGCTGAATGAGAATCTGCGATTTCTCTCATGAAACAATTTTTCACAAAAAAAGATTCTCTAGATCCTTGAGAATTCATACTAGAAATGGTCAGACTTTGATTCCAAGCTGGAGCATCTGATATGCACTTTCAACCAGAATGAAAAAATGTAACTATGCGTCTTCGTTTAGATGGTATTTTACAAGATGTAGTTGATTTTGATGCTCAGGATTTTTGGAAATATTTACAAAAACTAAAATTCATATCTTGAGTAAAAATGAATGTTGATTATATTCCTCAAGATGGAAGATTTTCTTTTGAAGCAACAAATCATGAATGAGTAAAGAAGAAAATTGATGCTAGGGTAAATTTCATGCCTTGAATGTCATCTGAATCAACTGTAATTAGATTTCTAGATTCTGAAAAGGGAATCTCAACGTTTGAGGAAATATGATTTACCGATAGGAATTATGATATTTTAAATAAACATATATCAAAGACTACTGGAATAATAATAGTTACATGACCTACATGATCATGAAAAACTACTACTCTATATTCAATCTTAAATTATTTGAATAAATGAACCAATAAGATAATTACATTAGAAGATCCTATTGAATATGAGATGCCATGAATACAACAATCTCAAATCAATTATGCAAAAAATTATGATTATGAAACTGGATTAAAAGCTATATTGCGTCACGATCCTGATATAATATTAGTATGAGAAACTAGATCTAAAGAGACCGCAGATATCGCTGTAAATGCAGCACTAACTGGACACTTAGTTTTCACTACTTTGCATACAAATTCATCAATTGCATCCATTCCTCGTTTGCTTTCAATGGGAGTTGAACCATATTTACTAGCACCTGCTATCCAACTTGTTCTAGGGCAGCGTCTAGTTCGTAGAGTTTGTCCAAATTGTAGTACAAAAAGACCTGCAACTTATGCTGAACAAACTGAAATTGAACAAGCATTAAAAAGATTAAATGATGCTTGAATTTCCGATTTACCAGCATTTGACTGAACTCTTATCACATCTGCGTGATGTGCTCAATGTAATGAAACATGATATCAATGAAGATTGGCGATTTTGGAAGCTTTAGAAATTACTGATGATATGAGAAATCTTATCATTGATAGAGAAACTGAAGCATGAATATTAACTAAAGCACGTGCAAATTGATTTGTCAAACTACAAGAAGACTGAATTATAAAAGTCTTGAGATGAGAAACAACTTTAGATGAAATTCATAGAGTAATAGAATAACATATTTTAAATTCTTGTAAAAAACAGGATGAAAATATCTTGTTTTTTTATTTTATTTAATTAGTTAGTGTAATTATGAAAGATCAGACTTTTATAGTATATTTTGATGAAGCAGGAAGATGACCTTTAGCGGGCCCACTTTTTATATGACTTATTTGTCCCATTCAAAAACTTTCTAAAAAGGAGTTACTCCCCTTCTGTGATAGTAAACAAATCTCTGAATCTAAAAGAGAAGAACTTTTTGAATATATAGAAGACTTAAAATCTGATTGAAAAATCATTTCTACTCCTGCATGGATGACAGCAACAGAAATTGATAAATATGGGATGAGTAATGCCCTACACTGTGCAATTCTTAGGTGAATGATTCAAATTTTTAATCAATTATTTCCTGAAATTAAAATTAAGAATGAATTGCCAAATCCATTAGCTACAAAAATAAAGGCAAATCTGAAATATACTGATGTTTTAAATTATTTTTCAGAATTAAATTCTAAATGAATAAAAATTAAATTAGTTATGGATGGAAACCGTGATTTTTGATTGAAAAAGATGTTTCCATTCTGGGATATTGAAACTATCATTTCATGAGATGCAAAAATAAAAGAAATTTGAATGGCTTCAATTGTAGCCAAGGTTTCACGTGATAGGATAATGGAATCTTTACCTAAAAAATATGCTAAATATATTTTTGATAAACATAAATGATATGGAACTAAAGAGCATAAAGAATTACTAGAAAAATACTGACCAAGCGATATCCATCGTAAATTATTTTTAAAGTGGATATTTCCAGGACATAAATTTTCTAAAAAAGTACCGGAGAAATTTTAGTATTTTAAAACATAACTGAAATATTTTTTCATTCTTTTGATTTTTCAATGAATTCGTTTAATTTTCTAGTTAATGATTTTGTTTTTGGTACATAGAATAGTTCGATTGCTTTTGAACCTGATGACATATTTCATTCTGGATGAATGGAAACTTTTCCATAATCAAGTAACGATCATAAAACTCAGCTTTTAGATTCTCTTACTATTTTAATTGTAGATGTAGCTATATTCATGCTCTCTGTTTTAAAGAATCCATGCTGACGAAATATCATAAATTGATCCACTGTAAAAATATTAAAATCCATTTCATAATCGATGATTCTATCTAGCACTTTATATAATAAAAATAAGAAACCTATATTTACTAAAACTCATACAATATTTAGTAAAATATTTGAGGTTGCATCGGTCTCAGCAAGGAATGACACTGCTACATTCAATATCATCAGTATTACTTGCAATATTGCTGATACAAATGTATGTTTTAGAAACATTTCGTATTTTCAATCTTTTAAATCACCTTCATCGATTTTATCTATATATCCATTTTTATTATATATTTGGCTCTTAATATCATACATAATCATCATCAAACTATGCATACATCGTGTAAGAGTCACTGCTGAATATAGAATTGTCATAACCCAAAAGATTCGCATATATTCTGGATTATAAAATTGGCTATAAGCAAACCAAATTAAAAGTCAGCATGCAATAAATGCAAAAAGCATCCATACCATTGGACGAATTAAAAATATTCGATGTTTCTTGGTTAAAATCGCGCTTCATTGTCCATTTTCTTGTATTGCATCGTATAATTCATGTTCATCAAGTTTTGTATTAAAACTTCATAATATCTTCATTTATGGTATGAATTATGAAATAAATATGCTTCCTATTTAGAATAGGGAAATTTGTATTAATGTCAAATGTTTTAAATTATAAGTAAAAAAACTAGCGGCTGAATTCAACCGCTAGCATTCGTCATCTACATCTAGATACCTTGCCATTACTCTTACTACAATCACATAATACCGGAACGAGAAGATTACAATAAGGACTGAATAAATTAACCAGTACAATTTGAACGGATTTTCCATCATTATCCCAGCTATAGATCTTAACGCACTAGTATCTATAGCGGACAATGTAATGGAATATTCCCCCATTTCAGGCCCAACTGTAGATATTAATGCATAAACAACCGATACCACACCAGTTAATGTAGCAATCAAATAGGCATAGATAAAGGAAGCTCTCATCCGAGGATCTTCAATTCTCTTAAGCCTCCATACCAGCATTGAGTCGGAAGCATCCAAGAAGAATAGACTAACTAAAATTAGAATAACGAATGAGTAATGCCTGAAGCATGTTAGATACATGCTTGCACAGAGAATTGCTAATACTAGAGCAACTCTAACACTCCTGATAATGATAGTCTTTTTCATTTTGTTGGTTATTTTGTTCGACAATGTTCGTTATATATAATGATAAATGTAAAAATGTCAATTAAAAATATAGTGATATTTTATTGACCCATTTATTTGCATTTATCGATAAAAAATTTATAAAGTTGTTGTGTGTTTATTTGATAATAAGTTTTATGATGAGAATCTTGAGCAAAATCTGATTTTTTTCTTTGTTTATAATTTGATTTTTCTTGTGAAATATAAATTTTGCAGCGAATTGGAATCTACCGTGAGTTACAATAATTTCTCGTGCTGAGTGGTGAGCTGATGAATCTATCAGATTTCGTAGTACTCCTAGACCAACTAGTACTTCTTCCAAATGAAAAAAAACTGAAGAACAAATAAAAGCCGAAAATATTTCAAATATACGTAATGTTTGGATGACAAAGAATTTTCCACTTGAACGAAAATATGAATCATCAAATCTAATGTTTTGAAACCATTATCTAATTTATCCAGATTATTTTAATTATCATAAAAATAAAATAATAATCCATCATACTGCTGTGGATTACGACCCAAATCGAACAATAAATGATATAAAAAAACAAATTCAAGATATCTACAAATATCATACAATCAACCGTGATTTTGGAGATATTGGATATAATTTTTTAATAGATCAAATGTGAAATATTTATGAATGACGTGCTGGTGGAGAATGAGCTGTATGAATGCATGCTTCTAATAATAATGTAACATCAATATGAATTGCATTAATGTGAAATTTTCAATACGATACTCCAACTCTTGAGCAAATGAAATCTTTGGTTAACCTAACTACTGCTATAGCAAAATACTATCATATAGACCCTCATGGATATACTTATACATTTTCAACAAACACAAAAGAAGAGCCTTATGTAGTAGCGGAGAAGAATCCAAATATTATGTGACATAAAAATGTAAAATCTACTGCTTGTCCTGGAACTAATTTATACAAATATTTACCACAGATTAGAGATGAAGTTTTACTTAGGATGAAGAGATGAACTGTTGGAAATGCGGATTTACCTGCAAAATGGGCAAACGAATTAAAGAAATCCAATAATAATCAAAGTAAACAAATTAATTCCAATTTAAGTTTAAAACAAAATACATCTAAGACAATTGATTTTTCAAAACGTTTATCTGATTTAAAAAGTAAAGATCCAGAAGTTCTTCAAAAAGCAGCAAAACTTGCTAGAGACAATTTTAAATGAAAATTAACTAAAGCTACTAATCAAATATCTAAAATTACAAAAAAATACACAATTAACAATGTAAAAAGTTTATTAAATCAGAATATTTCAGTTCTATTATATGAACTTTCTACAGAATATGATAGTTTTCAGATTATGTGTGATATGAATTGTATATTTAATATTGATGGAGTAAATTATTACTGGACATGAGCTAATTTAACTTTCTTAACTAATAAAATTCATATCAATTCTGACCGTATATTATCAGCTAATACCGTAACTGTAAAATCTTCAGTAAGTAATTGAATAGTCAAAATCTCTAATTATAATCGTAAATCTTATCTATGAATCCCCTGGAATACATTTAAAGGTAGTCTCTCTTTTGAGAAGTGATCTTATCCATTGAAAAATGGATGACAGGAATCTGATTTTATTGTAATAAATACACTACCATTCTCTGAATATATGAAATGAATAGTTGAAACAAATGATACAGAGACAATAGAAAAGAATAAAGTTATGGCTATGATTTCAAAAAATTATGCATTGTTCTATATGAATAAGGAGAATATACATCCAAACATTTTACCTGATGCAAATTATACAGCAATTGATGATCCAATTTTTTTCCAAAAATATGTATGAGCTTGATTGGAGAAAACTTTAACTAAACGATATCAAGCTCTAAATGCTACAAAAAATAAAATTGTAATGTATGATGGATATTTACCAATTTTACCGTATTTCAACTGTTCTGCTGGATTCACATTATCTGCAGAAGAAAAACGATGATGGAAAGATACTCCATATTTAAAATCAGTTTATGATTTTAATAGTTGTGATGACTTTGTATGACATTGAGTTTGACTAGCTTGAAAAGGAGCTGAACGATTTGCACAACAATGAATGACTTATGATCAGATTCTGAAGTATTATTATGAGTGAATCGAAATTAAAGATATTAATTAGATGATGTTGCATGATATTTTCAACTTGAAAATAAACAGCACATTTATATAAATGAATGCGAGATTTTTATTATCTTTAAATTTTAATAACTATGGCAGACATTACTCCTCTCGAAAAAGTGAGAAACCTAGGTATCATGGCGCACATCGATGCCGGTAAAACTACTGTTACTGAAAGAATTCTTTTCTATACAGGAAGAACACATAAAATCTGAGAAACTCACGATGGAGAATCTCAAATGGACTGGATGGACCAGGAAAAAGAAAGATGAATTACTATTACATCAGCTACTACTGTATGTT
>Ga0247609_10003150_pt1 | contig 16849 bp, 15 predicted proteins | sample 172DNAGHGlowgp2_FD_193487 | JGI IMG/M metagenome (GOLD analysis project Ga0247609, IMG submission 193487) | Sheep rumen microbial communities from Palmerston North, Manawatu-Wanganui, New Zealand - 1728 DNA GHGlow gp2 | ecosystem: Host-associated > Mammals > Digestive system > Stomach > Rumen ...
GAAGAAGCAAAAGCAGAAAAATCTCCTGAAAAATTTGAATTAGCTGCCTGATAAATAACAGACCGATAAGGTAATTGGTTTGTGGCGTGATTAAATTATTTGGAAAAATTGTCAAAAGAGGATAGTAAAAACTATCCTCTTTTAATCATTATTACTTAATTTAAAAATATTTTGTTGATTTTTAAAAAACATCAAATAATACACATATTTATGAAAATAGTATAATATAATAAATAGTAATAAAATAAAGGAATAATAAATGGAAGATAAACCAAGATATTCAAGAGTGTCTGATATTATTGATTTAATAATTTTAATGCAATCAAAAGTAAATGGGGTCTCAATTCAGGATATTCAAGAAAGATTTTATGTATCAAGAAGAACTGCAGAAAGAATGAGAGACAGTGTTCTTAATATTCTTCCTCAGGTGGAAGAACTTGATGTTACAGATGGCAGAACAAAACGGTGGGGATTTGTAAACTATTCACTAAAAGAAGTTGTTAATTTTTCGGCAAAAGAGATTGCCTTACTTGAAAAGTTAACCAAAAACCTTGATGAAATCAGCGAAAAAGAATTAAAAGAAATTATAATTAAGATGAAGGCACTTAACAGTAAAAAAATTAATTCTCTTGAAAACGAAGTCGAATTTTTAATGCAGTCAGAAGGCTATGCAATAAGACAAACACCTGTATATAAAATAGATTTAGAAGCATTATCAAATGTAAGACAGGGAATAAAACAAGGTTTGAAAATTTCTGCAAATTACAATAACAAACCAAGACTTCTGGAACCTTTAGGAATACTCTACGGTGAAAAAATTCATCTTATTGCAAGAGAAAAAGAAAAGGGTAATAGTGAATATAATTATCTTTTACATAAATTAGAAGATGTTAAATTAACAAATCAGAGTTTTTTATCAAACGGATTTAATCTGCAGGAATACGCAAATCAGTCTTTTGGTGTTTACCACGGAGAAATATACGATGTAAAATTACTTTTTACAAAAGAAGTGGCAAAAGATGTGCTCCGATATAATTTTCATCCGAGTCAAAAATGAAACAATTAGAGGACGGTTCTGTAAAAGTATCTTTTAAAGCAAGTGGTGATAAGCATATAATTTGGCACTTGTTTAAATGGGGAAATAATGTAAAAATTCTTTCTCCCAAAGAACTTATTAAAACCTATAAAGATTATTTGGAAGATGTTTTAAAAGGAATGATTTCAAAAAAATAAAAACCACTTTAATTAAGTGGTTATTGTAGAATTGGAAAATTATAGGGAAATTATATTTTTGAATCTTGTTTGAAGAAAAGGTATATTTTTAAGTCTTTACTAATTTACTTTATGAAAACAGTTTAAATGTCCTCTCCACGTTATCATTAGCTACTGTTTTAAGAGTTTCTCTTTCCTCTTTCAGAGCACTTCGTTCTGTTTCAAGTGCTGCCAAATCGGTATCATATTTTCTGTCTTTCATATTAATACGACGCATATCAGCTTCATACTGAGCTTCAGCTTTTCTTAAGTTTTTTTCATCATCTATTTCTCTTAATCCTGTATTTGTCGAGACACTTGTTACCTCCTGCTCAACAAATTTAGAAAAGTTTGCATCAGACGAAGTGATTGATGAAGGTAAAGGTTCATCTGCTTTTGCTTGTTTTGCAAGTATAAAAATACCTGTTTGAATAAAGTTTTCTAAAATAGCACTTGTTAAAGTACAATTTACTGTCCCAAGTGGAGTTTCATTATCACTTCCTTCAACAAACTCAACGTATTCTGTTGAACCACCATTATCTTTAACGTAATACAATTTAAATCCTGCATCAGTTAAATCCTGATATCGGGTAATATCTTTATACGTAATAGAACCATCAGGATTCAGGGATTTATACTGAACCTTTAGGGCATCTAATGCCTCCTGATAGTCATGATAGACCTGATCGGATTCATTAGCCAATTGCAGCTTCATCGCTTCCAGCCTTTGAGCCTTGTACTCAATCTGGTGCATTCGCGCAGTGATATGAAGTAATCTCGCTTGTGACGATGCTAATCCCATTTTAAATCCTTTTTTTCCTTTTGCATGCATGACGACACTTTTAAACAAAACTTTAATGATATTTCAGTATATTTTACAAAAGTTTACATATTTAATTTTAAGAAAATTTGTTGATTGTGTATAATTAAAGAAAGAAGATTATAACGGGAGAAAATATGAATATATACGAGGAATTACAAGCAAGAGGTTTAATTGCACAGGTAACAGATGAAGATAAGATAAAAGATTTGATTAATAACGGCGGTGCAAGATTTTATATAGGTTTTGACCCTACGGCTGATTCCTTGCACGTTGGTCATTTTATGGCACTTTGCCTTATGAAAAGATTACAAATGGCAGGAAATAAACCTGTTGTTTTGATAGGCGGCGGAACAGGTTATATAGGTGATCCGTCAGGGCGTACAGATATGCGTTCAATGATGACTCCTGAAATTATACAACATAATTGCGATTGCTTTAAAAAACAAATGGAAAGATTTATTACCTTTGGCGATGATGCAGCAATTATGGTTAATAACGCCGATTGGCTTTTAAAACTTAATTATATCGAACTCTTAAGAGAGGTTGGTGCGTGTTTTTCGGTTAATAATATGCTTCGTGCGGAATGTTATAAACAAAGAATGGCAAAAGGTTTAAGCTTTTTAGAGTTTAATTATATGATTATGCAGGCTTATGACTTTTTCCATCTACATAATAATTATGGCTGTAATATGCAATTTGGCGGTGATGACCAGTGGAGTAATATGCTTGCCGGAACAGAACTTATCCGTAAAAAATCTGGTGATGATGCTTATGCTATGACAATTACTCTTCTGATGAACAGCGAGGGTAAGAAAATGGGCAAAACGGCAAAAGGTGCTGTTTGGCTTGACCCAAATAAGACATCTCCGTTTGAATTTTATCAATACTGGAGAAATGTTGATGACGCTGATGTAATGAAATGTATTAAAATGCTAACCTTTATTCCAATGGAACAAATCAGGGAAATGGAAAATTGGGAGGATTCCCGTATAAACGAAAAGAAAGATATTTTAGCTTATGAATTAACCGAACTTGTTCACGGAAAAGAAGAAGCTGACAAAGCAAAAGAGACTTCAAAATCAATCTTTTCTGGAGGAGGCGACAGTGAAAATATGCCAACGGCAACAATAACTGAAGACATGTTTTTTGACGGAAAAGTCAGTGTTGTCAACCTTATAGTTGCCTGTGGATTTGCCGGAAGTAAAGGTGAGGCTAAACGTCTTGTTCAACAAGGCGGAATTTCCGTTGAAAATGAAACTATATCAACTCTTGATAAAACATATACAAAAGATGATTTAACAAACGGTTTAATTGTCAAAAAAGGCAAAAAACATTTTAAAAAGGCGATTATTGGCTAATTTATAAAAGGCAATAGGGCAATGAGGCATTAAGGCAATAAGATTTTATAAAATGTACAATTTGATAATTTAAAAAGTATGTTGGGGATACCTGCCCAACATAACAATAAAGGAGTAAAATAAATGATTTTAGTTACAGGCGGAGCAGGATATATCGGAAGTCACTGTGCATTGGCACTTCTTGAAAAAAGAGTTGATGTTGTTGTATTTGACAGTTTAGAATTAGGACATATTGAAACTGTTAATACACTTAAATCTAATTTTAAAACTAATTTCATTGATTTTATAGAAGGAAATCTTCAAAATTTTGAAGATATTAATGGTGTTTTTAAAAAACATAAAATAAATGCTGTGGTTCATTTTGCGGCATTTTCACAAGTTGGTGAATCAGTCAGAAATCCTCAAAAATACTATTTTAATAATGTATATGGTTCATTAAATTTATTCAGAGCTATGCTGGAAAATGATGTTAAAAAGATAGTTTTTTCATCAACGGCAGCAACATATGGCGAGCCTGAATATATACCAATTGATGAAAAACATCCTCAAAATCCTATAAATCCATACGGAAGCTCTAAACTTATGATAGAGAGAATTTTAGATGATTATGATAAAGCCTACGGATTAAAAAGTGTACGTTTAAGATATTTTAATGTAGCAGGGGCAGATGAAAAGAGCCGAATAGGCGAATGGCATGATCCTGAAACACATTTGATTCCGAATATTTTAAAATCCACTTTTTCCGGTGAGCAAACCTTTCAAATGTTTGGAGATGATTATAACACAATTGACGGAACATGTGTTAGAGATTATATAAATGTTGAAAATTTAATTGAAGCACATTTACTTGCTTTAGATTACTTGGATAAAGGCGGAGAAACAAATTATTTTAATCTCGGTACAACAGACGGCAATAGTGTAAAGCAGGTATTTTCAACTTGTGAAGAAATAACGGAAAAAAATATTCCTGTTGAAATAAAAGGCAGACGTGAAGGTGACCCTGCAACACTCGTCGCTGATAACAAAAAAGCTAAAAACGTTTTAAACTGGAGCCCTGATAAATCTCTAAAAGATAGTATTAAATCTGCTTTTGAATGGGAAAAAATTCTTCAAGGGGTAAATGGGAAAAATAAGGGTAAATATTGAAGTATTTATTTACTTATAAATATTTAATTACGATTTTAATATATAAAAATAAATATAAAAATAAATATAAAAAAGGTCAGCATATGTAAGCTGACCTTTTTAGAGGAGATATTATAAACTTAAAACATTGTACTTAATTTACGTCTGCCCATATAAGAGCCAATTTCTTCATTTGCTCTGTCAAGTTGAGAAGAAAACTTAATAGAACTGTTTTCCGGTAAACCGTAGTATTGAGGTGCTGCCGCATCATTTCTTCTTGCTTGTTCCGTTCTTAAAATACCAAACAAATTCATATATCTGTTTGCAAGAGGTTTTCTTACTTTATTAAATCCTAAATCATTATGTTTATCCTCATCTTCGAGAGAATCAGTATACATATCATAATTATCTCTTAAGCCTGCAATTTCATCAGTAATTCTGTCTCTTGTACGTTCGTCCAGATCATCATACTGAAGAACTTCATCTGCTTTTGCTTTTAAAGCTTCAATTAATTGAGACGTTACTTCAGGCTGCTCCATTACATTGTCAAGAGAAACTTTTCCTCTTTTTACTTCTTTATTTGTTGTAAAAGTTCCGACAACATCAAGAACATTATTTTTATTAACACCTCCATTTACAGTTGGTGAAGGTAAGCCGCCTTTTATAATTGCATCTACCCATTGATCTGATACTTGTTTCCCTGCATCAAGTCGGCTTTTGTTATATGCATCATATTCTTTTTTTACTAATTTTGCGAGTTTTGCCTGATCAAACTTATTATTTAAAATATCATCACAGTATTCAACTCCTTTTTCAGGATCACTGCCATATTCTGATCTTATTTTATCAACATCAACTGTTTTTCCGTATTTATCACAATATTTTTCAATAAGTGATAATCTTAAATTAAGGATAGCACCGGTATTTTCAGAGTCTGGAGCTGTAATATCACCGTTACCTCCGGGCATAGGAGCATATGCACCACTTCCGTTTGGAGAGTATGGATTTATACCGTTAGGATTAAATGTAAATCCAGGAACAACTCCAACTCCCGGTATACCATTTGCTCCAGGGGTAACACCACTTCCTGATATAGTACCTCCGGTACCACTTCCAGCAGTACCTGCTGATGCAAGACCTGTACCATATATTAAATAATTATCACTATAAGCACTATTTTGTGCCGCCATTCTTGCATTCATATTATCTAAAGTCCACGTTATTTTACGTCGGCTTAAATTTTCTCCACCATTTGGACCATCATATAAATCTGCTATATTATTGAAACCTATTTCTCCATATGCCTCGTGTGCTTTACCAAAAGAAGCTCCTGTTGAAAATAAATCTGCATTAATAAAATGACTTCTTTTTAATGTGTTTCCATCGAACGCCCAACATCCGGCAGGTATTTGATAACTCATGTTTAATCCCCCAATTTTAACTTTTAATTCCCCGTACCATGATAAAGTTTTTTATTTTTCGAAAATTGACTTTTTTATTTTATATGTTTACATTTCTTTACAATTCCGAAATCCATGTGGGGCATGGGTTTGACATGATTTAGTAATATTAAAACCTTTTAAAATATTTTCTATTTTTTAAAACAAACTTAAGATATTTTTTCCATTTCATCTGCAAGAGCTTTATCAACTCCCAAATTTTCAGCAGCTTTTTCTACAACTTCTATTGTTTTATTAAAACCTTTTATATCACTATCTTTAATCATTATTTCAGCTTCAAGGTCAGTAATTTTTTTATTTTGTTTGTTTATACATGCATCACGATTTTCTATTTGACTATCTTTATAATCAATTGCATTATTTAATTCATCAATTTTTTTACTTTGTAAATTTATTAAACTATCATAATTTTTTATTTCTTTATCAAATTCAGCCTGTTTTGCGTCTGCAACTTGTTTTTTAGCAAAATGCTCTCTTATTGCTACACCTGCACCGATTGCACCAAGTAAAAAACCTCCTAACATTTTTTGTCTGCCTGATGTTTTTGACAATTTACCGGCAATATCTTTTAATCCTGTTGCACCAAAGAAATCTTTTTTTGATTTTGCAAAATTTTTCAATATTTTATTTATATTATTATTCCACACATAAGATTTTCCTTTTGCAACATTATTTATTGCTTTTGCTCCAATAAAAGTTGCGGCAATTGTTCCTGCTGTTGCAACATTTTTTTTTGTATTTGGTGACCAATTAACAGGATTCATTGTTAAAGACATTTTTCACACCTTTCATATATTCCTACACATTTATATTAAGTTAAAATCATAATTTTTTTTGATATAAATTAACTTTTTTTTTCTTTTTTCTTTACATATTTTAATATTTTATTTTACTAATTATGTAATAATTACTTTATTGATGTAAAAATTTATTACACCTATTATATTATTTATAACAAATTTTTATATTTATTGATATTCTATAAACATGTCAGTAAATTTTGATATAAACAATTATAAAAATAATAATATAACTTTTAAATCAAGAATACCAAAAGGTATATTTTATGATGCAAAAGATATCCCAAGATTACGCTGTGCTAAATGCGGAAAATTTATGATGTCAAGAAATGAAGAACATATTTTAATGTATGGTATTCCTCTTCCTTCAAAAGAAAAAATAATTGACTCAATACCAAAAGATTTAAAACAAAAAGCTCCATATGGATATAATTTCATTTGGACTGAAATGGTAAAAAATGGTACAAGATATATAAACAAACTTTTTAATCAAAATAAAAATACTATAATAGAAGGTCAATCTATAAAACAATCAAAACAAATAAAAGAAATATTAAAATTTTTAAAATCACACTTTGAATCTACTCCTATTTTACCTGCAAATAAAATAATTAAAAATCTTGAAAATAAAAAATCACAATATCCGAAAGAAACAGCAGAATTTATTGATATTCTTTTTAATTATACAAAAAAATACCCAAAAAGAAGCCTGACAGAAATTTTAACGGATAAAAAATTATATGCTCATCACGATAATTTAAGATTAAATCAAGCAAAAGAATATAAAATTTCATTAAAAAAACATTCTTTTAAAATGTTTAAAACAATAAAAAATTTACCTAATGAAGAAATTGAAAAATTAGAAAATTTAAATGAAACAGCATATAAAATAGCCGAACACAAATCTATTTCTGATAAATTAAGATATTATTTAATAAGATATGTTTATGAAGATTTTTTAAAAAATATATCAGATAAAAAAACAAAAAAATCCTTGGAAAAACAGATAAATTTAATGCCGCTTGCTCATGCATCCGGTGATTACATTTTTTGTAAGGCAGCTAAAATAAAAAAAATAAATGATAAAAATATAATAAAATTTATAAATAACCCTATAAGAAATACATTTGAACATGTAGACTTAAAATCTCAAGGAGGTTCTAATGATGTTTCTAACGGAATATATATGTGTGGTTATTGTAACCATGAACGCAATAATATCCCTTATCCTTTTTTAATGAAGATTTTTCCTGATTTTATAAAAAATACTCATAATCAGATTATAAGACTCGGAACTTTTATAAAAAAAGGAACTCTTATTGGATATGATACATATCCTCAAAATATTAAAAATACAATAAAAAAAGTTTCAGGAAAAGATGTAAAAATTGAAAAATTTTTAAAAGAACAAAAAAAATTATAGATATTAGAATAAAAGAAAATAAATAAAATAACTTTTTTTATAAAATATATAAATATAATAATATATAATAATTTAATTAATAATATAAATAATATTTCATAATAAGGTTTTAAAAATTGTAGAAAAAAATTAAAAAAGCACTAATAGTGATGTTTTTGTATTGTAGAAAATTAAATTAATAAAAATATAAAATAAAAAAAAATTTAGAAAAAAAAATATAAAATTAAAAATTAAATAATTTTGAACATAAAAAAATAAATTTTTCTACAGATTTTCTACATTAAAAAATATTAAAATTGTAAAAAAATATTTAAATTTAAGCATGTTAAATACCATGACTAATCATGGTTGTATTACAATTTTTTTATGGATTTAATAAAAACAGAGAAAATATGGGACGGAGTAAAAAAAGAGCTTGAGAAGGAAATACCTGAATCTTCACTTGCTTGGATAAATTCTTGTGAACCAACAGGTTATGTTAATGGTGTCTTTACTGTGGTAACTGCGTTATCTATGGCTGTTGATGTTATAAGAAAATCTCATCTAAAGCAAATAAAAGAAATTTTTAAAAATATTACAGGTAATAATATTGATTTTGAAATTATTGTTGATAAAGAAGCTGCATTATCAATAAAAAAAGAAAAACAAAAAGTTGAATCAAAAAAAATTTCTCTTCAAAAAAAAGAAGATGAAAATAATAAATCAAGAGAACATCTTGCTCAAATGTATTCAAGTGCAAATTTAAATTTAAAAAACAAGTTTGAAAATTTTGTTGTTGGTGAAAACAGTAAAATGGCATATTCTATAGCAAAATTGGTTGCACAAAATCCTGCAGAAAAATATAATCCTTTATTTATATACGGAGGTTCAGGACTGGGTAAAACTCACCTAATGCAGGCAATAGGTCATTATGTTTTATTTAATTTATCAAGAAAAAAAGTTAAATATATAAAAACTCAAGATTTTGTAAATCAATATATTAATGGATTAAGAGAAACTGATAAAACCGGTTCTATGATTAATTTTCGTCAAAAGTTTAAACATGTTGATGTACTTCTTATTGATGATATACAGTTTATAGAATCTAAAAAGAAATGTATGGAAGAATTATTCTATATATTTGAAAATCTTCAACAATTAAATAAACAAATAGTTATTACATCTGACAGATTACCAAAAGATATTCCGACTTTACCTGACAGATTAAGAACACGATTTGAAATGGGAATAGTAGTTGATATACAACCACCTCCTTTTGAAACAAGAATTGCTATATTAAAAAAATGGTCTGATGATTTACGGTTAAATATAAATGATGATGTTTTTGAATTTATAGCACAAAATTTTTATAATAATGTAAGAGAATTAGAAGGAGCTTTTAATAAAGTAACTGCATTTGCTGATATTGAAGGAGTTGATATAACTCTTGATTTTGTAAAAAAAGTTTTAAAAACAGAAACAGAAATAAAGAAAATTACAATAGATAAAATTGCAAAAACAGTTGCTGAAGTTTATGATTTGTCTGTTGATAATTTAAAAAGTCCTTCTCGTAGTCAGAATATATCTGATGCAAGAAAATATGTAATTTATCTTGCAAGAGAAATGACTAAAATGAGTTATGAAGATATAGCAAAATTTCTCGATAAAAAACATTCAACTATGCTTTATTCTTACGAAAAAGTAGTAGAAGCTCTTGATACAAATTCAGAAGTAAAAGAAAAAATTAGAGAATTAAAACAAGCAATTAAGTGTAATTTATAATATCATATTCATTTAAATAATCTATTAGAGTTTTAGATTCTCCCCAGTCTATGTTCAAGTTTTTTGCAATACTTAAATTTAAAACGTTTTCTCGGGCAATTCTGTATGCACGAGGTTCTGTCTCACACAGTTTTTGACCGTCTTTTTCTGTTATAAGTTGTCCTTTTTCTTTATCATATATTTTAGAATAATTTAATCCTAAACTTTGGCAAAAAGGCATTGTGAGTCGTTCATTATCGTGTTCACACAATAAACCAAAAGTTCTGCATATAATCCCTCTGTTTTCATAAACAGAACACCTGTTATTAATTAAAAAAGGGCAATCATACATAAAGTTTTCATTATTATTTTGTGCCTTTTTTTCATTAACTCTTGCAATATTAAATAATATTTTTTTCTTTTGCTCCGGCTCTAATTTTTTATATCCTTCAAGCAGATATTCAAATTCTAATTTAGAAAAAGGGTATTCTCCTTTTTCACAACAATAAGAACAGCCTTCTTTGCATTTTATAAATTCAGCTTGTTCCAAGAACATTCTGTCTATTTCTTTTTGGAAGGTTTTTAAAAATATTTGATATCTTTTTTGTAATGTAAATTCTGTCATTTTTATTTTTGTAAAATCACTAACACTCTTTTATAGATTTCTTCTAACGGTAATTCATATTCTATTTGGTTTAAAATTTTTAAATGGTATTTTCTGATAATATTTTTTGCCATATCCAATTCTTCATTTACCCCTTTAGATTTATATAAAATAATATAACCGTTATCTTTTGTAAGAGGATATGCATATTTAATCAATTTATCAATTTTTGCAACAGCTCTGCTTGTAACAATATCAAATTTTTTATCTTTTATATTTTCAACTCTGTCATTAATAAACTCTGTATTTTTAAGCCCCAGATTTTGTGATATTTGTGAGATTGCATTTATCTTTTTACCTATACTGTCTACTCCTGTGACTTTTATTTCAGGATATTCTATTGCAATAGGAAGTGATGGGAACCCTCCACCTGTTCCTATATCTAAAAGAGTTTTAGGTAAGTAATTATACTTTTCAAAAAACAATTTTATACTCAAGGAATCGTAAATATGTTTTTCGTACAAATATTTTTCTTCATTTTTAGAAATAAGATTTAGTCTGGAATTTTGTTCCAAAAATAATTCTTTATATTTATTAAAATCAGTATTTATCTTAAAACTATTCATAATTTGGTACCAGTTCTTCAAATTTTTCCTTTCCTAATCTTGCTCTTATATCTTCTAATCTGGATTTTAACTTCTGAACGTTTTGTTCTCCAAATTCTTCTCTATCTAATTTGTAGAGTTCCAAATACTGTGAAAGAGCATTTTCAGGGTCGGGAATATCATAATAAACATCACCTAATTTTATTGTAGCGTCAATTATAGCGTTATAATCTTCCGATTTTTTTGCCAATTCTTTTGCTTCCTTTGCCATGCCCAGCAAATTATCTTTATCTTTTTTGTCAGTTAATTCTATCAATTTTGAAAGAGAATAGTACATTCCGTAATCATTTTTATTTGTTTTATCTGAAATATATGCTTTTTCAAAACATTCTTTTGCTTCGTCATATAATTCATTGTCATAGAATAAATCTGCTAAATTAGAATAAGCAAGAGCCTGATATTTACAACTTGGATCATTTATACTAATACATTTTTGATAAAATTCAACAGCATTATTTATGTCATTAAATTCATCTGATAAAATGGCATATTTAAAATATAATTCCATTTTAACATTATTTTCGGTATTATCTTCTATATTATTAATTCCTTCTTTATAATATTGTCTTGCTAAATCTTTGTTAGAAGCCGATAAGGCGATATTTCCGAGGAGGATATTACTTTTTGCAAGAAGATTTTTATTTTTTGAATTAGCAGTAATCATTTTTAAAAGTTTTATTGAATCAATAATTCTGTAACTTTGATAGTATATATTTGCTTTTTCAAACTGTACCATATGTACGCTGTCTTTTTTAGAAAAATCACTGTAATGATTTTCAAGAATATCATAATAATAAAGTGCATATTTCCACTTTTTTAATTTGTCGTAAGTTTGTGCAAGCATTCCATAGACAAGATATAATTTATCTTCTTTTACCAAATCCTCTTTTCTTCCGAGAATAATCGTTAAAATATCAAGAGTTTTTAAATAATCAAATTCGCCAAAAGATTCTGCAGCTTTATTTAAAAGTTCTTTTGTTGACAATTCCAATAAATTTTCTTCTGATATTTTTTCAATAGTTACTTCTTGTTCGCTTCCCTCTGTAGTTTTTTCTTCTTCCTTTAATTCAGGTGTGATATTTAATTCTTTATAAAATGCTACTTCATCTTGAAGAGATGCTCTGGAAATAATTAAATCTCTGTCATCAGGTGATAATTCAATTTGTTTTTCATAATAACTTGCTAATCTTTTTTTTGATATTTCATCACCAATATCGGGTGATAATTGAATTTTTAGATATTCTACCGGATAATAAAGCCCTTGTTTTTTATAAATATAAAAATTATCACTTAACGTTTTTAAAATACCTTCAGGGTAACTTCCTATAGTTTGTAATATTTTTAAGTTAAGCCCGTGATGAAGTTTAACAAATAAATTAAAGGCTGATTTTGTTGTCCCAACAATCAATCTATAATATGTTTTTGCAAGGAAATCATCGAATTTAAGACCGGAGTTTGTATATTGAACGATTAAATCATTAAGTGTGTATTCCTGATTTATCATAATTTTTATTGCAATGCATGTACTGAAAAAATATCCTCTTGATAACCTGTAAAATTGATCAAGCATTTGAGGGGTTATCTTTATACCAAATTCCTTCATATATGCTTCCATAATATCTTTTGATAAAGCTTTAATCATTACTTTTACATATTTAATTTCTTCCGGAATTATATCGGTATCAAAAACTCTTGATACAATAACCGTTTTTATATTATTTTTTTCGGAAAGAGCAAATATATAGTTTAAAATATCCTGATTATTTTCTTCTTTTATATAATCAAAGTTATAAAGGACAGGAACAAAATTTAAATCTAATTTTGAAATTATATATTCTATTTTTTCGTGAATTTCAGATATGGCGTCTAATTCACTTTGGTCCTTTATTGAAGTTTTTTGTTTCAAAATCGTTAAAAAATTTAAATAAATATCGTCTAATTTCGTAGATTCAGTACATACATATTTAAGAATAATAGTACTTTTATCCATATATGAAAGGGTATGTTCAGCAACCTGTTTTTTTCCTACTCCTGCAAAACCGTTTAATAAAAGAATTTTTGAATCACCCTGAAAAAATGTAAAAGTTTTTTTAAGTCCGCTTTCATTGTTTTTTAAAACGTGACTATTTATTTCTGCCGAAGCTCTTTTACTGTAATCATCATAATTTGCTGTCGCTGATAAAAATTTACCCATACTTTTACAATTTTAACTTGTTTACGAAGTTTTTGCAAATTATAACTATTTCTTTCCGTTATTTAAAGAACGTGAATTAACATTTTCTTCAAATTGTTTAAATACGTCAGAGCCTACAAGTTGTTCTAATTGTGAACGTTTTTCAGCAAAATCACTTTTTGCTTTACGCTGTAAATCAAGGGCTTCTCTATAGTATGCATCTGTTATTATTATTACTTCTTTAGAAGAATTTTGGGCAGAACTGTAGTTTGAATATCTGCATTTTGCCATTTCGGAACGCATATTGTATATTGCTCGGGTAGTCATATAATCATAATACATTTCAACAACTTTTTGCTGAAGATTATCAATTTTTCGTACAAGAATAATCATATCTGCATCGCCGACTTTTGTATATTTGTAATTCAGGGATTTTGTATCTTGAGATAAAATTCCTAAAGTATTTCCTCCTATTAAAGACGTGCAGTATATTAAAGGATTTCCGCTTCCTGCACCAATAAGGGTGGACATGTTTGCTATAGTTGTCAAAACTTTTCTTACAGAGGAATGGTTAGGTTTATCTGCATCAGGGTTTGACAACTTGTAAAGTGCAAATTTTATTGTATCACTTTTTGTTGCCGCTCCCTGCCACAATAATGATACATCTGCAAGTATTTCATCATAGTCTATTTGTAAATTTTGAGATATTTCTTTGGAAATTCTTTTTATACTTAAATCAGCATAAGTTAAACTTGCATCTTCAACACTTGTTTCTGATAATGTTGCTTTTGTATATTCAATATTTGGGTTTACATCAAATTTGTTTTCTACGTCATCTGTTGTTCCTAATCTGTAGGCAGGATCTTTAACAGTCGTCAGATTTTCGTATGAAATCCCAAACGATTGACTCTGAAATATTAAAGATAATAAAATTATTCCTAATAATCTTTTCATTTTAATTTATCCTTAACTAAAACAGCATTAAAATCAATTTGATATAAATTCAATTTATCAACTGCCGTTTTACCTGCCAGTCTTTGAAGTTCTGCGTGATATTTTTTAGCGTGCTGAACCTGTTCAAATTCCTGTATTATCATATTGTCATACAGGGTTGAAGAAATTGTTAAATCAAGTACATCACCTTTTTTCTGCGCTTTATCGTAGTTTTTTGCATATAATAGAATTCTTTCACGAGTTTCTTTTATCATTATTAATGCATTTTTATAATTGTAATAAGTTGATACAAGCATATCTTGTAAATCTTCTACTAATCCTGCAAGTTCAATCATTTCAGTATCTGTGAGCGGAACTTCTTGTGGAGTATTTTTACGGTTTAACAATGATTGTGCAAGTCGTCCTGCAGAATAAGAAGCTGTTTGAATACCATAATTCCCTCCGACTAAACTCGGAACAAGTGAAGCTCCTGAAATAACAGCAGACAAAGTTTTTGACATCAGAGAAGAATGTATTCTTCTTTGACTTTCAGGAGTTGCTAATTTTTGAAGTGCAAATTCAATAACTTTATTGTTTTCTATTGTACCCTTCCATAATAATTCTAAATCAGCCAAATCTTTATCTTTTTGTAATTTGATAAGTTCGTCCATCATTTGTTTATCACTAACAAGAAGAGAGCCTGAAATTTTAGTTTTTGGAGGGGTAGTTTTGTAGGTTTCTTTTTCTACACCGCTTAAGTCTACAGTCGTTGCTGCATAAGCGTGAATTCCCAATATTAATATAGCCGCCAAAATCCCTGTCTTTTTCATATTAATTTTATAACATATTTATAAAAATAAATCCAATGGACTATTAATATCAACCAAATGAATGTTATTTATCCCATAGTTGTCATGTAGAATGAAGAAGGTGGAGAGAGAATGAAAAAAAATAATATATCTGGCTACGTTTCTGCAGTAGTTCACAATTCTAATATTAATAACATAATTAGTATTGAAAAAGAAGATTTTCTTAAATACAGTACAAAAGCTGATTATTTAAGAACAGAAGGAAAATACAAGGAATCAATTGCTTGCTATTTACAATCTGTTCTGCTTGATAGGAATAATCCAAAGACGTATTTGGGATTAGGTCAGTCATATAAATTTTTAAATGATTATGATAAAGCAATTTCTAATTTAGAAAAATCTGCAAAGCTTGATCCTAATAATTATGAAATTTTTTATGAAATGGGAATTTGTTATTTGTTAAAATCAGAACCACAAAAAGCAATAGAATGTTTTCAAAAGTCAATAATGATAGATAGGACAAAGCTTGATGTTCAATTACAGCTTGCTCTTGCTCATGAAGTTGTTGATGAGCAAGATATGGCGTTAAAAATATATGATAAAATAATTGAAGAACACCCTGAATATATAAAAGCGTCGAGTCATAAAGCAGCTCTTTTTGTATGTCAGGGAAAATATATTGAAGCAAGTAAAATATTTTTTGATATTGTTAAAAGGAATCCTGACTTTTACAGAGCATATTTTGGTATAGCAGTTTGTTTTGATAAAATAGGCAAAGTTTCTGAAGCAAGAAGATATTATTCTAAATTCATGAAATTACGTCCTAATTCAAAACATATTGATTATGTAAAAAATAGAATAAATGCATTGAAAACAGATAAACCTGAAACAAAAACGTATATTAGTTTAATTTCTTAAATCTTATGCTTTATTTTCCTGTGCAAGTTGTTCTTTTATTCTTTTTTCAACAGCAAATTCTTTGTTGTCGGGTCTTAAGAACCTATCTGCAAGCATAATCCCAGGAAGAACAATTCCGAGAGCAAAGATTGTAGAACCTATATTTTTAACAACAGATTTCCGTTTTAATTTTCTTACATCTTTAAAGAAATCATCAACTGTTTGTCCTGACTCTTGGAATTGTTGATACAATTTTGACATATTTTTGTGTGTATTTCTTACTTTATCTAAATCTATGTATTTTCTTGTATCGATTTTTCCTGTATCTTCGGATTTTTTAAATATTTCATACCACGCTTTTGGTTTTTTATAGGTTTCTATAATATCAGATTGTTTTGCAACATCAACAACTAAATTATCCGGATTTTTATGTAAAAACTCGTATAATTCAATATCGCTTGTCGCTTTTTTATCGCTGTATTTTTCAAAAGTGTTTAAACTCTTTTCAATACTTCCGTCAGTAAAAGATTGTTTAAAGTTTTCATTTTCAAGTACTCTTGCATCAAGTGAAATATTCTTATTATGTTTTTTATCAGCAGATTTTTCCAAATAATTTTGGATTTTTTCTCCTAATATATACATAAAGAACAAAAATCCGCCTTCTTTTATAGCATAACCCATTAATTCCTGAGGTGACCTTGATTTTGCAAGTCTTTCAGATGTTATACCACCATCAAGCACCATTGTATTTTTAACAGGGTCTAACATCACATTATATATACCTTTAA
>Ga0247609_10003153_pt1 | contig 16843 bp, 2 predicted proteins | sample 172DNAGHGlowgp2_FD_193487 | JGI IMG/M metagenome (GOLD analysis project Ga0247609, IMG submission 193487) | Sheep rumen microbial communities from Palmerston North, Manawatu-Wanganui, New Zealand - 1728 DNA GHGlow gp2 | ecosystem: Host-associated > Mammals > Digestive system > Stomach > Rumen ...
GATTGGGGATTGGGCCCAATCCCCAATCCCCAATCCCCAATCCCCAATCCCCAATCCCTATTTAACTTAAATTAAATGAAATAATTAATAAATAATTAATAAATAATTAATTAAATTTTATTTATTTATTATAAATATCAATTTAATATCAATAAATGTTGGAAAATGTGAAGAATAAATATATACTTGAAGAAATTTTTGAAAAAATAAAAAATAAAAGAAAATTAAATATTCTAAAATATAGTAAAATGTTATTAGCTAGATTAAATATAAATAAGAAAAATTTCGAAATTTATGCAAAACTAAAAGAATTTAATAATAAATATGAAACAAATATTGAAGATATAGATATAAAAGCTTTAAATCTAAAAGAGGAATATATAGGAAATGAAGGGTTAAAAGATTTAGTTGAAATTATATTTAAAGAACTAAATAAATTAAATTTAAGTAATAATTATATATCAGATTTTAATATATTAGAAAAAGCAAATTTTAAGCAATTAAATAAATTAAATTTAAGTAATAATAATATATCAGATATTAATATATTAGAAAAAGTAGATTTTAAAGGATTAAATAAATTAAATTTAAGTAATAATAATATATCAGATATTAATATATTAGAAAAAGTAGATTTTAAAGGATTAAAAAAATTAAATTTAAGTCATAATAAAATATCATATATAAATAAATTAGAAAAAGTAAATTTTGAAGCATTAAAAGAATTAGATTTAAGCTATAATAAAATATCAGATATTAATATATTAGAGAAAGTAAATTTTAAAGAATTAAATGGATTATATCTTAACAATAATTATAAAATATCAGATATTAATATATTGGGAAAAGTAGATTTCAAAGAATTAAACGAACTAAATTTAAGTTACAATGAAATATCAGATATCAATATATTAGAAGAAGTAGATTTTAAAGAATTAAAATTATTAAATTTATCTCATAATTACATAAATAATATAAATATATTAGAAAAAGTAAATTTTAAAGAATTAAAAGAATTAGATTTAAGTGGAACTTCAACACCAAATATAAATGTATTAGAAAAAGTAAATTTTGAAGAATTAAATAAATTAGATTTAAGTTATAATGAAATTGCAAATATAAAAATATTAGAAAAAGTAAATTTTAAAAAATTAAAAGTATTATATTTAATTAGAAGTAAAATATCAGATATAAATATATTAGAAAAAGTAAACTTTAAAGAATTAAAAGAATTAAATTTAAGTGATAATAAAATATCAGATATAAATATATTAGAAAAAGTAAATTTTAAAGAATTAAATACTCTAAATTTAGGTTTTAATGAAATATCAGATATAAATGTATTAGAAAAAGTGGATTTTAAAGAATTAAAAGAATTATGTTTACATTATAATAAAATATCAAATATAAATGTACTAGAAAAAGTAAATTTTAGAGAATTAAAAATTTTATATTTAAATAACAATACTATATCAGATATAAATGTATTAGAAAAAGTAAATTTTAAAAAATTAAAGATATTAACTTTATTTGTAAATAAAATATCAGATATAAATGTATTAGAAAAAGTGGATTTTAAAGAATTAGAAGAATTGAATTTTAGAGACAACGAAATATCAGATATAAATATATTAGAAAAAGTAAACTTTAAAGAATTAAAAGAATTAAATTTAAGTTATAATAAAATATCAGATATTAATATATTAGAGAAAGTAAATTTTAAAGAATTAATAAATTTAAGTTTAAGTGAAAATAAAATATCAAACTTTAGTATTCTTGAAAAATTAAATTTTAAAAAATTGGAAAAATTGGATTTAAGTAGGAATGAAATTAACATAGAAGAAAATAATCCTATAATAATTAATTTAAAATCCAAAAATAATAACTTATTTATAATGACAAAATGGTAAATATATTTAAAAAAGTATTTAATTGAATTAGTTAAATTAATTAATTATTAAAATATAATTATTATTCAAAAATTAATGGGGATTGGGGATTGGGGATTGGGGATTGGGGATTGGGGATTGGGGATTGGGCCCAATCCCCAATCCCCAATCCCCAATCCCCAATCCCCAATAATAATTGAGCATTACAAAATAAATAATAAAATTAATTAATAAAAATAATTATTTTTAAATGCTTTAAAAAATAATTTTTGGGAGAATAGAAAAAATAAAAAATTTTATTTTTTTAGTTTAAAGTTAATAATAATAAAGAAGATTTAATAATTAATAGCAAAGATTAATAATTTTCCAAATATTTAAATTAATAATAATCCATAAAAGTAGTAGTATCTTTTATTCTCTATTACACAAAAGTGCAACACCTCTTTTCTGCCAGAACTTATCGTCTTGGTCAGAACCATTAATTTTAAGTTTAATATCAGTAATGATATATTTATCTGTTCTTTTTGGATACTTGTAGAGTGGACATGAATAAGAAGCATTAGTAGGTCCTAATAAACTAGCCTTATTATCACTAACAATAATACCTTTAACAGTAATAACAGGGAATTTAATAATAGTATTTCTTGAATTTGGATCAGGATCGTCGACTAAATAACCTTCTTTAGATCCACCACCCCATATAGCACCTTCAATATACAATCCATAAATAATAATACTTTCCATTCTGTCCTTTGGTTTTTGAATTCTTTGCATATTTTTAGGATCAGTCTCAGTTCTATCAGGTAGATAAGATAAATCAATTTGATCCAAAGCTAATTTTTCAAATTCTTTGTTATTACCTGGAGATTTCTTTTTGAGCTTGAAGAATTCTTGTCTGAAGGCTGCCAAGAAACCTTGTGGTTTGAGGAATCCAGGGAAGTAGAATGGAGGTCTTTGGTCATTTGAGCAAGAAAGCCATTCTCTTAATCTTTCGGCTCTTATTTTCAATCCTTCATACCATGAACTTGCATTAGGAGATAGCCATGAAATTTCTGAACCATTGGCATCAAACATCCATATTGAAGGAGGTCTAATAAGATATAAAGCATCTATACATTGAGTAATTGTTTCAGTCATAAGCAAAGTACCAGCAATAGCATCTTTAATATCTTTCAATGATTTTTTGACTAATTCTAAAATATTTTGAATATCTTTGATTTCCTGGAGCAATACGTTATTGAGTGGAACTTCGAGACCTTTACCAATATTCATAAATGAATAACTATCAATTTTATCTCTGTATTCTTTTTCAATGAAGAACTGTGGGAATGAATCAAGCATAGCTTCAACTTTAGGTTTAACTTCATCTTCTTTTGAAACACCACCACCACTTCCACCGTCTTTGGGTAATGCTGTGGTGATTGTAGTAAGTAATTCATTAAATTCTTTGATACGGAAGGTCATATCAGCACTACCATGCAAACCGAATACTTGAGGAGGATCGACGTTGGGGAATTTGGATATATGGGCAATATAGTCAGTAATTTCTTTAAGATTTTCTGGAATCTTATATTCTTGTTTATTCTTTGGATCAACTTTATCTTTGGGTGTAGGATAGAAACTATAATTAGGTTGTTTGAAGGCTGGATCTTCTAAGTATGAGGATACTATAGTTTTGAATAGAGATTCATCTTTCAAGTCGAAAATACGACCACCATATAAAATAGTAGAAACGACATTTGTTAAAGTTTTGAAGTTAATCATTTCATTTGGAGGCTTCTTCTCAGGTAAATCACTTTCTCTTTGGAATTGTTTTTCAACGAATAAAATAGAGGCTTCTAAATCTGAGTTATTGAAGTCATAAGGTACACAGAAACCTAAAGGACCATATTTTCTTCTTTCAATAACCAATGAGTGAATGAATGATAAGGCGAATACTAAATTCTTCCATTCTTTATATTCGAAAATATCCAATTTTTCTGCTGTTACAACACTTGAATAAGTTTTGAGCATACCTGCTTTAATACCTTTGGGAGGTTCGTTGGTAACTTTCAAAGATTGATGTAATAGACCGATAGGGAATTCATCTCTTGGTTCGCAACTAAGCCAAATTCTCATTTCGGGGTTAAATTCTAAATCTTGATTTTTTAGCAAAATATCTAATTTACTCATAAAGTCGAGACCTAAATGGCAGTTCTGGAAGTATACCCAATCACCAGTGGTTCTACATTCATCAACTACACTTAAAGCAATTTCTAAAACACCTTCTCCCATTGAAATTGATTCAATCTTTTTGCCTTTCTTTCTTGCTAAGTTTTCAATGTTTGTGGATGGATCTGCACCTGCAGATAACAAGAACAAGATGGGTGTTCTGGAGTCTGTTATATTATAAATATCTTTAATTTCTTCGGGATATGGGTTCAAGAAATCTTTATCATCTAAAATACATGGGACGAATTGCTGAGTAGCGCAAATAATAGTTCTATCATCTCTCATAGCTCTGACGAAGATTAATTTCAAGAAAGCAGCTAATTTTTTATTATGATTATACAAGTCTTCATATGGTACATAATTTTCGGCTTCTTGGGCATTATAGAAAGTCTTGAATTTTTCAGGTTCAGTGTTCAATTTATCAGTCAATCTCTGGAAGTATAAATGACTATCATTGAATTTGTGTCTTGTTATGGCCAATAAGTTCAAATATTCTTTAGGCTTTTTGTCACCTTTTGCTCCTAAGAAATCATAAGGACAATCAGGTTCATTGATATGGTTGATAATACCACCGCATTTAATGAAGAAACTAATATCGTTAGGCTTTAATAAGTAAGTTCCATCTATTCTTTCTTCTGCTAATATTTTGAAGCAAACTAATAATATAAAGGCAGTTTTGTGCTTTTCAAAAAGACCTCTTACAATATATTTATAGACATGTTCTGTTAATTTTCTTACAATGTTTCTGACTCTTTGATCAGTGTTATTACTCATAGTTGAGTTTTCTATAGCATAATTAAATAGAACTAAGAATTGCTGTAAAGATGTGGAATACATCTTAGAAATTTCTTGCATTTGGACAATAGAGAAGTATAAGACTGAACCTCTTGTGGCAACAGGTAAATATTTTTCTCTTTTTTGGTTGATATCTTTCTTTTTTTCTTCTGCTTCTTTGATTTTTTTGGTGTTATCTTCTGCTTGTGTTTTTGAGTTATTTAATACAACAACAATATCTTCGTTATCCAAAAGGTTACCTTCTTTGTTAAGGTTATCCAAAATTTCTTTTTGACATTGTAACAAAGAGTTTTTATTCTTGGTAATATCTGCCAAAATTTGTTTAAGAGTTTCTTCCAATGGTTTTTGTTCTTTGGAAATGACAATAGCTTGTAATTGTTGTTCAAGACCTATGGCAGTAACGCAGAAATCTATAATGGTAGTCTTGGCTGCAAGCTCGGGGGTGAAGTGTGGGTTGATCAATTTACATAACATGAATAATTTGAATCTTTCATCAAATTCGACATCTTGTCCGTTGATTCTTATTTTCTTAATCTTTGAAGTAGAACCTTTTTTATCAACATATTGTTTTTCAAGAATTGGATCAAGAGTGGTATCTACATCATTTTCAATACCTTCAATCATAATTTGATTTTCCATACCAAGTAAGGAGTTGCAATAACTTTCAAATCTTTTACCGCAGAAAGTAGCCATTTGATAAATATGTTTTTCTGCTAATATAGTTGGATACATGTTGACCAACCAGTTCTTGGCCTGATCTTGTGGATCGATCAACAATGGGAAACGAGATGAAGTTGTAACCAATATAGCGTTTTGTATAGATAAAGTATCACTAGGTAATTTACTCATAAACCATTCATTTTTCTGTGGTTCATCTGCTAAGAAATCTTCAACGACAATTTGATCATTATATGGAATACCTCTTTTAGCAACATCACCTTTAAATACTTTTTCGAATAAGATATTTGTTCTGAAAGTATAGTTAAATGGCCCTGCATAGGCAATGAATGCAGCAGCAATAGCTGAATCACCTAAAAGTTGTCTCTTTTCTTGGTCGAATCTGTTACTATCTTCAGTCCATCTCTTTTTCTCACCTTTCAATGATTCGATAAGTTGTCTAGCACCATTGACTTTCTTTGCCATCTTGTTAAGAATTTCTTGTTGGGCATCTTTTTTCTGTCTAACTTCAGCTAATGAATCTTCTAATTTTTTCTTTTCAGCAAGTACTTCAGCTTTTCTCTTTTGTTGAACTTCTAATTTTTTCATAGCTTCAGCATATTGTTTACTCATATATTCTACATTTTGCTGTTTGGGAATAACGTCTCTGACTGCATAGACGAAATCTGAAATGGATCTACAAAAAGCGGCTAATCTCTTACAAGCATCACCTCCGATTCTGTTGGCGACATCATCTGAGAATAGAGGTTCATCTTTGGAAGTTCTTGAATCTAAGAAAGGTCTCAAAAGTTCTAATGTTTCGTCGTTAATGTTCAATTTATTACCATTCAATTTTTCTTGCCATTCTTTAATGGTATCGAAGAATGATCCATATGAGTTACTTGCAATGTAGGAAATCATAGTGGTCCAACCTAATGGAGAATAATATCTAACTTTGGTATCTTTGTTTACTTCTAGTTCACCGAAATTATCTGGTACTGCTAATCTTTTGCTCATAATAATACCACAACATTCGAAATAGAATTTAATTGAGGTAGGGACGTTTGTTTTACCTAAAGGTTGCAATACTTTTTGGTCCAAATCCAAAATTTTCTGTTGGGCGGCATCTAATTTTGGCTTAGCAAGAGCCAATTCGAGGTTAACTTCTTCACTTTTGGCCTTGATAATTGATGCATTTTTGTTACATTTTTCTTCTTCGGCACTGACTTCTTTTTCTAATTGAGCAGTAGCGGCATTCTTTACACTTAAATCTTGTTCTTTGAGATCGACTTCTTTTTTAATCTTTTCGACTTCAACGACTTGAACTTGCATTTCTTGACTCTTTTTGGCAATATCTTTTTCTGCTTCAGCTAATTTAGCTAACCCATTGTTTATAGTTGTTTCTTTGACTGATATTTCTGCTTTTTTTCTTATATATACTTTCATATATTCTTGGATGAAACTCAAGAAACTCTTAGGTGTGACATAGACATGTCTTCTGAAATAGTCATAATAATCTTTGCAGGTTTGTTCAGAAATTGTCATATGGACTCCGGCAATATGGTTATATAATTGAGTTATTTGTTCTGGTTTACCAACTAATTTAAGATTCTTATTATTTTCAATAGCACCTTTAGCAACAGAAATTAAGGCTTCCTCTGGCCATGGTAACAACCATACAATTGTGACACTGGAGAATAATACTGGGAATTTAATGAATTTTTCTCTGAATTTTTCAGATGAAGGAGAGAAGCAAAGTGACATATGTAAATATTTTCTTGCATAGAAAATAAGGTAATTCCATACGAGACTTTCGTCCAATTCTAAGTTGGCATATTTTGGTATTTTTCCTAAAGTTGTTCTCATAGTGGCAATAATTGTATTTTTATCATTTTTCTGTCCGAAAAGATTGGCAATTTCACCAGTGGACAAGAATGATGAAACGACTTCTAAATAATAATCAATTTTGAATTCAGCATCAGTCATAAGCATAGTTTGAGGTTTGAAGTAAATACCTTTTTGTGGGTTATAACTTTCAATAATTTTGCTGAAGCATGCTCTGAAAACGGCTCTCAAGTCATCTGGTCTTGGTGGGGAACCATAGGTAGGTTGAACTAAATCATTTTGCTCGCAATATGCGGCCAATCTGGTTAAACTTTGTTTACCTGAACCTCCGACACCGACTAACATGCAACTTCCTTGATCTTGTTGAATAACACGAGTAATTCTCATTAAGTTCTTGAGACAATCATCGAAAAGTACAATTTCGACATGCTTTCTTGTTTTATCTTCATTTAATTCAGACATAAATTGTTCAGTGGCTTTTCTTGCCTTATCTAAAGTTTCAATGTTTTCATATGCTTTGGGATATTCTAAACAACCTATTTCTTCATTTACTGTTTTAGGTCTTAAATAATCTGCGAAATAGATATCTGTCTTGACTTGGTCTATAACATCTTTTTCAAAGTTTTCACCTAAGACAATTTCGACAATATTTACGAATTCTTTCTTATCGTCAACATCTCTTAATTTATCGCTAAAGACTCTTGTTACTTCATGTTTCCATAAACATAATAAGAAAATATCACTCTTAATTTGGTATTTGGCTTCTGAGTTAATTATACCATTTCTATCAGCATTGAAAATACCTTGGAAAGTTCTGGACAATTCTCTCATGTTGTAAGTATAATGGAATTTGATTGGGGTTGGTTGGAATTTGCTTTCCATTCTTTTTAATAAGTCACTTGTTAATTTAGGTAATTTCATAGCTTGGTTAGCAATAACTTCATTATAAGATTTTTTGTTGAAGTATGCTTGACAGATTTTACCATAGATATCATTGATAGATTGTTCATTGGGCAAGACCATATTGAATATAAAGAAGTGTCTTTTAAGTCTGTTTGGAATATCATTTTTACCTCCTTTTGGATGGTTCATAGCAGCAACGAAAGATAATTTTGATATTTTTTTCATAACACCTCTGTTTTCGTCTGCTTTAATTAAGTAATATCCGCTGAATTCTAATAATTGTCTGACAAGTTCTAAAGTGACTTGATCACCCCATTTGTTAATATATGGCATGGACAAATCATCAATAAATATAACCATACTTTTATCCAACATTGGAATATATTCGTTACCACTTTTTTCTAATTCATCATCACATGTTTCTTGGAAGTTGGTTGGAGAAGTAGCAGAAGAAAAGTTGACTCTTTTTAGGGCTTTTTTAGGATCTTTTTGGAAGTTCTTTTGGTAAATTAAAATAGTAGAAGTTTTAGCTGTACCTGAATCTCCTAAAAGTAAGCATGGAGGGCATCTGTCTGAAACAGCATCTAATCTGCATTGATTGATTCTATCTATTAAGAAAAGAGCTCTTGTGGAGTCCATAGTTGGAATCAATAATGAAGAGAAGTTTTCTAATTCTCTTTTATCTATAGTAATATTTTCTGGGTTCCATGGGTCCCAGTTACCATCTAAGGAACATTCGAATATAGTATTTCCATTTTGGACATCTGGAAGTTTGAATCCTTTTCCTGCTAAATATTTGTGGAATTTTTCTCTTTCTTTTATATCATATAAAGAACCAATTGCCCAGGCGAAGGAGAAAGCAACACTTTTATCAATATAATCTTTATCAATTGTCTTATTTTTATCTCCTAATAAACTTTCCAATAAAAGTAAGAAGTTTTTGACTTTAATTAGCCATGAAATACCCATACATGGTGAGAAGTTTCTTAACAATTCATTTTCTACATTTTCATTAATTAATTTATCAATATTTTTCTTAATGTATTCTTCATCAACTTTGAATTTGGATTTGATATCTTTTAATAAGTCTTTGTTCTTTTTGAACCAAGTTCTAACATATGGTTTGTAAGTGATATCTCTTTCAGTGATATAAATCATACCGCAACGTGATACAGTGGCCAAAGAAGCATTTTTGACGTTTTCAGTTTCCATGACAAGTCTGCATGAGTCAAGCATTGCAATACGCTCGTTATTTGATAAGGTCAAAATTTTGTTATCGTCCAATACAGTATTTAAGTTTTCGATCCAAATTGAGTCAATAGGTCCATCACAAACAATCCAGTTGTTTTGTTTACTATAAGAAGATGATGATTCATTACATTTTTTCCAAATCATAGTAAATACTCCAAGAATATAAGTATCTTCTATTTTTTGAATAAATAGATATTCGTTTTCAACTGCTTTTGGGTTTAATCTATGGATTTTCCATTTAGGATCTTTTTCATTAGTATTTAATTCTGACATAGCTTCTGTTAAAACTTCAGTAATGGTTGTTTTTCCTACACCAGTGTTACCGACTATCATAAATCCATGACGGACGTGGTATGTTTCATATGTTTGAATAATTTTTTCGACCCAAATATTCAAGTTATCTAATTTTTTTCTGTCTAAAACAACTTTTATTTGATCCATTAATTTTGGATATGATTCTTGTTTGGCATTCTTTTGTTGGGGGAATACATCACTAATCAAGTTAAGGAATAGTGGCTTATCGTCCGGAACTAATTTTGATAAGTTCATACTTCTCAAAGCCATATAGATTAATTCTTCTTCTTTATCTTTATCGTTTTTGTATTTTTTCTTTTCGTTACCACCATGTCTTAATACTGATAAGATATTTCTGAGACCGAAATCGTAATGTTGTTGTTTAGATAACTGGGCATCGCACAATTCGTATAATTTTCTGAATTTTTTGGAAATATCGTCGTAGCAATCGAAACCATATGAGCACAATTTGACTCTGATAATGGATTCTTTGTTGGGGGCCATCATAGTAACACCTCTGAATAATATTTTAAGATTTTCTGGTAATTCTTGACGACCTGAATAACCTGGATTCATAGTAATGAAATAACCCATAGTAGGAATCAATTCAATATCAGTGAAGTTATTACCTCCTTCTGGGAATTTGAATCTTTCTTGGTTTTTCTTACGACAATCTTGAATAGCTGAAATAATAGTAGCTAAGACAGATAATACTTCTAATTGAATACGATTGAATTCATCGAAGCAACCCCAAGCACCAGATCTACATAAACCTTTGAAAATTTCTGCCATATTTTTATATCTATGTTCTGGAGCACAGTTAGTAACCAAGACAAATACACCCATAGAACGACCCATATCTTTGACTGTTTCAGTTTTTCCGGTTCCTGCGGGTCCTGCTGGGGCACCACCATATTGCATACCCATAGCTTGAGCTAAAGTAATATAGCATTTATCTGTTAAAGGAGTGATACACATTCTTTCTTTTGCACCTAAAAATTCATAACCATATTCAAAAGCGACATCTGTAATGTTAATTAAACAAGTTCTAATAACTTTTCTTGAAGTTTTATGGTCATACCAATATACACGAGTTTGTTTAAGCCAATCATAATCATTAACTGTTACAATTTGTCTTGCCATTTCTTTATCATGAATGAAATATTCATAAATATCTTTATTGTGGACGTGAATAATAATAAGGGCTTCTAATTTAACCATAGGTAATTTATATTTTGAACCATCTCTTGCCATTGAAGTCAATTCAGTTAAAATGACGTTGAAATCTTTCATAGCAGGGTCCAATTCTCCTGCAACTAATTTTTTCTTATATGAATCTCCTTTTTCATATGAAGTTCTTACAATAAATTCTTCTAATCTTTTAGTACCGAATAATTGAAGACCGAAGATGACAACTTGACATATATATTTTTCAATAAAAGCTCTGAATCCGTCTTTGTTGTTATCATCCAAAGGTTGATCATAGAAGTTTTTGACATCATAATAAGCTTGTTCGAACAAGTCTCTTAAAGAATATTTCATAGATGCGACCAAATCGCATAACCATTCTTCGATTTTACCATCGCATTTAACTGGATGTGCAGTCATATCTACTTCTTGCTTATCATCTGGAGTTGCAGCACTTTTGATTTGTCTGATAGCTATGATACTCTTTTTGTCTGCATCGGCGAATTCTATATCGTTTATGGCATCGAAAATAATACCTAAGTTTGATTTAATATTTGCTGGATCACTTCTTTTTGATAAAATATCCAACAAGACACCATTTGATACGAAGTAAAATCTGGGGAATTGTCCTCTTTTACCTTCTAAGTAAATATCTAATTTTTGTTGACATTCTTTCAAAGTTTTATCAATATCTAACAAATCTGGAGTTAACTCGTTTGAAGAACATAAACTATATACAATTTTAGTTGGATAGGCTTTGTCCATCATAATTTTTACCCATAATTTATGGCAGTTTTCGAAATTTTTGGTGGGACCTGGCAATTCTTTTCTGATATCACCACCAATGAAGAAAGATTGTAATGAGTTCCATAATTGTTGTACTCCGAGCCATAATTCTAAAGTGTTATTAATAGTTTGGAAAGCAGTTTCTTTTTGTTTAATTCTTGCATTTAATTCATTTGTTAAGTTTCTACTTTGTGATTTGAATCCTGAGATCTTACCTGAGTGTTCTTCGACTGTGGCTTTGATTTCTAAAGTTGATACAGTATCTAATAAATATAAATCTTTAATAGTTTTATGGGGTTCGAATTTGAAAATTTTTGTGGCCCATTCCTCATCAATTTCTTTCAATTGGGTATCAATTTTCTTTTGTTGTTTAGCAACTGTGACAGTATCTTCAATTTCTCCTTTGTATTCTTCGATCTTTTTATCATTTTCTTCAAATTTGTCAAATATTTTCTTTAATCTGAAGAGACCTCCATCTAATTTGACAGTGGCTAATTCTGGAACTTCTAATTTTTCAGCCAAATGTTTATAGTGATGGTCTTCGAAGTCAAATGTTAACAAATCGAAACTTTCGACAATATTTTGTAATTTCATAATTTCATTTTTCAAGTTCTCATATTCAGTTGTAGTAGTAAGAGCTTTGTTGACTTTGAATTGTTTTTGGGCAAATTCTTGGCATTTGTTTTCCATCTCTTCTTTTTTGGCATTCAATTCATTGAATTGCATTTCTTTCCATTCGTCTTTTTGTTTCAAGACGCTCATATATAAATCATACAAAGTACCTAATTTTTTCAATTCTTCTTCCATTTCTTTCAATTCTGGGTAATTATTTTGAGATACATTGAAAATGTTTTCAGCGTTTTTAATATTGACCCATTGTTTGTTAAGAACTAAGACCTTTCTTCTGAATGATTCTAATCTATCATAGGCAACTTCTACCTTTGGTTCTTTGGTGGGACCGCTTTTGTCATATTCAATTTTCAATTGTTTGACTTGTTCTTTGAGATTTGCGGCTTCTTCGTATAATTTCTTTTTGTATTTAAGTTGATCTTTTTGTAAGCTGTCTCTCATGTTTCCTGCTTGGACTAAAATGTTTTTCCATTTTGAATCAAAGTTTTCTTTGGTTGGGAAATTATATCTTTCAAAGTCACTTTCTTTCAAATGTTCTTTGACTAAATTATAAAATAGAACGAATGGTTTAATTTTGTGTTCAATTATACCTTCATTAACTCTGATTTCTTCAATGGTTTTAACTACTTCTTTTAATTCTTCCAAAGATTCAATTTTCATTGAGAGATTATTTTCGAATTCAGTCATTATTTGATTTAATTCTTTGCTTGTGGCCTTGGTGGTAAGCAATAATTGTCTCATGTAAGCGAATTTCCAATCATCGACATATTTTAGCAAAGTTTTTTTGATGGGGACTAAATTAATAGCAACGGCTCCGATTTTTTCTTCGTCGGGGATGGCATTAACTTTGGCTTCGATGGTGTCATATTCAATTAATTTTCCTTCATAATCGACATATGTCTTGTTTTGTTTTTGGTTGAATTCTTTGATTCTTTTATCAATTGAGTCAATCCATATTGGTTTGAATGGATCAAATGTTTCTTTTAAGTATTTTTCAATTTCTACGTTGTTGCTTTGGTATGAACCAGTCAAGACTAAAATCATTTTGACTATTTCATTATCACGTCCGATCTTTTCATGGAATGAAGTAACTTCAGTGTTGTCTAATTTTTTCCAACTGTTAATGTCTTTCATAGCGAATAAAATACTTTTGGCAATTTTGTTTATTGCTTCTTGAATCATTTGTATTTTAGGATTAATTTGAATGGTGTTATTTGATAAAACAACATCAACGGAGAATATAGGATTTGGGTGATCTCCAACGATTCTTTCTCTTAAGTTAATGAGACTGTTTTTAGTAGTAGCAATTAAAAATTCATAAAATTTATCTTCATAGTCACTTAATAGTTTATACAAAGTTTTTTTATCAACTTTTGTAATTTTTGGATCAACTTCATATGATTCAATTGATTCAATCATGTCAAGAATGGCGTTTTCAATTTCAATATTTTTATTCTTTAAAAATTCATTTTGTTTTTTGACATGTTCTTCTTGGGCTGCGATGATTTCTGGTATTTGCATTTTGGTGGGATTTTCTGGAATGAAAAGTAAATCTAATTTTTTAATAGTTAGCATATTTCTATGGACTCTGTTGTCTAAAATTTCCATGAAGGAGTCTATGGAATATTCAAATCTTTGGAGACATTCAAAGACAATTTGTAAAGAACTTTCGATGTTCATTGAACTCCAGTTAACAGTTGATTTCAAAGGAGTTAATTTAAGATTTAAGTCTTTGATGTGTCCTTTGAAGTAGTATTCGGCTTCGGATTTGTTTATTCTTGATAAAATTCTGATGTATTCTTTTACCATGAAAGTTAATTCGTTGTAATATTTTTTGAATTTTTCTTCTTGTAATAAAATTATTTTTGCTGCTTCTGGAATTTGGCAGTTCATTCTCATCATACATTTTGCTTCTCTGATTAATTGCAAGACATATAAGTCTAAGTTTACTTTTGGAGTTGAATTTTCATTAATTACTGCTAATGGTAAAGTTAATTTTGATTTGGCACTTTCAACAAATTGACTAAAGAATTTTTCATTTAAAATAATATAAGAATATAACAAAGTGTTTGTAGTCATATAACTAAGTTCAGTTTCTTTTCTGTCTTTAGCGGCAATGTCTTTGAATTGGTTAATGAAAGGGAAAATTCTATTGAATAAGTGTTTGGCCCATTTTATTCTACCGCTGATTTTTGGCATGTTTCTTTGAAGTTGAGGATTTGTTCTATTGCTGTCAAAAGTAGCTTGAATTAAGTCAATTTCTCTTTTGTAATTTGAGAAAATTTCTAATTTTTCTGTTCTGAGATTGGCTTGTAAGTTTGGTTTTGTTAAAATTTTTTCATATTTTGCCAATAATTTCAATTTTTTTTCAATCCAACTCAATTTTTTGAATTCTTCATTAATAATTTTGTGTAATTCGTTTTCAATTTCGTTTATTTTTAAATTAAAAGCGACATAGTCTTTGTCGAATTTTGTATCATTGTATTTAAGTAATTGACTTGTTTTGTGTTTGAAAGCCTCTAATTCAGCATCATATTGGGCTTGAATTGTGTCCATGGAGTCTAATTTGTGAGCACGGATGTCTTCGAATTGCTTTATGGTAGTGAATAATTCTATTAATTTTGTAAGTCTTTTGCAGAATTGTTCAAATTTTCCGAAAAGTTGGTTTTCTCCAAATTCGAAGTTGTTTTCTTTGTTTGAAGAAGTAGTGTTAGTTTTAGCTTGCTTGTATTTTTCTTTATAGCATTTGTATAATTCTATACATTTTTCAAATTTGTGAATTAAGTCATCGGGTTTTTGTTCCCATAAGAAGTTAGGATCGCTGTTGGTTTTGAGAATTTTTTGATCCAAAATGTATTCTATACAGTTGTTAATCATTTGGCTGGTTATTTTACTGAATAAGTTGGTCATTTTGGTTGAGTCATAGTATCTTGCGGTGAAGCTGATTAATTTCAAGGAGTTCATTAAACTTTGAAGTGAATCAATAATATTATCAGGTCCTTTATTGTATAAGGGATCAAAGTAGATTTCCAATGTTGATAAATATTTGACATTATCTCTGGCTTCAGCATGGGCAGTGTGAGAATCAATTTTCTTTTGTTTCATATCATTAATTAAACTTTGGATTTTAGAAGATAATTTGTTCTTTTGTTCATGGAAATATTGCGAAACCATTCTATAATCTTCTCCTTTGAAGAAGTCATTTACTTTGGTAAGTCTTTGCATTCTGTATTTCCATCTTTCCAATTCAGATCTTGGTCCAACATCACTGAAAGGCTGATTATCTTTGTCCATTTCTTCAATTTCTTTTCCGAGAACTTCAATCCAACTTTGGTACACTTCTTCAATTTTGGAAACTAAAACTTGTTTTTCTTCATCTCTGATATAGTCTTTTTTATCTTGTTGAATATATTCTCTTACATTAGCTGGAAGTTCTTTGAAGTTTACTCCTTTTACGAGGGACTCAACTGTATCATTTATATCATTGGCAAAGTTTTCTAGAACCTTTTTAAATTCGCCTTTTTGTTCATCTTTAATTTTGTCCCAGTCATTGGGAGATACTGAATCAATACTCTGAAATAGATAATTATAAATAACTTTGTTCATTCCTATGATACTATCTGAGGTCATTTCACCAAAAGAAACTTGGTCATCTGAGGCTGTGGAAAAGTTTACTTCTCTATCATCATCAATATTTCTAATGAAAAAGCATGCTCGATTTTGCAAATCAATACCTTTTGTTTGCTCGTTACATAAATAAACTGGACTTAGGGAGCTATCTGAGGGGTTTTTATCTGAAAGTTTGACCGGCTTTTGATAGTAAATTAAAAGGGTTTTTCCCATTTTACCACTCAAGAATTTAATGAATTTATCTATGAGTTCCTGCTCTATTGGATGTCCACCCTCTTCTCCCTGCTTTGCAAAGCATTGGGATACCATTTGTTGCATCCAAACAACTCTTGGGCTGCTTGAAGTCATAGTTTTAATTAAAATTAATTTTAAATTATGTTTTTATAATAAGATATATTGAATTTATTTTGCTAATTTAATTGTATTAATTTATTTAATTTAAATCTGTTATAAGAAATATTAATTAAATTTTTATTATTTTTATTCATTTTTAATATATATAATTTATTTCATTTTAATTTATTTAAATTTAAATATTTTATACTGAAAATGGGGATTGGGGATTGGGGATTGGGGATTGGGGATTGGGGATTGGGGATTGGGCCCAATCCCCAATCCCCAATCCCCAATCCCCAATCCCCATTTTTTATTGAATAAAAAATAATATTAATATTATCAATAAATATAAAGTATATATAATAATTTTAAATTAATTTTTTTCTATTTTTAAATAAATGAATAAATATATATTAAATTAAGGAAAA
>Ga0247609_10003154_pt1 | contig 16843 bp, 2 predicted proteins | sample 172DNAGHGlowgp2_FD_193487 | JGI IMG/M metagenome (GOLD analysis project Ga0247609, IMG submission 193487) | Sheep rumen microbial communities from Palmerston North, Manawatu-Wanganui, New Zealand - 1728 DNA GHGlow gp2 | ecosystem: Host-associated > Mammals > Digestive system > Stomach > Rumen ...
CGGCCCAATCCCCAATCCCCAATCCCCAATCCCCAATCCCCAATCCCCAATCCCCAATCCCCATTTTTAATTTTATTTGATTTAAAAATAAATTTAAAATTCATGATTCATTATTTTAGATAAAAATATTTATATTTAATATTATAAAATATATTAAAATTAAATTAGAATTAATCTCTATCCTCAGAATCTTTAGCCTTATTATCTTCTGAATTGGATTCATTACTGATAGAGCTTTTTCTTGAAGCACTTACTGAACTTTTTCTTGAATTACTTTTTGAACTGTTTTTTGAATTACTTCTTGAACTATTTTTTGAATTACTTCTTGAACTATTTCTTGAATTACTTCTTGAACTATTTTTTGAATTACTTCTTGAACTGTTATTTGAATCAATTTTGTTACTTTGTGAATGACTTTCTGATTCACTTTCATCATCTGACTTTTTTGAATCCTTTGTTATCTTTATACTCTTTTCCTTTTTTCTTAAACCTTCTAAATATTTCTTATATTTTTCTTTTATATCATTTTCAAAATCTTCATCTGTATTATCTGTTAAATAATAGTAGAGCCATAATATTTCTTTTATTTTTATATTTAATGATTTGATTTTTGATAAATTATGACTAAATTTTTCATCTTTTATTTTTATATGATTATTTTCCCATAAATCTTGTTCTTTCAAATAGCCTACAATATTATTTTTATTTAATTTGATTTTATTCTCTTTTTCTTTTTCTTTTTCTCTATATAATATTATACTCATAAACAATCTTAATGCTTCTGCTAATGATTCTTTAGTGATAGTTAAATCTTCTTTTGAAAAAATCTCATCTAATTTTTTTATTGTTTTATCGTCTAAATTATATTTTGGTTTTTCTTCCTTTTCTGCTTTTTTTTCTTTATCTGGCTTTGTAGAGTCTATTTTATTATCTTCAATGACTTTTTTCTCTTGATAATTTTCTAAATCTTTTTTTACATATTTAAATAACAATTTTAAATAATAATCATAAATTTTTGATATTTTTCTCACAATTAAATTGTTTTTTTCTTTGAATATCTTTTTAAAATCATCTGTTACACTTTTTAAATTTTCAACTACTTCATATATTTTGGTATTTTCATCAATTTTAATTTTTTCATTTTCATCAGTTTTAATTTTATACAAATAATCAATTGAAATCTCAAAATCATTTATAATGTTTTTATATTTGATATTATTACCATCATAAGTAATAATAAAATCATAAATAACTAATTTATCATTATTATCTATATCCTGAGTATTATATTTACTTTCGAAATTAGTTATTAAATCATTTAATTGATAACTAAATTCCTCATCTTTATATTTAAATCCTATCAAATCAGAATTTAATAACTTTTTGTTTCCTAATAATAAATCAGTCATTTCTTCTTCTAATAAATCTAAAAATATTTCAAATTCGTTATAATTTTCATATTTCAGAGTATCAATTACTTTTCTATATGAAGAATTAAACATCACTTCATAGAAATTTAATTTTTTGAATACATTATATGTGAAAATTTCATCTTCTTTTATTCTTTGAATATTTATTTTCGTCATGCAATTACTATTATATATTCCTTGCTTGGATTTTATATCTAATAATGCTTCTAATTTTTTATTTTGTTTTTTGACGAATTCTCCATATATTTTTATATATGTTTTTCCATATTTATTATTTTCATCTAAGACAAAATCACATAAATAATTTTTATTTATATTTAAATCTTTATATTTAAATTCAAATTTATTATATAGCTCTATAAATTTATTAATTAATTCACTATTTTGTTGATATATTTCAATATTATTTATTTTTAGATTTTCTGCTTTTTCTCTTATGATTTTATGTGAGAATTGATCTTTAAATAGATTTAATACTTTATTAAACAAGATTAAATTATCGGAAGAATAAAGCTCATTTTCATTTTTTGAATGTTTTTTATTTTCTAAATATTTAATTAATATTGGATATTCATCTTTATCTTTATGTTCTAAAATTTCCTTTATATAACTTTCATCAGGATAATCACTATAGTAAAAATATTCATAATAAGGATATTCTTTTTTATCATAATCATCCTTATCATATAATTCTTTAAGCAAAGCCATTGCTGATTCTTTATCCTTGCAATTTTCTTTCTCGATTTCTTCAAATTTATCAATTAATTCTTTCGCTTTTTTAATTTTTTCTTGAATTATTTGTTCTAAATCATCTTCGAAATCAATAAGCTCATCATATTTATCAATACACTCTTTATCATGCATTTTATTAAATAAATCTTTGAATACTACTTCCATAAATATTTCTGTTTTTTTTATACCTTCTTTTTCTAATTCATTTTGTAATAAAATAAAGCATTCTTTGATTGTACTAAACCAGGGCATAATTCCTTTTCCTTCTTTTTTATCATTTTTAATATTAACTTCATTTGGTAAATAATCATCGAAATGGTTTGAATCTGTTATTAATTTAGCAAAGAATAAATGAGAGTATAAAATATAATTTAATAATCTATATGATATTTGGCTTAAATTTCTGATTATTTTTTTGCCATTTTTGAATTTATTTTCATCTATTTTATTTAGTCCTTTTTCTTTCTTATATAATGGCTCAATATATGTTTGCTTAAATGTTTCTCTAGTCATATAATTTATTTTTTTTAGCATATTTCTTTTATCTCTATTTCCATTTAAAGTATCATACTCATCATCATCGTAAAAAATTCTACAATAATCTTTTCTCTCTATAGGTTCATATGATAATATCATTTTATTTCCTTTTTCATCTAAACCATCCTTTTCTTCTAAATATTTTTCTTTTGAGCCTATTTCTTTTCCACAATTTGGGCATTTTAAATCTTTTTCAGATTGTCCTGGAAAACCTGAAGGAATTGAATGATAATACCCAATTTTGCATAAACAAATATAGCAGCCTTCTTTTGGCTTTTGCTTAAAATGATTTTCTATCTTGTAATAAAGTTCGTAATAGGGTTCATCTTTGGTATCACTACCAGGATATAATTTCTCTTTCAAATAACCTGTTTTGCTCTTATTATATAAAGAAGAATAAATATATTCCCCTTTTTCATATTCTTCTGCTAATTCATTTAAGCAATATCTATATCCATATAATAATGCATCAATATTTTTTGATTCAATTTTATAATCAGATTTAATTTTGGAATATTTTTCGAAATTAAATAAAATTTGAATTATTGAAAATAATTTATTATTTTCTTCTTCATCTTCAGTTTTTTTAAATAAAGGCTCACAAATATTATTATAAAAATTATTATAGATTTCTGGGTCAAAATCTTTTTTATTTAGTTTTGATAGTATTAAATTATATGCAACCAAATAAAAATTATCAAATCTTAATTTATTATCCTCTCCATCATTATTAATTTCATTAATATCTTCTTCTTCTATTTTATTTTTATATCCATCATTTTTATATTTTTCAAGGATATCATATACCTTTTTATAATTATCATTATCTAAATTTTCAATCCCGAAATTTATTTGATCTTCTTCTTTAAATTTAATAAATTTTTTGAAGTCTTTATATTTAGATAATTTATACTTTTCTTTGATACTATGTCTTAAAAATGAATCTATTCGTTTATTATTTTGATTATAAATAATTTTATATATATAAATCTTTATCAATTTTACTATATTATATTTATCATATTTATTAATAACCTCTATTATTTTTTTAGGATCGAATTCTGATTTATCATGCATTCTTATAAACATGTGGCAAAAAGCTTTAATATAACCTAAACAAAATATTTTTGTGATATGTATTAATTTGCCATAATATTTTTCTGCTGTTTCGAAATCATCATTTAAATATTTAAAGCATTCTTTAAAAATATCAGTAGGATCCTTTTCTAAAGATTTAGCATTATTTTTCAAATATATTAATGAATTTTTTTCAAAAAAATAAAGTAATGTTTCTGATAATGTAAAATAATAAATTTGTTTTTCGTCAGATAAATGTTTATCTAAAAGTTGCAGTATAGAGCCTTTTCCATCTAATAAATTTTTTTGTGTATTTTTAAATTCTTTGATATATGATTTTAATAAAATTTGGAATATATCATTTGATTTTTTTGTTACATCTTTTTCTTTAATTAGCATATCGAGTATATTAGTACGATAATTAATATCATTCAGTTTTTTTATTTCTTTTAAAAATATATACTTTAACATATCATAAAATTTAATATCTTTATTTTCATCCCTTTTTTCTCCTTTCAATAAATTATATATACTTTTTAGATTTTCTCCTAAATAATTTTTTTTACCATTTTGAATAATCAAAGCACTTTTTCTCAAATATTTTCTGATTTCCTCTATAGTTTTTATACTTAGTGCATTATAATCAATTATTTTGATTAATTCATCAATAATATATAACTCATTTAAAAAAATGAGCAAATCATTATTTAAATTTTGTAATATATTATTTATTTCTTTCAATCGGCCATAATAATCCATTATATTTATTTCATTTCTATTGATATTTTCAGACGGATTAATTAAATCAGTTAATTTGATTTTTTCTGATGTTATATTTAAACATAAACTTGCTAATAATATATAAAAGCATTCGTTTACTTCTGTTGTATGCTCTGGATTTCTGCCTGGATTAACTATATATTTAATGATAACATTTTTATCGTTAATTAAATCTTCAACCATTTTATATATAATATTTCCTTCATAATCCTGATTGATAATATTTTTAGCATGTTCAAATGCATTCAAAATATTTTTGATATAATTTATATTTGATTCAATCCATATTATTTTTATTAATAAAATTTTAATTGGCTCTGATTCATTTTGATATATTATCTGATTCTTTTCTTCAGAAAATCTTAATTTTAATAATAACTCAATTATTTTACTACAGCTTTCAAAATGTTTTCCTATGCCTAGATATTTATCCAAGTAAAATATAATATAATCATTTAATACTAATTCTGGTGATATTCTATTGATTAAATCTAAATATAATCCAAATTTAGTTTTATTTATATTTATTTCTTCTAAAACTTCATTTAATAATAATTCTTCTTTTTCATGAAAATCTTCTATCATTTTTTCAGGTTTTGACCCTAAATATTCTCTTAGATTTTTTTCATTGTTCAAAAAATTAACAGTGATATTTTTATTTATAGCTTCAGATAAATTTTTATAAAAATTAAAAAATCCAGGTATTTTATAGCCAAATAAAAATTTTGGTTCTAATTTTTCTTCATCTGTGGTGATTTTTGATAAAATTATATCTTTTAATTCTTTAATTATATCTTTTCCTAATATATTTTGATTTATATTATTATCTATTTCTAATAATGTTGTAAGGAAATTATTGTGCTCTAAAAATGTAAAAATTTTTTCTAAATTTTTATTAAATATATTATCATTAATATAATCAATTATGCATGAGATGAGATCAACACTATTTTTATTAATATAATTTTCTTTTAATATTTTATCGATTAAACTTCCACAATCACCTTTAGCATTTTTATCTTCATCTATTAATTCTTTTGCTTTAGTTATTAAACTTTTTTTGAATTCTTTATTATTTTCCATATATTTCAATAATTCATTACTATATTCATCTTCATTTAAATTATCCAAAAATCGAGTTTTATTTATTTCGTTTATTCCTTTATAAACGAAATTTAATAACGATGTTTTAAATTCAATTTCTTCATTTATTGAAAAACCTGCTTCAGACATTATTTCTTTAATACTTTTTGTTAATATATTTTTTAAAGTGATATTTGATGGTCCATTTAAATTATCAATAAATAATTGATTTATGTCATTATCAATATTTGGTATTGAATAAATTCTCTCTTTATTTCCTTGATTTTCTGATAAAAATCTTCTTGCTATATGGACTAAAAAGATATAATTATATTTGTCATCTTTAAAATAATTAATGATGTAATCACTTACGAACTGAATTTTATTTGAGTTAAATTGCTCAAAATGAATTATTATAATTTTACTAGTTTGGTCTTCACTAATTTCATTGCTTTTCATTTCTTCAATTCTATTTTTTAATTGATTTTCGCTCTTTATTTCTGATATCATGAATTTCATATCATTAATACATCCTTCTATAACACTAGCTACATTACTAAATGTATATATGATTGATATCTTGTAATTGTTTTTTTTTGATTTTATATCATCTATATAAGTTTTAAAATTATAATAATTTTTTTCATAATATTTTTGTTTTATTATATTTTCGTCTTTTAAAATAGCTATGATATCTTGTGGTAATATATTACTTAATTTAATATATATTCTATCTTCGATATCTTCTAAATTTTTTTTTTCTTTCTTATTTTCTATAAATGAATTATAAACCAAGCCACCAATATCTTCTTCATCACAATTGATTAATAAATTTTTTAAATCATAATTTATTTTTCTCTTTTTTACAGTTTCTATTAATTCAATTTTCTTTAATATTATTTTTATTGCTACTTTTTGTTCATCATTTAACAAGTCACTGAAATTAATTTTCATTTTTTCTAATCTATTCAAGAAGGCAGTATCAACAGAATCAAGGAATTTTCTATCAACTAAAATTATAATTCTGAACTGGTCACTAACAGGTGTATCTTGCTCGCTGAAATTTTCTAAGCATATTCTAACATATTTTTGTTCGTCTATTATTTTATAATTCATATTATATAAGTCATATAAATATGGTTGTATGCTGTTCAAATTCTGTAAGATCATTATTTTGTCTGGTTCAGCAGCACAGTCTTGAATTTCGATGATTTTTCCAAGCTTGTATTCATTGTTGTTATCTTCTGGGAAAGGACTTCCATTCAGGAAATTTATTTTATCTTTTTTTTCGGGATTTTGTACTTTGATATTTTGAACAATTAATGAAGATAAATTTGATTTTATTTCTAGTAATAAATAACGACTGTTAATATCACTTATATTATCATTGATGCATTTATTTAAGTCATAATTATCAACAATTTCTGGTATTTTATAATTTTTTGCCTTTTCTTCACAGACTAAATTATATATATGCTTAAATATATACACTGAACTTACTTTTATTATATTTTCTTCCATTTTCTTTTCACTTTTTTTTTTTTTTTTAATTTTATCTAATAGAATCTTCATAATTTTTTCTTCAATTTCTTTTTTATCTTCTAATTCAAAATCAAAATCTATATTTATTTCATAAAATATACCTCCAAAATTTCTTTCGATATAATTTTCTATTATAGCTACAATTTGTTTTTCATTAGAAATGCTAGTTAATTTTGAGCCATCTATTGCTACACTTTTTATTATGCTATAAAAATCTCGATTCCCATGAAATTCTGTTTTTATTTTTTTTTCAGTTTTTAAAAGATATTTAAAATATTCTTCATTTTCTATTTCTTTTAAAGATTTTTTTTTGCTTTTATATTCTTCTTTTTTTTGACTGAAAAATTGTTTTAACACTATAACTTTTTTAATAAAAACCAGAAATTTTTTATAATCATGATATGCTCTTGAAATTATCTCAAAAATTAGCATATTAGTTTTATCCTTAGTTACATTTAATTCAGGAGAAATATTATCTACAATACTTTTAGCTGTCTCACTAAGCTCACTTAAGCTATCCTCTAAATTAGGAACTGCTAAATATAAAGCTCTATTGACTTTCGAAGCATCCAAAGAATAATTACTTATACCAACAAAGCATACTCCTTCTGTTTTGCCATCATATTCAAGTTTGTGATGTAAAACTTTGAGTGGATTTTTTGGTGATTTTTCTGCCAAGCCTAATTCATCAAATAAAATCATATATATAGGTACTTCATCACCTTTTTTATCTTCATTTTTTTTTTTGAAATTTTTATAAAAATTTTCTGCTCTATTAAATAATTTTTCAACATCTTCAGGAATATTAGATTTAGAACCTTGGAAATATATTTGAATTATCTGGGGATATTTTCTAAAAAATGGTTTTTTTGAATAATCACCTCTCATTGAGCTTGTTATTAATTTTGAACTCAGACTTTTACCTGTACCTGGCTTACCTACGATAATTAAAGGTATTTTTGTACATACTGATAAAAAAAATAAAAATACATTTTCTTTCAATAATTGATTTTCGCCTATTCCTTTATCTTTGTCTATTTGTTTTAATAAAAAATCTTCTTCTAGCCCTAAAAAGTCACTAAAATTTTTTATTTGTTTATCCCTGATTGATTCATATAATGGCTTATATTTTATTTTATTAAGTAAATCTTTTTTGTCATTGTCATCTTCATTTTCTTTTGAATATACATTGGATAAATCTAATAAAGTTTTTTGTAATTTATTATTAAATTCAGCTCTTTGTTCACCGTTGACTAATCTTATATAATAGCATAAATATATGGAGCATATAATACTTTTGATTTTATATACTGTTTTTATTTCATAACTGATATCAATTTTTTTATCGTAATTTTGTTTCAAAAAATATTCTTCGAAAAACTCGACACATTTTGTAAATCTAGTTATTTCTCTTAATGATACTATAGAAGGATCTTTAAAAGTCTCTCTTAAAAATATATGACATTGAGATATTGCTTCTGCTGTTAATTCATGCATTTCTTCTTCCTGTATATTAAACAATTTATTTGCAGTGATGCTGTATATATATTTTTTTTCATCTTCTTCAATAATTGTACCAAAACTGAATACATGAAATAGCAACGATTGTGGTAATTGTTGTACTTTATATACCAAACAATCTTCTTCATTATCATTGTCTTCTTCACTTGTTAATCCAATTTTTTCTGTTGCTACAGATTTTTTTCTATATGGATTGCATGCACCAATGAGCCTTATATTATCTTCTAATTTTTCTCCGTTGAAAGTCCTATTAATAAAAATTTCAGTCAAAAGTGTTAAAGATAAGCATGTATTAATTTCATCAAAAAATACCCATAGTTCTTTTCTTTGTTTCAATTCTTGTTCTTTTGCTTTCTCATTTGCTTTTCTCATTTCTTTGCAAATTTCATCTTCATTAATGCCAGGATGAACTTTTATTATATAAACTAAATTTTCACCATTATTTAAAAGCTGACTTAATTTTGTTATTAAAGCAGTTTTGCCACAACCAGTTTCTCCCATTATTATAACAGGAACATTTGCTTGGATACGATATATTAATAATACCATTTTTCTATAGTTATCTTTAGTTATGACATAATTATCTGTGTCTTTTTTTAATATAGTTGTTAATGCTAATAATGGCTTATCTGAAGATTTTTTTTTGTCCGATGATTTTTTTTTATCTGATAATTCTTCTTTGACTTCATTTTCTTCTATCTCATTAGGAAGATTTAACAATTGTTTTAATCTTTTTAAATATTTATATGAAGGATTAACTACTTCACTTGCTGCTTCTAAAACTAAATTATAAAATTCTTCTAAAGCTTTGTCTCTATTAAAATTATATATTTCTATAAATTGTCCATTATCTTTAACTTTCAATTTGTGTTCATCATATATTTCTTTCATTTTCTCAAATGATTGTTCTGGCTCTTCTCCGATTTCAAATCCAATAATGTTAATATTTTTTTCTACACATTTTTTAATAAGTTCACATAGTTTTGGCCCTTCTTCAGGATAATTATCATACTCTGTAAACTCTTTTCCATGTGCACCTGCATCTGCTATATGAATTATTAGTTTTATTCCATTCCTCCAATTCATTTTATTCAATGCTAAATTGTAACCCTCAACCCAATCTTCAGGTGTGTCGCCTCCTCCTTCAGCTTTCACAGTGGAAATATTTTTCTTTAATGCTTCCATATTATCTGTTAATTCAAAATATTGGTTTTTATCACTCTTAGAATCGATTTGATCTCTGTAAAACACGGCTCCGAAATTAAAACTTAAATTAAAGTCTTTAAATTTATTTTTTAATTCTTCCATAATACTTTTCACTTTTTGATTTGCTGCTTCTATTTCATTGCCCATTGATCCAGTTGCGTCTATTAAATAAACTATATCAACATTTTTTTTTAAATTTTTTTTTTTTCTATCTTTTTGATTTTTTGATTCATTTTCATTTTTTTCCCCAAGAAATAATAATTTATATTTTTTTGTTTTTTTATCAATATAAAATATTGGTGTTTTCAATTCTGTATTATTTAAATCATTTTTATATGCATCTAAGCATAAGTCAAATTTATCTTTTATTTGTACACTATTTTTTTGCATTATTAATTTGGCGAATCCTCCATTTGTGAATAATTTTGAGGTTTCTTTGAAATATTTAATGCATTTATCTGTTATATCTTTTTTACTTGAATCTTTAAAATTTATTTTACCTTCTAGTATACTATATTGACTTATAAAAAGTTTTAAAAACGTTTGTACTTGATAAAAAGAATATTTTTCTATGCCTATATTTTTTTTGATATATTCTTCTATTTTTTCGTTCTGATCTTGTCCTATCATTCTTTTAAATATGTCTCTTATTTCTTTTCCTAATTCTAATGCACCCATTTTTATATTTTCTATATTACTTTTTGTACTTTGTTTTTCTTCACTATTCTCTTTGCTATTTTTTTCATTCAGTTTCTCTTCATCGAGAACTATATTTTCTATTTTAAATACATTCAATATTCCTATTTCTGATAAATAATTGTGGAAGCAATTGGGAATTTCTATATAAATATTTAAATTATTTGGTATATAAATAATGTCTTCATTATATATATAAAATTTAGTGATAAGAAAAGAAAATAAAAATTCGTTTACTAAAGATATTTCTTTTGATTCAGCTAAATCAATATGTATTGCAATATTTTTATAATCAATAATTAAAGATTCTTTTTTAATTTTATTGCTTTTTGTTTTATCGTTTTTAAGTTCTTCTTCTTTTTTAAATCTTTCGTCCTTTATTATTTTTTTGAATAATTCTATTATTTTTCCATAAATAATTTTTTTTGTTAATTCTCCGCCTATAGGCAAACGATAATATTTTTGACTTGCTTCATTTATCTTTTTTTTGATTAAATATGATTTACCTAAACCGCATATATCTGAAGAGATAACTGTGATATTTTCTAATTCAGATTTGCATAAAGAATTATTTTGTATACTACTTAATGAAATATCCAAAATACTATTATTAATGACACTATTATTTTTATCTTTATTTTGCTCACTAGTATTATTAGTTTGAATGAAAGGCTTACTTAATCTAAAACTTTTACTACCATTATTTATATCTTTATTCTGCTCATTATTATTAAGATTATTAATTTTATTAATAGTTGCATTTTCATCAAAATTTTGATTGGTATATTTCCTTAATTCTTTTAAATTGCTTTTTAAATTATTATCATAAATAAAAACAATAAATGAATCTAAATATTCTTTTGTTTTTAATTTATCATAACTTTTATTCTCGCTTTCATTTTTTTCAAATTTAATAGATAATAATTTATCAATATAAGTATATATTTTATTATATTGATAATCAGTGATTGATTCAATTATTTCAACTACAAATAAAGTATTTTTATTACATAAAATTGCCCTATATAAAAATGATTGTATTTCTTCTATAGAGGTTTCTTTACTACAAATTAATATATTTTGGGCTATTGGTAATTGACCCAATTTATCCAAAAATAAATACAAAATATATTCTTCTTTTGATATATTATTACATTTTTTTAGGTAAATACCTTTCTCTTTTTGTTTTTTATCATTATTATCTTTTTCTTTATCGTTATCTTTGATTAGCATTCTTTCATAGTGGGTGTCTAAATCTTGATTATCATTATTATGAAATAATGAAATTATATATTTTGAAAAATTATCAAATATTTTTTTATTGCATTCTGTATAATAATTAACATAATCTTTAGATCCTGATTCATTATATATTTTACCATCTATAATTTGCTTATTATTATCTGTTATATTTAAAATGTATCTTATTATTTCTTGAATTTCGCAATTACCATCTAAATGATCTTGAATTTTTCTAAATATTTTTCCATATATAAATCTTAAATATTTTTCATTTTTATATATTTTATTTAATTGATATTCATAATCATTTTTTGCTTTCAACAAGAATTTTCTTATTTCTGGAAATTCAGTTTCTTCTTGATTTAAATGATAAACTATATGTGGATATGTTATTGTTATATTTATTAATATAGGTAAATTACATCCTTTTATTCTCAAAATATTCATTTTCTCATAAATAACTTCTAAATTATATACTAACTCTTTAAAAAATAATAATTTATGGCATTTTGTTTCGAATAGATCTTTTTTATTTTCTTCTTTTTTTTTTTTATCTTCTCCCTTTGACTCATTATTTTTAGACTGAATACTAATTTGATTTTTTATATGAATTAACTCTTCCATATTAATCTGAATATTTTTTCCATTTTCTGTGTAATAAAAATCTTCTTCATCTTGTTTAATAATGAAATTGGCATTTGTGATGATTTTATCTACACTTTTAAAAGTGCTCTTCTCATCATCATTGTCATCATTTCTATCTAATTCAATTATTGCCTGATATATTTTGGAATAACTTACAAATTTTTTAATTTTATCTTCACTTAATTTTTTAATATAATTTAGCATTTCTGATTCTCTCGAATTTACAAGTTCTTTTAACCCATTTAAACATTCTATTGTATCTTCAATATTTTTAATAGTTAATCTTCGTTTAGTTGGATCAAGTCTATCTTTTAAATAATCAATATTTTCATCAGCTTCAATTTTTTTTAATAAAAAATCTATTGCTTCTTTTTTTTCATAAAGAGATGTAAATATTTTATAATAATTTTCAGGAGACTTATAATTATATATTTTTTCATATTTTTTCAAAGTTGCTTTAAGTTGATTTAGACTCATTTCTGATAAGGCTAATTCTTTAGAATCTTTAGGTAAATTTAAAGGTTTAGAGGTAAAAGTATCAAAAAAATATTCTATACTTTTGATATCCATTTCATATTTTTTGCTTTTAAATATAATTTCTAAATCTTCTTGATATTTTTCGTCTATATCAAAATATTTTATCATTTGATCAATAAATTCTTTAGATTTAGATTCTTCTTTTTTACTTAAATCATCTTTTATTTTGTTAAAAATTTTTTCATTTTGTTTATATATTTCTTCAACATTAATACCTTCTTTAAATAATTGTTTTATTTCATTTAATTTATCTTTTGCTTTATAAAAACGTTTTTCTTGGTCAAAACCTTGAATATTATCAAAAATAATTTTAAAAATTAATAAGCCTTTTACTTTATTAATATCTGTTGAAAGCTTTTTATTCTCTAATAACTTTTTAATTGAATCTTGAGTTTTTTGATTGTTATATTCATTTATTGGTCTTGTTTCGATATTATTAATTAAATTTACTATTTCTTTTATTTGATCTTTAAATTTATTTCTATGAAATATAGAAAAAGATTCTTTTATGTCGTTTAATTCTTTAATAGTATTATTCATATCTTTTATTTTATAATTTAATTTCTCGTATTTATCTTTTGGATCATAGTCATTTATTACTATTTTTATTAATCCCAATTTTTTTATTATTTTTTCATTATTTTCTTCTTTTCCTAAAAAATCTTCTAATATCTTTTTTGTGAATAAATTGCTTTCCATATCTTTATAGATATCATCTAACACAATAATTAATTCTTTACATTCTTTACAATATTCTTTGTCTAATTTTTCTTTTTCATTTAAATCACATAATAATTGTATTTTTTTATTTTCATCATTCATATAAAATTCTACCTTCTTAAACTGGCATTTCTTGATTAATTCTTCTAAAAATTTTTTTTTATCTTCTGAATCAGTTAAACTATCGATTAACTTTATTATATTTTCAACATTATCTAACTTTTTCAAAAACGTCCCAAATATATAATCTTTCATCTTTTCATAATCTTTACCTTTATATACTTTCATTAATTCATTATATATCATCGATTTAATTTTATTATCTAATGAACTAATTCTGTCTTCTAAAAAACTACAATTATTTTCAAATAAATAAATTTTACTAACAAATTTAGATAATATTACAACAGCCTTATTTAACTCCTCTTCATCCTTAATTGATTCTATTTCATTTTTAATATATTGTTCATATTTATTTTTGAGTAAATCATAATAATCTTTTTGTTTATCTTTTATACGTTCTGTATCTATTAAATCTATTACTGTACCAAAAGTTTTTATATTTTCTATTTTTGATACTATTTTATTTAAAAATTCTGATATATTTTTTTTAAAGACATCTTCTAATTTAAGTTCATGAAAAGTTTTAATAAATATTTCATTGCTTTGGTCAAAATCTATACAATCAAAAACTGATACATCTCTATTGTGACTGTATTTTTTTTCATCGTCTTTTTCTTTGACATTAAAATAAGGATTATATTTTTCAATTATTCCAAGCTTTTTCTCGTTTGGCAACTTATTTTTAGATAAATAGTCTTTTATATTTCTATTTAATACAAAAGTAAATTCATCTCTATTATAGTATATATCAATATCACTTTTAATAGTATATTTAAATTTATCTTTATCTTCTTTTTTTTTATCTTTAAGCTTATCTTTTGTTTTATCATCTTTGTCTTTATGTTTATCTTTTGCTTTATCATCTTTTTTTTCATCTTCATCTTTAACTTTTGCTTTATCATCTTTCTTTTCATCTTTTTGTTTATCTTTTTCTTTTTTTTTTTCTTCTTTATCATGACTATGAGTATAAGTATCATCTTTGAATAAGTCTTGGATTAAATTATGATATTTTTTGAATAAAACCCTTAATTTATAACAATTATCAATATTTTCTATATCTGATTTATTATATTGTTTAAGGATATTTTCCCAAAATTCGCTTGTAAAATATACTAATAATTTTTTTTTATTATTTGAATAATCATTTATCTTTATAATTAAATTACTAATGTTATCTAATTCATTCTTTTTACTTTTTTCTTTCTTTCTTTTTATTAATTTTATTTTAGACTGGATTTTAATAGGTTCTATATCTTTATATTTATTGAAAATCTTATCTTTATGTTCATCTATCACACCGACAAATGTTTCAACATCTTTGATATAATTTAATGTTTTTTCAAATGTTTTCACATCTTTATTTTCGATAACATATTCTATAAAATTTTTATAGAATTCAAATTCCTGATTTAGTGGCTTTAAAAAGTAAGAATGAAACATGATTAAAATTTCATATAAGACTTTATTATTTTCATTATTTAATTTATTTATACTTTTAGAAAAATAATTATCATTTTTATCATAATAATAAAAATAACATAAAATAATTCCATAAAAAGAAGTAAGGTCATATTTATTCTTTTCTAAAAATTCCTTGTTTGAATAAATTTGATTAAATGTATCTAAATCTCTTGATAAATTTGTATCTACATTTGGATTTTCTATTCCTTTTATCTCTTGAAAAGTGGATAATAATTTGGAAAATAATTTTGAGCATAAATTTTCTTTTTCATAAATACGAAGAAATAAAAATATTAAGAGATTCAATTTTTTTTTGGCTTTGTATAACTCTATTGCTTCTTCATAAAGCTTTTCAATTTTGTTGGTTTGATTGTTTTTTTCCAAAGCTTCTAAAAACACTTGTATTTTATTATAATAAGGAATAATATTTTGATCTATATTTAATTTGACGATGTTATCAATATAATAATCACCTTTTTGTAGATCAATGTCATAAATGAAAGTATTCCCTTTGGAATTAAATGTGATGGTATAAATATCATTTCCTATTGTATATTCAATTATATAAGGAATTTTATTTTTTTCCTTTTTTTCATTAGATTCTTCTTTTTTAACTTTGAATTTCAATACTTTATGATCAATAGAAGAACCATCTTCTTTCTCGATTTCTTTTTCATAGATAATTTCAGGCACAATTTCTGATATGAAATTTAATTCATTTGAAATTTCATCTTCTTTCTCTTTCTCTTTTTCACTTTCTTCTTCTTTTGGAATTAAAACCATAAAATAAATTTCTTTTTCTTTATCTTCATTGAAAGATTCAACTATTTTATCTTGAGATTGTATATTGATAATAGTAGAATTTTGCTCTGCTTGGTCCATTATTATTCTTTAAGTTTCTTATAAAGATTATAAAATCAAAATGTATTAAATATAATTAGCATTAACTATTTTTAATAAAATTTAAATAGATAAGAAATTGAAGATAAATAATGGGCAGACCAAACAGAGAAAAATTATACTATTATCAATGTACAATCTCAAGATAAAATAGTTGAATCTTCCAATGAAGATAAAGAAAAGGAAATTTATTTTATGGTTTTAATTTCAAAAGAAGAAGAAAGTGAAAAAAAAAGAGAAAGAAGAAGAATCTTCAAATGAACTAAATTTCATATCAGAAATTATATCTGAAATTTTCTATGAAAAAGAAATTGAGAAAGAAGATGGTTCTTCTATTGATCATAAAGTATTTAAAATCAAATATGCATTTAAAGAATTAAATTTTATTTAACTATTTTTAAAATTTAATTAAATATATAACTATTTTTTTTAATAATAATTTAATTAATCATAATTTTTAAAAATAATTAAAAAATTTTTAAAATAAATAATTAATTATTCCATTGGGGATTGGGGATTGGGGATTGGGGATTGGGGATTGGGGATTGGGGATTGGGCCCAATCCCCATTCCCCAATCCCCAATCCCCAAACCCCAAACCCCAATTACTAA
>Ga0247609_10003157_pt1 | contig 16833 bp, 14 predicted proteins | sample 172DNAGHGlowgp2_FD_193487 | JGI IMG/M metagenome (GOLD analysis project Ga0247609, IMG submission 193487) | Sheep rumen microbial communities from Palmerston North, Manawatu-Wanganui, New Zealand - 1728 DNA GHGlow gp2 | ecosystem: Host-associated > Mammals > Digestive system > Stomach > Rumen ...
AGATATTTTCTCTACCGCGTTGCTTGCCGCAGTGGTGGCTATCTGCAGCGTCTTTGCCAATGTAGGTGGCGGCGAAAGCCGTGACGGCGTGTATGCAGGACAGAAGACCAGCGGGAAGAGCCTGCTGGATGTGAGGGGCTATGATGGCATACGCCTGGAGCGTAAGAGCTACAAAGTGGTGTATAGCAAGGAATGGCGCTTGCCTGTTGCCGTGGCGTGGCATCTGACACGTGACCATGTGTATGGAAAGAACCAGCGCAGCAAGATGCAGTTTACGGAAGACATGGATGTGCCTGCTCCGCGTGCCACGTGGCAGGACTATGCCAGAAGCGGATATAGCAGGGGACACATGTGCCCGGCAGGAGACAATAAGTGGGATGAGGAGGCCCTGAGGCAGACGTTCCTGCTGACGAATATCTGTCCGCAGCTGTATGAGCTGAATGCCGGAGACTGGAACGAGCTGGAGAAGAAATGCCGCACGTGGGCGCGCCAATACGGAAATGTGTATATCGTCTGCGGCCCTATATTATTAAATAAGGTGCACCGAACCATAGGGCGCAACAAGGTGGTGGTGCCGGAGGCGTTCTATAAGGTGGTGCTGAGGCTGGAGAACGGAGGTAAAGCAGGGAAGGGCATAGGCTTCATCTATCGCAATGAGGATGTGAAGAAGAAGATGTCAGCCTACGTGAACAGCATTGATGAGGTGGAGAGAATCACGGGACTGGACTTCTTTGCCGCACTGCCGGATAATGTAGAGAAAGCCATAGAGGCGAAGAGTGACCTCGGGGAATGGTAAATTCATGTACCATTTACCATGTACAATTATCGGTAAATGGTAAATGATAAAATGAAAATTGTACATTGTAAATGGTAAATAGTAAATGAAAATTATGAGGGTAATGATGATAACCGGGGGTAGCTCCGGTATAGGAAAGGCTACTGCAGAGCTGTTTGCCGCAAATGGCTACAAGGTTTATGAACTGTCGCGCCACGGGGTGTCGCATGAAGGGATTGTCCACTTGGACTGTGACGTTATAATTGCTGAAGATTGCCGGCGTGCCGTCGCTACTGTGATGGAGGCAGAGCACAGGCTGGACATCCTTGTAAGCAATGCGGGAATGGGAATATCGGGCGCTGTGGAGTTTACACCAGAGGAAGTTTGGAAACACCAGATGAATGTGAATTTCAACGGTGCGGTGAATATCACACAGGCTGCACTGCCGTATCTCAGGCAGACGGCAAAGGAATACGGCGGGCAGAAGCCCAGGATAATCTTTGTCAGTTCCATGATGGCAAACTTCGCTATACCGTTTCAGGCCTTCTATTGCGCATCAAAGTTTGCCATCAACGGTTTCGCCCTGGCACTGAAAAACGAGTTGCGTCCGTTCGGCGTGGAGGTGTGTTGCCTGCTGCCGGGTGACGTGAAGACAGGATTTACCAATGCCAGAAAGGAGAACATGACGGGAAAAGATGTGTATTCTCACATGGAGACCGCAGTGGGTCAAATGGCTAAGGACGAGCAGAACGGACAGAAGCCTGAGCTATTGGCAAAGAAGATACTGTCACTCGCAGAGGCCAAACACCCGGAACCTCTCAGCACCGTGGGGCTGATGTATAAGTTTTTCCTCTTCTTAGGGCGCATTGTGCCAACACGTATGGCATACTGGATAGTGAGCAAAATGTACTGATGCAATGCGGCGTCGGCATTGTGTGATTCTCTATGCCCGCACGTCATCAATATATGGACTTTATTGAGATAAAAACAAAAAAGTTCTTAAAATGCTTGTGTGTTTCAAAAAAAAGCATTACCTTTGCACCCGCATTTGAAAAAGAACAGACTTTTAGGTGCATCCGGGGTGTAGCGCAGTTGGTAGCGTTCCTGGTTTGGGACCAGGCTGTCGCAGGTTCGAGTCCTGTCACCCCGACAAGAAAAAGGAGCAACCCCATGCAGGGCGGCTCCTTTTTTTGAGTTATTAGAGTTTAGCAAAATCGATTCCGTAAATCAAACATATTTTTATATAAGCGTATGAAACTAAACATTGCAGTATTGGCCGGTGACGGTATCGGCCCCGAAATTATGGAGCAGGGTGTGGCTGTCATGTCGGCAGTTGCAGAGAAGTTCGGTCACGAGGTGTCTTACAAAGAGGCCCTGTGTGGCGCACACGCCATTGACGAGGTGGGCGATCCGTTCCCTGAGGAGACCTATCAGACATGTGAGGCTGCTGACGCAGTACTGTTTGCAAGTGTCGGAGACCCAAAGTTTGACAACAACCCTTCTGCCAAGGTGCGCCCTGAGCAGGGACTGCTTGCCATGCGTAAGAAGCTGGGACTGTTTGCCAACATCCGTCCTGTTACCACGTTTGACTGTCTGGTACACAAATCTCCGCTGAAGGATGAGATTGTTAAGGGTGCTGACTTTATCTGTATCCGCGAGCTCACAGGCGGTATGTACTTCGGTCAGAAGAAGGAGCCTGCAGCCAATGAGCAGGGTGTGGAGGATGCCTATGACACAAACTACTACTCACGTCCTGAGGTGGAGCGCATCCTGAAGGTTGGATACCAGTACGCCCGTCAGCGCCGTAAGCACCTGACAGTGGTGGACAAGGCCAACGTGCTCGCATCATCAAGACTGTGGAGAAAGGTGGCACAGGAACTGGCACCACAGTACCCGGACGTTACGACAGACTATATGTATGTGGATAATGCTGCGATGCGCATGATACAGGAGCCGACATTCTTTGATGTGATGGTGACTGAAAATACCTTTGGCGACATCCTGACCGATGAGGGCTCTTGCATCACCGGTTCTATGGGACTGCTGCCATCAGCTTCTACAGGTACCTCAACACCTGTCTTTGAGCCTATTCACGGTTCATGGCCACAGGGTAAGGGCCTTAACATCGCCAATCCGCTGGCTCAGATTCTCTCAGTGGCAATGCTCTATGAGTACTTTGGCCTGAAGGAGGAGGGTGCGCTGATACGCAAGGCAGTTGACGCTTCGCTCGACCAGAATGTGCGCACACCGGAGATACAGGTGGAAGGCGGTGCCAAGTATGGCACGAAGGAAGTGGGACAGTGGATTGTGGACTTCATCAAGAAGGCATAATTGCATGTACCATTTACCATGTACCATGTACCGCTCGGCCCTGTGGGACGCTTGCGTAGCAGAGCGGAGCAAGAATTTACAATGTACAATTTGGTGATATAATATGCGCAAAGTAAAATTTGTAATCTGCATAATTGTCACGCAACTTTTGTTGGTGGTGAGCAGCAATGCCCAGACACAACAGGAGTTGCGTGACTCCCTTTCTATGATTAACCGCCTGATAGAGCAGCACCCGAAGGCATACAAGCTGAAGCTGCGCAAGGCGGCACTGAACATAGAGTTTGGGGAGTGGGAGTATGCCCTGGATGAATATACGAAGGTGCTCGAGATAGTCCCTGACAATCCTACGGCGCTCTATTATCGCGGATTTGTATATCAGCACCTGAGGCAATATGCAAATGCTCGTCGTGACTATGAACGCCTTTTGCAGACAGAGCCGCAGAACGAACACGCGCTGATGGGGCTGGTGCTGACCAATCTGGAGGACAAACACATAACGGAAGCTTTTGACGGTGCCAACAGAATGGTGGAGATGTTTCCCGAGAGCGCACAGGCATACGCGGTGAGGGCAGAGGTGGAACGACACGAGAACATGGTCTCTCCGGCCATTGAGGATATTCGCAAGGCAATAGAGATAGAGGATGTGGAGGTGCAGAAGAAGTACCCCGTAAGCGTGGATGACGACATCACAGCCTATCAGCTGACGGCTTTTGAACTGTATATGCAGCAGAAGGACCGCAAGTCTGCACGCAGCTGCCTGGACTATCTGGTGAAGAATGGCGTTGCGCGCGCGTACCTTAATAGTTATTATACGCGCTTGTCGGCAGAGAAAAAGTGATGGTGAGGCGTGGCGCATCCTCATCGGCTACCGATGCCTTGATGCCACAGGCATAGCGATTGGTGGCGGCACCGGTCTCGCGAAGTATCTGACGCATGACGAGAAAATCAACGTCGGGCGTAGAAGGGGTGAAGAGAGAGCTTGCTGCCTCGGCAAGAAGCGCAGAGGCTTGGGGCATGGAGACCTCGATGTAGGCATATCCCTTTGTGATATGCAGGAGCTGGTACGCGGGGGACTTACCGCCGTTATGACGCTTCAGTAACAGCCTGAGCAGGGTGATTAGCTCAGGGTTTACCAACAGGACATATTTGCTTTCAGACGATTTCCCGTCTTCCGTCATGGAGTCAGGGATGTTGTCTGTGCCTTCTTGTGCAATGGAGTCAGGAGAGGAAATCATAATGCCTGGGAACGCTTCAGCCAGCAGACATTTCTTTATCGGGAACTGATAGGCATCCACGCTGCTGCTGAGCACCTGGGTGGTGAGCATGGCATAGAGGTCGCGGTAATATGATATGGCAGCAAGGGACTGCGAGGATTCTTCTGAGTCGGCGGCTTTGTTGCCTGAAACGATCTGCAGTATGCGGGCAGGATAGTACATCGTCTCGTGCTTGACGATGGAGAGTTGGTTGTCTATGATATTGTTCAGCACGTGCAGACGTGAGTGCTCGGCCTGCGTAATGGCTATCGTATCGTTCAGTTCGTCTATGCGTTGTGCTATCGTGTTGCGATAACGCACTACGTGGCGCAGGTAGAAGAACCAGAATATAGGGACCAAAGACAGGAGCAACAACAGCACAATGAGCATCGTAATGTTGGCCCACAGCTCGCCTTGCTCCATCAATCGGCAATAGTCGGGCAGTGATTTGTCCGCCGTAGTCTCCTTATACAGATTGGTATAGAGGTAGTTGAAGTACTTGTACTTCTGCCATTGGTGCATGGCGAGGGCTGCTATGGCGGTCTCGTTGTATATCTCCAGCTTTATGTAGTCATTAGCCAGTGTGTCGGTCTTCAGGTCGTTGATACACGAGTCAGCCCACACGATGGCCTCGCTATATCGTTTTGTGACATTGCACTGGTAGAGGCTGTCAGTGTGTCTGACCGTAGTGGGCAGCGCATCGGGGATTCCTTGCCCGATGTCTGAGCGTGCATTCAGGTTGAGGCACAGTGTCAGCAGGCATAGCAACATCTTGGCAACCAAAGGCAGACGGAATGAAATCGTGGTGCCTTTGCCAATCTCTGACTCAGCCTTGATGGAGCAAACGGAGAAGATAGATGATATTTTTCTGTAGCGGTCTATGATGCCTCTGCAATTCTGAAGCCCGAAACCGTAGTGGCGCGCTGGCGGTGTAGCATTGTCAGCAGAAGTCTGTTCCTCCTCCTCTGTCATGGGCCTGTAGTCAAAAGCGTGCTCGGTCTGCTCGGTTGTCATGCCCACACCGGTATCAGAGACGCTTATCTCTGCATACTTCTCCGCTTCGTTCTTGCTGCACTCTATCGTCAGCACACCCCCGTGGGGCATTGCCTTGCGGGCATTGTCAGTCAGGGTGTTAAGGAGAAACACGGTCAGCGACTTGTCTGCCTTCACGCAGATGTCAGTCTCAGGCACCACGAGGCGTATGCCTTGGCTCAGCAGGGTAGGGGCATTGGTGCCTATCATCGACATGATTTCCTGCATCTGTATGGTTTCTATGCGGGGCTTTATGCTGCCGTGCTGCATCTTTATCCAGCTGGTCAGCATGTCATTCTGTCGCTCTATGTCTGTTGCTATCTCCCTGACATATTCCAATGACCGTTCCTTTTCTTCTGCATCGGTGCTGTCCTGAGCCTTCTTCGCTGCCAGCTTCATGCGGTCTATCAGGGGCAGGATGCTGTTTATGACGGCGATGCGTGCACGTTGCTCCACTGCTGAACGCTGGGCATTGCTCAGTTGCAGCTTCCATAGCTGCAGCGTGTCATTGAGCTCTTCCACCTCTGTTTCTCTCTCCGCATTGTGCTGCATGCGTTTTTTACGCATTCGTGTGAGCACCATTATGGTGAACAGCAACAGCAGGAACACTGCCGAAGCAATGGTAACGAGCATCCAGATGCGGTCCGTAGCCTCCTTCAGGTGGTATGCGCGAGCCTCAAATTGCCTGTCCTGTCGGGTGCTGTCCTGCAGGTCCAGGTATAGGTTGCGGTATGTGTCGCTGTTGTATTTGTCGTCTATCGCGGCATAAGACATGGATAATTGCTCGGCCAGTCGCGCCTTCATGTCAGGCATTGAGTCGGTAGCGGGATTTGCCATTGCCGTGTGCAGGCACTCCAAAGACTTCACTGCGTCGCCTATCTGGAAGTAACACTGTGCCAGATAGCGCCACGAATCATCCGTCAGTGACGGGTCTCCTGTCTCCAGCGACATCCCTAATGCTCGCTCTGCCAGGTTGCCTGCCAGCATCTCGTCAGGCACATCGTCCTCGTTGATGTACCTTATGGAAGGGGCATCGAACTCACGCGCCAGTGGAAAGAACTCCGGATGCAGGAAGTATTGGCTCAGCATCTGCATGGATAGTATCTCATATCTCACGGCTTTTCGCCTGGTGGAGAGGATGTAGCATTGTATCAGGCAGTCGTAGCCGCGCAGCAGCATACGCGCGTTCTTATCTATATCGTATGGTATGTAGCACACCTTCCCCTGATGATAGAGGTAGTTGAGCCATTGTGTAGAGTCGGCGTAAAGGTTTATGGTGGCATTGTCGGCAAAGTCGTTGATGATGCGTCGTGCCTCTTTTCTGTTGCCTATCTGCAGCAGATAATCTACAGTGGCGAATGTGTATTGTGCTTTCAGGCTTGTCAGGTCTTGCTGTTCGGCTGATGTGAGCGAAGTGAAATCGTTTTCATAGTTGTCCAGAATCTTCTCTACCTCATACTTGTGCAGGTAGAAATTCATATTGTCGGCCTTAAGTCGGCAAGAGTCCATCAGCATAATCCCTTGCCTTGCCATATTAAACTGCTCTGACGTGCCTCGCTGGCATGAGGTCGTCAGTAAAAAGAACAGGCTCCATACGGCCATGATAAACCGTATGGAGCCTTTTTTGTATATATACTTAGGCTCTTGCAGCATTGCAATAGCCCAGAGCCTCCTTGCACTTGTCGGTGATGTACTGCCAGTCTCCTGCAGCCACTTTGTCCTTGGGGAACAGCTTGGAGCCCATGCCAACGCAGTAAACGCCTGCCTTGAACCACTTCTCCAGGTTCTCCTTCTCAGGAGCCACACCGCCTGTCACCATGATCTTTGACCATGGCATTGGAGCCATGAGACCCTTGATGAGGTTTGGACCAACGACGTCGCCGGGGAATACCTTTGTGAAGTCGCAGCCTACCTCCTGTGCCTTACCAATCTCTGATGGTGTGAGGCAGCCTGGGCAGTATGTCACGCAACGACGGTTGCAGACAATTGCGATGTCAGGATTGAACAGTGGTCCAACGACAAAGTTGGCACCTAACTGGATGTAGAGCGATGCTGTTGGTGCATCTACTACAGAACCGATACCGAGAGCCAGCTCAGGGCATTCCTTTGCAGCCCACTTAGAGAGCTCGCCGAAGACCTCGTGAGCGAAGTCACCGCGGTTAGTAAACTCGAATGCTCTTACGCCGCCATCATAGCAGGCCTTGATGACATTCTTACATACTTCAACGTCCTTGTTGTAGAAAACAGGAACCATAGGTGCAGCCTTAATCTTGGCCATCACCTCAAACTTATCAAATTTTGCCACTTTGTAGAATTAAAAATTAAGAATTCAAAATTCAAAATTCAAATTAAAGCTCGAAATTCAAAATTCAAAATTAAATCTTCTCTTTTGTAGTCTTTACTATACTTATTAGTATAGCGATAATCTCATTCACATCTTTAGATAGAGACTTAAACTCCGCATCTGTGAAATAATCACCGTTGTGCAGCCTGTCTATCCAGTAGGATGCCTCGTTAGCCTCCTTTAGGGCGATGTAGTTTTTGTTTATGAAATCAGCTGTGCTCTGAGCAAACTGAGATTCTTTGACTAATGCCCCTATAGAAGTTCCGCATCTAAGCAATTGGTCTGACATTCTGTGTTCGTTCTTAACGGTCTTGAGGTATTTGTATACCTTTACTATTCTGTCAGCAAACGACTCAGTCTTGGAAATTATGATGTTATCTTTCAAAAGGGGAGATAATTCTGAATTTTGAATTTTTAATTATTAATTTCTAGCGCTGTACTCGTCCGTTAGCATTACCGCCGGCAAGGGCCTCTACCTCGGCAACTGAAACGAGGTTGTAGTCACCGTTGATGGTGTGCTTCAGTGCTGATGCAGCAACAGCGAACTCAAGAGCCTCGCCCTGGTTTGCCTTTGTCAGCAGACCGTGGATCAGACCTCCGGAGAAAGAGTCACCGCCACCTACGCGGTCAATGATTGGGTTGATCTCATAGCGCTTAGACTGATAGAACTCCTTACCGTCGTAAATCAGTGCCTTCCAGCCATTGAACGTAGCAGAGAATGACTCACGCAGTGTAGAAACCACATACTTGAAGCCGAACTGCTCCTTCATCTGCTTGAAGATGCCCTCGTAGCCGGCTGCGTTGGTCTCACCGCCCTCTACGTCAGCGTCTGGCTTGAAGCCCAGACACAGCTCTGCGTCCTCCTCGTTGCCTATGCACACGTCAACATACTCCATCAGTGGGCGCATGATAGAAATAGCCTTCTCAGAGGTCCACAGCTTCTTGCGGAAGTTCAGATCCACAGAAACTGTAACGCCGTGACGCTTTGCAGCCTGGCAAGCCAGCTTTGTCAGCTCTGCAGCCTTGTCAGAGATGGCAGGTGTGATGCCAGACCAGTGGAACCAGTCAGCACCCTCCATGATTGCATCGAAGTCGAAATCAGATGGATCAGCCTCGGCAATGGCAGAGTGTGCACGGTCATAGATAACCTTTGACGGACGCATGGATGCGCCGGTCTCGCAGTAGTACAGGCCTACACGGTCACCGCCACGAGCGATATACTTTGTGTTAACGCCATAACGACGCAGGGAATTAACTGCTATCTGACCAATCTCGTGAGCAGGAAGCTTTGTTACCAGATAAGCATCGTGGCCATAGTTGGCACAGCTTATTGCAACATTAGCCTCACCACCGCCAGGGATGATGCGGAATACGTCTGTCTGAATGAAACGGTCCTGACCGTTAGGGGAAAGGCGGAGCATAATCTCGCCCAGTGTTACTACTTTTGCCATAGTTTTCTTGTTTGTTGAAAAAAATAGATTAGTTTATAATTCTGGTTTAATTGTATTAAGCCTGTAATCGTCTTATGTGTTTACATCAGCTACGCAAGCGCCCCACAGGGCCGAGCGGTATATGCCCAATCGTACATGGTACATGCCACATGCCAAATTGTACATTGTACATGGTAAATGGTACATGCTACATGCTCCTGCGTTTGTGCAAATTTATAAAGAAATCGCCAAACCAACAAGAAAAAGCCGCAAAATCTGCTTTTTTTTTCTTTTTTTGTGAAAATATGCGGCTGTGTGTTCGCACAATCAGTTATTTTTCATACTTTTGCACGCAATATGCGTTACACAATCAAAGATATAGCAGAGAAGGCCGGTGTGTCAACCGGCACTGTTGACCGTGTGTTGCACAATCGTCCCAATGTGTCAAAGAAGGCATTGGAGAAGGTGCGTGCCGTCCTCGCACAGATACACTACGAACCTAATATGTATGCCAGCGCGCTGGCTAACAGTCGTCGCTTTGACTTCTTCTGTCTCATGCCTAAGCACGAGAGCGAGGCATATTGGGAAGAGGTGGAGCAGGGACAGCGCAAATGCTGTGACACGCGCCGCGACTTCCACGTATATGTCACTTTCAAATACTATCGCCGCAATGATGTCGCATCGTTCCGCGAGCAATATACCGCCATACTCGAGGAGAACCCGGATGGTATCGTAATGGTGCCCTCCAAGCTCGATGTGACACGCGAGTTCACTGACATACTGCACGCCGAGGAGATACCTTTCATCATGCTCGACTCCTATCTGCCTGACCTCAGGCCACTTGCCTTCTATGGGCAGGACTCCTTCGCCTCGGGTTACTTCGCCGCCAAGATGCTGATGCTCCTGGCAGGCAAAGAGAAAGAGATAATGCTGATGAAGCAGACCCTCGACGGTGTCAATGTGGCCAGTAAGCAGCAGGACAACCGTGAGGTGGGATTCCGTCACTACATGCACGACCATTTCCCTGAGATAAAGATCAATGTCCTTGACCTGCCCTACCAGAGCACCAAGCGTCAGCACAATGTGCTCTTAGAGGAGTACTTCAACTCCCATCCTGACACGCACCACTGCATTACACTCAACTCGAAGGCGCACATCGTGGGTGACTTCCTGCTCAACACCAATCGCCGTAACATCCAGATTATGGGCTATGACATGGTGGAGAAGAACGCCCGCTGCGTCAGGGAGGGCAGCATCTCGTTCCTCATTGCACAGCACGGCTATCAGCAGGGCTATTACAGCATCGACGCCCTCGTCAGGGCAGTAATCCTCAAGAAGCATGTCACTGCCGTGAACTATATGCCGATAGAGATACTCTCAAAGGAGAATGTGGACTTCTATCGGCGTACACAAATCTAAATCGCACAATAATACATATCTGCTAACACAAAAACACTATGGAGAAATTTCTGAAAATCAATCCAGCCGACAGCGTAGTAGTCTGTCTGCAACCTATCAGTCAGGGAGAAGTCATCACCGTCGATGGTAAGGACATCACCGTTCTGCAAGACACCCCCGCAGGTCACAAGGTGCTGCTGACCGACAAGAACGAGGGTGAGGACATCATCAAGTACGGCTATCCCATTGGTCATGCACGCACCGCCCTCAAGGCCGGAACGTGGGTCAACGAGAATAATCTGAAGACTAATCTGGCTGGTACACTTGAATATACATACAATCCTGTCAATGAGCAGCTTAACATTCCTAAGGAAAACCGAACCTTTAAGGCTTACAAGCGCAAGAACGGCGACGTTGGTGTGCGTAACGAGATATGGATTGTACCTACCGTTGGATGCGTCAATGGCATAGCCGAGAAGATGGCTGCCCAGTTGGAGAAAGAAACAGGTCTGGAGGGCATTGACGCCGTTCATGCATGGCATCACAACTTCGGTTGCTCACAGCTCTCTGACGACCATGAGAACACCCGCAAGATACTGCGCGACATGGTGCTCCATCCCAATGCCGGTGCCGTCCTGGTGCTCTCGCTCGGATGTGAGAACAACCAGCCGCACGATTTCATGGCGACTCTCGGTGACTATGACCAGGACCGCATCAAGCTCCTCATCACACCAGAGGTAGAGGGTGACGAGGTAGAGGCAGGCATGAAGATACTGCGTGAGCTCTATCAGAAGGCCAAGCAGGACGTTCGCGAGGAGGTTCCGGTGTCCAAACTCCGCGTAGGTCTGAAGTGTGGCGGCTCTGATGGCTTCTCCGGCATCACGGCCAATCCGCTCGAGGGTGAGTTCTCTGACTGGCTCGTGGCACAGGGTGGCACGTCCATCCTCACCGAGGTGCCTGAGATGTTTGGCGCTGAGACCATCCTGATGAACCGTTGTGAGACCCCTGAGCTCTTTGAGCAGACCGTCTCCCTCATCAACAACTTCAAGAACTATTTCCTCTCTCATGGCGAGCCGGTGGGCGAGAACCCATCCCCGGGCAACAAGGCCGGTGGCATATCAACGCTCGAAGACAAGGCTCTGGGCTGCACGCAGAAATGTGGACGCGCCCCTGTCAGCGGCGTCTTGGAATATGGTGACCGTCTGCAGACAACAGGTCTCAACCTCCTCTCTGCTCCGGGCAACGACCTCGTAGCCTCCACAGCACTCGCCTCTGCGGGATGCCATCTGGTGCTCTTCACCACAGGACGCGGCACGCCGTTCGGCACCTTCGTTCCCACGATGAAGATTTCCACCAACAGCAACCTCTACAACCGCAAGACCAACTGGATAGACTTCAATGCCGGACAGCTCGTGGATGGCAGCAAGACCATGCAGCAGCTCGTACCTGAGTTCATAGACAAAGTGCTCTCTGTAGCCTCCGGCGAGCCCGCTCGCAACGAAATCAACGGCTATCGCGAGATTTCCATCTTCAAGAACGGCGTAACGCTGTAAGTGCAGGCACAACAACTAACTACTGTTATCATATTTTACAAACGCCCCTCTCCACAACCGTAAGGTAAGGGAGAGGAGCGTTTTTTTCTGTAATTTCAGCAGGAAATCATAAGAACAGCGCAACAGGGCAAATGTATGAATTGCTCAATTTTGTGTTAAAAAAGTGACAAAAGTGATTTTCGCACCTTCAAAATTTGCGCGAATTTCGGAGCGGGGAAGCCCGAGCTCGCGTATAACGCACGAGAGAGCACGAATGCTTAACTTGCTGGGTGTTAGCTGTTTATTGTGTTTTGTACCGAAAAACGGACAATAGAGAGGAAATTTCGGTGAGGAAATCTGGGGTAAAAGACCTACTATTAGGGTCTGAAAGTTACTTCGGAAGGGTGTTCCGCACCATCGGGGACACCCTAATAGACCTACTATTACCTCCCAAATTGAGAAATTCGACTTTGCAAAACCAAATTTTCTGTTCTATAATTCCGATTTCTTCAACTTCCGCCGCTCCAGATTTCATTTTTTAGTGGAAAGTTCCGAAAATCACTTTTGCTCATTTTTTTGTTAAAAATTAGTCATTTTGTAAAATCGGGAAGTGAAAGAAATTCTGCTGCAAATTTACATAAAATTTCTGAGATTATGAGCCAGTTCGAAAAAAATATATATGCTTTAGAGAAAAAATACAAGATTGTACTGTGTGAAAAAACATTAAATCGGCTGAGTTCTTTTGCTTTTTCTTTGAAAAAGGGTGTCGCGGTTGGAATTATATTAGTAACTTTGCACCCTCAAAAAAGATGAAACAGACAATAAACACATTATTGGCCAGAAAGGGTGGGGAGCCCATCAGTATGCTGACGGCATACGATTGCCCCACTGCTCGCATCATTGACGAGGCTGGCGTAGATTGTATCCTGGTGGGCGACTCGCTGGGAAATGTTATTTTGGGCTATGAGAACACGCTGGCTGTGACGGTAGAGGATATGATACATCACGGTGCTGCCGTGTGTCGCGGTGTGAAAGACGCTTTCGTCGTTGTGGATATGCCGTTTATGTCCTATCAGCCATCGGTGCGCGATGCTGTGCTGAATGCAGGGCGCATCATGCAGGGCACGGGCTGCCAGGCTGTCAAGATGGAAGGCGGAGCAGAGTATGCTGACCGCATCAAGGCCATTACAGATGCCGGCATACCCGTTGTAGCCCATATAGGATTGACACCTCAGTCAGTCAATGCCATGGGCGGCTACAAGGTTCAGGGCAAGACGGAGGCGGCTCAGCAGCGGCTGATGCAGGATGCCCTCGCGGTGCAGGAGGCAGGAGCCTTTGCCGTAACGCTGGAGTGCATACCCTCATCTATAGCGACAAAGATTACCCAGACATTGAATATCCTTACGATAGGTATAGGAGCCGGTAATGGTTGCGACGGACAGGTGCTGGTATATCAGGATATGCTGAACTTTACGGGTGGCTTCAAGCCGAAGTTCGCAAAGCAGTATGCCAACATTCACGACGTGATGCTTGCTGCCTTCAAACAGTACAAAGAGGAGTGTGGACAGCGTATATATCCGGACTTCAAGTACGACTGAGCAGGTTGTAGATTTGTTAATTTGTCAATTTATCAATTTGTTAATTCGAATGAAATTAGTACATACGATAAAGGAAGTTAGAGAGATAGTAGCTGAATGGCGCAAGGAAGGCCTCTCTGTTGGTCTTGTGCCCACGATGGGCTACCTGCATGAGGGACATCAGAGCCTGATAAGCAAGTCGGTGGAGCAAAACGACCGCACCGTGGTGTCAGTGTTCGTAAACCCTATACAGTTTGGTCCCACTGAAGACCTGGAGACTTATCCCCGTGACATCAACCATGACATGCAGGCTGTGGAAGAGGTTGGGGGAGACCTGATCTTCAACCCTGAGCCTGAGGAGATGTATCCGGGCCACTTCACTTCGTTCATCGATACGACAGAGACTACGGAGCTGCTCTGCGGTGCCGTGCGTCCCGTGCATTTCCGCGGGGTGTGCACCGTGGTGGGCAAACTGTTTAACATAGTGCAGCCAGACCGCGCATATTTCGGACAGAAGGATGCCCAGCAGCTCGCTACTATCAAGCGTTTTGCGCGCGACCTGAATTTCCCCGTTGAGATAGTCCCCTGTCCGATAGTACGTGAGGAGGATGGTCTGGCTAAGTCAAGCCGCAATACATATCTCTCGCCGGCGGAGCGCCAGGCTGCTCTGATACTGTCACAGAGCCTGAAGAAAGGCAAGGCACTGATAGAGCAGGGGGAGAAGAGTGCCGAGAAGGTGAAGGAAGTAATCACCGAGAGCCTGAAGACAGAGCCGATGGCAAGAATAGACTATGTAGAGGTGGTGGACTTTGAGAACATTCAGCGTGTGGATACCATCGCAGACGATACACTCGTTGCCATCGCGGTCTATATAGGAAAGACAAGGCTGATTGACAATTTTATTATTCATAGTGCATAATTAACAAGATACGATTTTGAATATAACACTACTGAAATCCAAAATCCATCGTGCGGTGGTGACACAGGCTGACCTGGACTATGTCGGCAGTATCACGATAGATACAGAACTGCTGAAAGCATCAGGTATCGTGGAGTATGAGAAGGTGGAGATTGCTGACATTGACAACGGCAATCGCTTTGAGACATACGCCATAGCAGGCGAGGCCGGTTCGGGCATCATCTGCCTTAACGGAGCAGCTGCAAGGCTTGTCGATGTGGGCGACAAGATTATCATCATGGCATACGCCGCGATGACGCCAGAGGAGGCTAAGGAGCATAAGCCCACGGTGATATTCGTGGATGAGAAGAACGGCATAGTGCGCAAGGCTAACTACGAGAAGCACGGAAGGCTGGAGGATAATTGAAATTAAGAATTAAGAATTCAAAATTAAGAATTAAGAATTCAAAATTCAAAATTCTCAGTGTTGTAATCATAATTCTCAATTCTCAATTCTCAATTCTCAACTCTCAACTCATAATTAGTGCTGAAAGATAAGACCATATTGCTCGGAGTGACTGGTAGCATCGCGGCTTACAAGATAGCTAATCTGGCCTCGATGCTGGTGAAGCAGCATGCCACGGTGCACGTCATTATGACGCGTAACGCGTGCCACTTCATCACGCCGATGACGTTTGAGACCCTGACAGGCAACAAGTGCATCGTCGATACCTTTGACCGCGACTTTGACTTCAAGGTAGAGCATGTGTCATTGGCAAAGCTGGCCGATGTGGTGCTGGTGGCTCCGGCTACAGCCAATGTGATAGGCAAGATAGCCGGTGGCATCTGTGATGATATGCTGACCACCACGGTGTGCGCCACGAAGGCACCGTGCATCATAGCACCGGCCATGAACACCGGCATGTGGGAGAACCCGATAGTGCAGGACAACGTGGAGAGGCTGAAGAAGTTTGGGTATGAGATAATAACACCCGCCTCTGGCCGCTTGGCATGTGGAGATATAGGCAGCGGCAAGATGCCTGATGAGGAGATGCTGATGTGGCACATCATGATGGCCGTGGCAAAGGAGAAGGACCTGAAGGGTAGGAGGGTGCTGATAAGTGCCGGCCCTACGCAGGAGTCCATAGACCCCGTGAGATATATCACCAACCATTCATCGGGCAAGATGGGATATGCGTTGGCAAAGATGGCGCAGCTGCGCGGCGCGGAGGTGACGCTGGTCAGCGGTCCCGTGAACCTGAAGGCCTGTCCGGGCTGCAAGGTCGTTGACGTGACAACGGCAGAGGATATGTATGAGGCGGTGACGGAGAGGCAGCAGGAGCAGGACATTATAATAATGTGTAGCGCTGTGGCTGACTATACTCCAGCCTGCTATTCGGAGCAGAAAGTGAAGAAAGGCGACGGAGAGATGTCCATTCCCCTCAGGCGCACGAAGGACATACTGCAGTATCTCGGTGAGCATAAGCGCGAGGGACAGACACTGGTGGGATTCTCGATGGAGACGGAGAACCTGATAGAGAACTCGCGCAGGAAACTGGAGAAGAAGAATGCGGATATGATATGTGCCAACAGTATCAGCCATACAGGACAGGGAGCTACAGGCTTTGCGGTAGATACTAACAAGGTGACCATAATCACAAGGGACGCCACGCTGGAACTGCCACTGTGCAGCAAAGAAGAGACGGCAGACATGATATTGACAGAATTAGTAAAAGAGAGATAGCATGAAACTCCTGATAGATATAGGAAACTCAACCGTTGTGGTTGCTGTGATGGAGGCCGATGGCACTATCAGCCGCACATGGCGCTTCAAGACGCTGAAGGAGCAGACAATGGCCTACTTCAGGCATGAGTTATATACCGGATCAAAGAAGTATCAGTTACGCTTCAGCGATGTTACGGACGTTGCCATATCGTCTGTGGTGCCGGAGGTGAACGATGATATATCACAGGCTATCTCAGACCTCACGGGTGTGCATCCCCGTATGTTCACATTCAAGGATGCTGCACGATTTATCACCATCGGTGTGGAGTCACCGTCGCAACTGGGCAACGACAGACTGGCAGATGCCGTTGGAGCCGTGACAACATACGGCGCACCGGCCATTATCATAGACATGGGTACGGCGACGACGATAGGTGTCATTGACGGGAATCGCTGCTTCTTGGGCGGCATGATAATCCCGGGTGTTAAGACATCGCTCAATGCGCTCAGCGCCAGGGCATCACAACTGCCTGCCAT
>Ga0247609_10003158_pt1 | contig 16829 bp, 10 predicted proteins | sample 172DNAGHGlowgp2_FD_193487 | JGI IMG/M metagenome (GOLD analysis project Ga0247609, IMG submission 193487) | Sheep rumen microbial communities from Palmerston North, Manawatu-Wanganui, New Zealand - 1728 DNA GHGlow gp2 | ecosystem: Host-associated > Mammals > Digestive system > Stomach > Rumen ...
TGTGGGTATGTTGGTGAATGTCAAACCGCTTTTCACCAGTCATGCCGCTCAAATCGTCGTGCTCGTCATGGTGATTGCAGGCACACTCTCCAAGTACATCGCTGCCATTGTGAGCCGAAGGATTTTTCGACTCAGTTCTGCTAGTGGATTGATGATGTTTGGACTCACAGAAGCCCATGCCGCAGGTGCTCTTGCCATGGTGATGGTCGGCACGTCGCTCGAGGTGAGTCCTGGAGTACCTCTCATGGACAATGCCGTACTCGATGGTGTGGTGGTCATGATTCTCATCACTTGCATCATCAGTTCTATCGCCACCGACCAGGCGGCACGCAACTTGAAGCTGGAAGGCGAACAATTGGAAGTCAACGAAAAGCAGCCACTTAACGATGACGAAAAGATTCTCATCCCTGTCAACGAATTGGAGAACATTCCTGCCATTGTGCAAACGGGTATCATGATGCGCAATTCCATCCTCAACCGTGGATTGATTTGTTTGAATGTGGTGAACGAGGACGACCCAACTGGTGTGCTTCAGCGAAAGAGCAAGGAATGTTTGCAAGAAGCTGTGAAAATCTGTGCAGGTGCTGATGTGAAAGTGCAAACACAAAGCCGATTGGCAGTGAATTTTGTCAACGGTGTGATTCATGCCTTCCGCGAAAACGATGCTTCCGAGATTTTGGTGGGTTTGCATCGTCGCCGCACACCGAGCGACAGCCTTTTGGGGCAGTTTGCCCAAGGACTGATAGATGGTTTGAATCGACAAATCATTATTGTTCGTTACACCATTCCCGTCAATACCATCCGCAAAATCATCGTGGCTGTCCCTGCTCGTGCCCAGTACGAAACGGGATTCTATCGTTGGGTAGAACGCATTTCCCGACTTTCTATCGAGATTGGTTGTCGCATCAATTTCCATGCCAGCGAGGAAACGGCACGTCTCATCCGTGGCTACTTGAACCATTATCATCCATTGGTGCGCGATGAATACAGTCCTTTCGACAGTGACTCATCCCTCGAACTCTTGGCACAGGAAACAGGCTCTGAAAATCTTTTCGTGCTTATCACCGCCCGCAAGGGAACTATCAGTTACGAAAAGCGAATGACCAAGATGCAGTACATGCTCACCAAGTATTTCAGCGACAAGAACCTGATCATCGTCTATCCTGACCAGGAAGGTGAGGTGGATGAGGTGGCAAACTTCTATGAACCGCATGGCAGCATCCAGCATGGTTCGTGGATGAACCAATGGCTTTCGAAATGGATTAGCAAAATAGGATAAACAAACATATCATAATGATTACATTGAGAAATATCACCAAGAGCTTTGGCAGCCTGCAAGTGCTGAAAGGCATCGACTTGCAGATTGAAAAAGGCGAAGTGGTGAGTATCGTAGGACCAAGTGGTGCAGGAAAGACCACTCTCCTCCAGATTATGGGAACGCTCGACACCCCCGATACGGGTTCCGTTCTTATCGGTGACACCGATGTCACCCAACTGAGTCAGAAGGAAATGGCACGTTTCCGCAATCAGCATTTGGGATTCGTTTTCCAGTTCCATCAACTTTTACCCGAATTCACTGCACTTGAGAACGTGATGATTCCGGCACTCATTGCCAATAGGAGTCAGAAGGAAACCAAAGAACGTGCTAAAGAATTGCTCGACTTCCTCGGTCTTTCCGACCGTGCCGAACATAAGCCTAACGAGCTTTCGGGTGGCGAAAAGCAACGTGTGGCAGTGGCTCGAGCCCTGATGAACAAACCATCGGTTATTCTTGCTGACGAGCCATCGGGAAGTCTCGATTCCAAGAACAAAGCCGAACTCCATCAGCTCTTTTTCGACCTCCGCGACCAACTCGGGCAGACTTTCGTTATTGTCACGCACGATGAGGCTCTGGCTGTCCTTACCGACAGAACGATACACTTGAAAGATGGAATGATTGAAACTTGAAGAATCGTTTAACGTTTAACGTTTAAAGTTTAACGACTTTAGAACTTGAATCCTGAAACGGCGTTTGCGCCTTGAACCCTGAAACTTGAAACTTATATGGAAGGAATGATTCGCTTAGGAAAGCGCAACCGCCTCGAAGTGTTGCGAGAAGTGGATTTTGGCATGTATCTCGATGCCGGAGAAGTGGGCGATGTATTGTTACCAAAACGATATATTCCCGAAGGCACGAAAGTGGGAGACATCGTCGATGTGTTCCTCTATCTCGATAGTGAGGAACGACTCGTCGCCACAACCGAATACCCGCTTGTGGAAGTCAACGAATTTGCCTATCTCGAAGTGAAGTGGACCAACGAATATGGCGCTTTCCTCGACTGGGGACTGATGAAAGACCTTTTCTGTCCGTTCAAGGAACAGAAGATGCGCATGATTCAAGGCAAGAAATACCTTATTTATTGTTATATCGACCGTATCACCTACCGCATTGTCGCTTCTGCAAAACTGGAGAAGTTCTTGTCGAAGGAGCATCCCCCTTATCAGTCGGGTGACTCCGTAGAGGCTATTATCCAGCAGAAAACCGACCTCGGTATGAAGGCAATCGTGGACCAGCGCTATAGTGGACTGATTTTCCAAAATGAGATTTTCCAACCGCTCCATACAGGCGACCGAGTGACCGCCTTCGTGAAGCAAGTGCGTGAAGACGGCAAAATCGACCTCAAACTGCAAAAGTACTTTGGCAAGAAGCGCATCACGGACTTCAGTGAGCAGCTTCTCAACTACCTCCAAGTGCAGCCCGACGGATTCTGTCCGCTCCACGACAAATCCGATGCCGAAGATATCTACAACACGTTTGGCGTCAGCAAGAAAACCTTCAAGCGTGGTGTGGGCGACCTCTTCAAGCATCACTACATCACCATTGAGGACAATGGTGTTCGTCTCACCGACGAAGGTAGAGCAGCAGGTACTGACGAATAATAAAAGGTCAGAGGTCTGGCCCCCCTCCAGCTCCCCCGAGGGGGAGAGGAAGAACGTGAAGTGTGAAGCGATTCCATCCAGATTGCTTCCCTCCCCCTCGGGGGAGTTGGTGGGGGGCTTTAGCGTGAATCGATACCATCCGGATGGCTTCTCTCCCCCTCGGGGGAGTCGGTGGGGGGCCTGAGCCGGAGGGGGCAAAATCATTTATATATATGAAACGAACCATATTTTCTATCCTTCTGATACTCTGCTTCAGCACTGGCTGGGCACAGTATTTTGTGAGTTCACCCGACGGTTCCTATCGAGTGAATCTGCAGACGAATCGTTCAAGAAAGGGAGCCAGCAAGATTTTTGTTCCTACACGAATGATGATGCGAGTGAGTGAAGGGGTTAGGAACGTTCTTCTGAATGAAGAAATCGGACTTACGGTGAAGTCGCATGGAAAGAGATTTGCCTTCGGTAAGTCCTACATCAAACAGCAAGTCTCCAATTCGGGCTACTCACAAGAACCAATTAATGAGTTGACGGGGAAATATAATTCCTTGGAACTTGAATCCGAAGTGGGTATCATTTTGGAACTCAAAGTGTATAACACAGGCATTGCCTACAGATTCAAGATAACTGGTTTTCCCGATGAGTACAAGATACTGGAAATCTGCGATGTGTTTCCAAATGAAAAAGGTATTGCCAATCTTGGTACTTTGACGGGCGATTACACTTCGCCTTGGAGAACAGTGGAAATTATCGAGAAGTATGGCAAGAAAGTAATTAAGGAAAAGGAAAAGATAGAGGATTATTCCTATGAGAACTTTAACGCATCCGACCAATTCTATCTTTCGCCTGCCACCAAAATCATTCCTTGGCGCGACGCCCTTTCCTCCATCTCCATTGGCACACACTTCAACTGGTATCATGGCAACGCATGGAAAGGACTGGCGGAGGAAAACAGCATTGATGCCGATTTCATCTACAAATATATCTATGCAGGACTGAGTTTCACGCCATGCCACGAAATGATGTACATCTATTATGAAAATGACTTTGACCCTTTCCTTGGCGTGATAGGTTCCGTCCATTCTTGGAATCTCTCCGGACGAATTGGCTTTAGTCTCCCTGTGCAGAACGGTTATGAAATCTGGAACTTCTCACCTTACCTCACCACCTCTTTGCTCCACTTGCAACAGCATGGCAATACACTTGTTGGACATGTCAAACCTCATCCGCATCATTACAATCTGATGGGTGCGGGTATCAAGGTCGAGTGTGCCCTCCGACAGCGTCTCTCCCTCGGCGTCGGTTATGAGTATCAATTCTTCACCGGCAAGAAAACACCTTCCGGCAGGAGTTCCCTTGTTTTGTCGTTCGGCTACCTCTTATAAGTTAAAAGCCCCCACTGACTCAAGCCCCCCGCCAGCTCAAGCCCCCCACCGACTCCCCCGAGGGGGAGGGAAGCCATCCGGATGGCATCGCTTCACACTCCACACTTCACGCTCCACGCTTCACACTCCACGCTTCACGCTTCACTTTCTTCCTCTCCCCCTCGGGGGAGCTGGAGGGGGCCTGACCTTATTAACAGGAAACGTATGATTTTCGCCAAGAAATGTATCTTTTTGCATTTCTTGGCGTTTTTTTATTGCTAATTTTGGCGCAGAAATCAAAATGACTAATCAATATGAAAAGAATAATCAGTATCGGGATGATGGCATTCGTCGCTCTGATGAGCACAGCCCAGACTAAACCTGCCAGTGTTTTTCTCACGGCAGGACAATCAAATGCCGACGGACGCGTATATGTGGATGAACTGCCCACTTATTTGAGAAATGGCTATCAGTATTTGAACTATGCCAATGTCACCAGTGAATGCAACGGTCGGTTTTCGTCTCGCACCTTCGAGGCAGGAACCCGCTATGCCTTCTGCGACATCACGAACTACTTCATCGAAAAGGCACTGCAACAACCATTCTATGCCGTCAAGTGTACTTACGGAGGCACAGCCATTGCGATAGGTGCCACAGCCGACAAGTTGCCTGTATGGTATGCTGGCGAACCTTGGATTAGTGAGAACAACGCTTATCGTGGCGACATCACCACGGGCAAATCGCTCACAAAATCACTGACAGAAGGTTTTGCTCAATTGGTGGATGTTACTCTTTCAAAACTCGAACAGGGTTATGACGTCAAGGCTATCATGTGGCATCAGGGCGAGAGCGACCGCAATGCGGCGAGTGCCTATTATGAGAACTTCAAGACAATGATTGCCTATATGCGCAATGCCATCTATGAAAAGACGGGCGACGAGGCAGACAAAACCTTGCCATTCATCTTCGGCACCATCTGCCGCAACAGCACGCAGTACAATGCAGGAATAGAAAAGGCGCAATTGCAAGTGGCAAAGGACGTGGCGAACGTTTATTATATCGACATGAGCGACGTGACGCTTCGCTCCGACAACCTTCACTTCGATGCTGCTTCAACGGAATATCTCGGAAAGATGATGTACAACAAACTGGTGGAGCTGTCGCTCGTTGACGGTGAGCAAGTGGAAGCCGTGAAACCTACCAACGGAGGCATTGGCGACATCGATGTGGAAGCCGAGCGCCTATGGGATTTTACAAAAGAATGGAGCGTGGCATCTGTGGATTCCATCAAGGCGGATGCCACTCACTGGGTTCCCTTGAAGAGTTGGGGGTATCGTCTGTCAACGGCTATGCCTAAGGTGCAAGAGCTACAAACCGCCACGGGCTACGTGTTCCCCGAAACAGCGGGTCTTTATTTCAGCTCAGGTTCTGGCAACCGTGCCTGCATCAACCCAGGCTACAACATCGGTCTCTATGCCGACAATATCTCTCTGACCATCCCTCAGGTGAAGCCTGGGCAATACATCACCATCACGACCATCAGTGCCAATGGACAGACGGAGCGTGGTCTCACGGTGGATGCCATCGATGAAGCGTATCTCGACTGCATACAAGGGGGAAACAAGTCTATCTACAAAACAACGAATGTGTGGTGGGTGCGCGATACCTATACCCAACCCGTGGATGCTACTTTCCATAGCGAAGGTGGTGGCATCTTCATCTACGACATCAAGATTACCGACCAATCACCTGTAGCAGCCGTCCCAACGATAATAAACGAACCTATTCAGAAAGACTTCTGCTACAATCTCATGGGACAACGCCTTCAATCTCCCTACAAGGGCATTGTGATTAAGGAAGGCAAGAAGTACGTGATGCTGTAAAAATATTGATTATTTGATGAAAAAAGGGGAGATTGCGACAAATTTCAAGGGGGTTCCTTCGGTTTGTCGCAAGATAAGGGGCTTGTCGTGACAAACTGAGAAGAAAAGAAAGATTTTTTTTGACAAGGCTTTTTTTCGCCATATCTTTGCGGTGTCAAAAAAAACAATCTAAGTTCAAATAATTAATAACAATTAAAAACAATAAGACAATGAAAACTTTTTTCCGCAACATCAGTTTGGCACTTGTAGCCCTTTTCACAGTTTCAACAACCGCAATGGCTGACGACGACAGACCAATCGATTTCTCTCAACTGCCTAAGACAGCCCAGGCTACAGTAAAGAAGCATTTTGCTTCGAGTGAGATATTCTACTCCACACAGGACGGCATCGTCTTCAAGACATACGACGTGATGTTCGCCAATGGTGACAAGATTGAGTTCGACTCCAAAGGCAACTGGAAGGATGTAGAGAAGATGAGTGGTGTACCAACAGCTTTTGTTCCTGTACAAATCCAGAATTTCGTGAAGAAAAGCTATCCAGGCACCAAGATTACGAAGATTGACCGCGATGCTCATGACTATGAAATCGAACTCTCGAACGGCCTTGATCTCAAGTTCAACAAGAGTGGTAGATTGATTGAAATCGACGACTAATGACGGAGTCCCTCCCCCTAAAAATGAAGAATGAAGAATGTAGAATGAAGAAAGGGGGAGGTGATGAAAGACATCGAGCATACATTTGTGCGACAGATAATGGCACTTATGTATGCTCGATGTTTTATTTAGTAATTGTAAAAAACTTGGTACGATTTTTTAAAGGAAAGAAAATTGAATAATTTCAACTATCGCAAGTTTTTCTTTCACCACAGATTACTCAGATTTTACAGATTATTTCTTGTAAATGGATTTGCCCTTACACGGATTTTTTTCTGATTTTACAGATGAAAAAGCCCTGCAGGACTTTGAGAACCTTTAGCTCGCCCGTAGGGCAACTTGCTAAAGCAAGTGCGAAGCCAAATCTGTGTAATTCCTTCAGAAATCCTGCCGAGGAGGCGGTAAAATCCGTTTAATCCGTGAAATCTGTGGTTAAAATAATCACTTGCGAAACTTTAGTAATTAATAAAGGTGTTTCTATTCGTAACTATTCAGCGAATTATCTTTTTGAGTCGCCTACGGCGAGAAATCTTTCAAATCTATACAAATCATACAAATTTTATTTTGAAGAATATTGAAAGATTTGTGAGATTTGAAAAGATTTGTGAGATTTCTGTCACGAAGTGACACTTCATATATTATTCGCTGAACAATTACTTCTATTCCAGTAGTTTCTTCAACGCTTCGTCGTTGAGGTTGTTGGAGTAGTAGGCAACGAATTCTTTTGGTGTCATGCCAAAATAATCGTGGAAATTGTTGGAGAAATAACTGTGGGAGGAGAATCCAACTTTATAGGCTATTTCAGAGATATTCGCTTTGTTGTTGACGAGCAGGTAAGCGGCATGCTTCAGACGAATACTGCGGATGAATGCGTTTGGTGAGATACCGAAATGCTCCTTCAGCTTGCGGTTGAGATGCACACGACTGATGCCTACATCCTCACTCAGTTGCTGCACACCGTATTCGTTGTCGTCGATGTGCGACATGATGGAGTCGTTGACTCGCTTGAGGAATTTCTCTTCCGCGCTGTCCATGCTGACGGCACTGTAGTTGTGACCGATTTCGGTGCGACGCATCTTGTTGCGAATGGTTTCGCGAACGCGCAGCACTTGGTTGAGGGCACTGCGAAGAAGTTGCAGGTTGAACGGCTTCGGCAGGAAGTGGTCGGCTTGGAGCGTGATGGACTGGAGTTGCGAATCCTCGTTGTTTTCGCTTGTGAGGATGATGACAGCGATGTTGTCCGTGTCGGGATTCTCTTTGATGCGTCGGCAGAGTTCGTAGCCGTTGCCATCAGGCATGATGAGGTCGGACACAACCACGTCGGGACGATGGGTGAGGAGTAGGCTCCATGCCTCGTTTCCAGAATTGGCGGTATAGACGTTGTAATCCTTCTTGAGTCCGTTTGCCACGTAGAGACACAGTTCCTTGTCGTCATCGACCACCATGACGGTGTATCTTGTTTTCTTCAAGTCTTCCTCTGGTGTGTCGGCTGATTCCTCGGTAGCCGTGAGGATTTCAACTGCCTTCTTTTCTTCCGACAACTTTTCCTCTTCTTCCTGATTGATGGTCTCTGGAACGATGGTGGCAGGTTCCGTCTTTTCTATGAGTGGTTCGGTGGCAATCTCCTCCTTTTTGAGGTGGGCATTACCGAGTGGCAGACGAATGATGAATTCCACACCGTCGGTGCCTACATTATGGGCTGAGATGTGTCCGTGGTGGAGTCGCATGAGTTCGTAGCAGAGGTTGAGGCCGATGCCTGACCCCATCGCGCTTTGTTCCTTGTTGCCTTGGTAGAAACGTTCCCACAGGTGGTTGATGTCGGAATCATCGAGGTGAGAACCGCTGTTGTAGATGCGTGTTTCGAGATATTCCAAGATGTGTGGGTCGTCGAATACCTTTCGATTGTTCTCGTCGAAGCCGTTGATGTGGCAGGTGGTGCGGACAAGAATACGTCCGTCGGTTGGCGTGAACTTGAACGCGTTGGAAAGGAGGTTGGTGAGCACCTTCTCGAAATGGATTGGGTCGAGCCACACCTGTACGCTCTTTTCTTCGGATTCGGAGGTGAAAGTGATGTTCTTGGCAGTGGCAAGTCCTGAGAAGGAAGCCATCATGTCGTTGGCATAGCGAATGTATTCCACTTCGCGGAAAGCAAGCTGGAACTGTCCGTTGTCGATTTTGCGCACGTCGGTGATTTGGTTCACCACGCGCAACATGCGGTCGCAATTTCGCTGCATCACCTGATAGTTCTCCTGGTGCTCAGGATTGGTGTCCTCCTTCTGCAACTGCTTGAGAGGGGAGAGAATCATGGTGAGTGGCGAGCGCAACTCATGGGCGATGCTGGTGAAAAGACGGAGTTTCGATTCTTTCACGCGTTCGTTCTGCATGGACTCACGGAGGCGCGCGCGTGCCTTTCGGCGCTCATGGAGAACGGAATAGATGTAGTAGCCAATGGCGGCAGCCAATGCAAGATAAATGAGTGTCATCCACCATGAAGCATACCAAGGTGCAGGTACGCGGATGGTGATTGTGCGCTCGGAATACTCATCGGGCTCATCTTCGAAGTAAGCTCGCACTTGAAAGTCGTAGGTGCCCGAAGGCAGTGAAGCATAGTAGGCCTGTGCATCCTGGGCAGAAGTGGTGTGCCAGTCGTCCTCATAACCTTTCAACTTGTAGTCGTAATTGATGCGGTCGGGAATGGTGAGTTCGGGTACACTGAAGGAAATCATGAAAGAATTCTCACCCATAGGGAGTTTTGCCTTCGAAGCAGTAAAGATGGAGGCGTCGAGGATGTTGTTCTCAGCGTTTTCCTTAAATTCCACCATCTGGTTGCCTACGCGGAAACTGGTGAAACTGATTGGTTTGATGACCTGTGGCAAGGAGAGAATCTTGTGAGAATCGAAGTAGATGATACCGTTGTCGCCACCGAAGCAGATGTTGCCATCGGGCAGAAGGATGGAAGTGCCACCGTGAAACTCACCGATATAGAAGCCATCGAAAGAGTGGAAACGGATGAGTTTGTTCGTCTTCAGATTGATGCACCCCAATCCCTTATTGCAAGAAGATGAGAACCAAAGGTAGTCGCCTGAGAGCTCGAACGCTTTGATTTTATCATCTTTCAGCATTTCTGTGAGTGGGTCATCCACCAGTTTTTGCTGTTGCTTGTCGTAGATGAAAAGTCCGTGGTCGGTACCGAAGAGGATGCGGTTTCCAATCTGAATGCGATTGGCAGTAGAAACGACGACGTTGTCGATGAGGGTGATTTGTTTGGTTTTGTTGGTCTTTGGGTTGTGCACAAAAGTGGACATGGCATCGTTAATCCAAAGCATGCCATCGTTGTCAATGAAGAGTTCGTTCACCCACAGGACTTGGTTCTCGTCACCTCGTGCGTATGGTTCCACGGTCTTGTTGGTGAGGTCGATGCGGAGAACACCGATGCCGTTGGTTCCTGCATAGAGAATGTCGTTCTTTTTATCGTAGGCAAGCGACATGAAACTCATTTCGCGGTAGGATTCCAGGTAGGAAGGTGTGATGAAACGTCCGTTTTCGTAGCACTGCAAACCGCCTCGCCAGCTACCGCACCAAAGGGTGTTGCGCTTATCCACGGCAATGGTCTGCACCAGTAGGGAATTGAGCCCTTCGTTCTTGTTTTGGGTGCCACCAGACTGACCGTAAGGAACGCAATAAATGCCGCTTCCATCGGTAGAAATCCACAAATCACCGTTGTCGGTGCGAGCGAAATGGGTGACGCACGACGAGTTGCGCCCTTTGCTCGTAGTAGGTCCTGCGTAGTGGAAACCTCCTGTTTGGCGAGGAACGACGAGCAGACCACGCTGGTAGAGTCCTGCAATCAAGTTGCCATCGTTGTCCTCTGCCAGATAATGGACTTTGGTGTAGCTGGTATCGAAATTCTCTGAAGTCACAGGGTAGGCTTCCAGTTCTTCTGTTTGGCGGTTGATGGTCCATAGTCCGAGGTTGTCGGTACCAAGTATCAATCTGCCGTCCTTGGTGATGAGGAGCGTCATGCAATAGAGGGAACGCTGATTGTTGGTCAGTTCGCGTACGGTGTTCGTGGCACGCTCATAGACGAGTACACCGTCGTTTGAGGTTGCCATGTAGATTTTATTCTCCTGAAGGTCCTCAGCGAAACTCATCACATAGCTTCGTGCAAGGATTTGCTGTGCTTGTGCATCAATGTTCAGTTCGATTTCGTTGATTTTTTTGCCGTCGATGGCAATGAGCCGGTGGTTGATATCGTTGGTCCAGATGATGCCTTTGGAATCTACCAGCATCTCGTTTACATAGGTGTTGCCGATGATTTGGTTGATTTTGAGCGTCATCCTACTGTCGGGCTTTCTCGTCTTGAGATTCATCACAAAAATGCCCAATCCATCGGAAGGAATGATGACAAGGTCCTTCTGTGGTAGGTCGAGCATCTGCGTGATAGGATAACCGATTTGGGCTTCATCCACAGATAGTTTGATGCGGGTGAAGTGGTTGGTGGAGATGTCGTATTCAAAAAGTCCAGCATTGGTCATCACCATGTAGTGGTGGTCGTCGATTTGTCGGATGGACTTGGCTTCGTTGAAGAGCGACTTTCCCGTGAGAGGGTCGGTGTAGTTGATGTTATGGAAGCGATGTCCATCGAAGAGTTCGAGCGACAGGGAGGTGGAAATCCAAAGTATGTTGGAGTGGTCCACATAGAGCGAACTGATATAACTGCTTTGCAATCCGTGCTCCAAGGTGTAGAGCCTTGCTACTTGAGCCCGTGAGGGAGCGAAAAAGGAAAAGTGAAAAGTGAAAAGGAAAAGAATAAAAAACAAAGATGCGTCGGTGCTTACGGATTTTTTGGCAAGCACATTCCAAAGCTTGTGGCAGCGACACAACAAGCTATCAATATGCATACTTAGGTTTTTTTTCAGAAAGAATAAAAGGTCAGTAATAATTTTCATTTCTAATTGTGGTTTCATGTTAGATGCTGGCTTTGGCAGCATCCTCCAGCTCCCCCAAGGGAGAAGGAAGCCATTCGGGTGGCAAACAAAAGCCAACGCCAATGCCAAAGCTAATTATCTTGTTGAAAAAGAAGTTTCAAATTCTGTTTGCAAAGTTAAAATTTCTTATGATACATTGCAAATTTCACAATTTGAATTTTTGTAACATCGGGTAAAAACTGTAGAATTTGCAAACATTATCATGAATTTGGTATGAACATGATGCGTTGCTTTCGCTTTTTTTGAAGGAAAAGTCAGAATAAATCAGTGGAAAAGTATTATCTTTGTAGGCGAATCAACATCAATGATAAAATAATCAGGGATTTAAAGTTAAAGGTCTAAAGTCAAAGGTCTAAAGTCAAAAGTCTAGGGTCAAAGGCCTAAAGTCAAAAGGACTTGGAAATCCTTTCAATCCTTAAAATCCTTGATAAAAAATTAACGTCCTTGATAAAAACATAATTCTTGATAAACCATGATGAAAAAGACTGTATTATTGCTAACGTTGTTAGGAACCGTGATGACGACTGAGGCACAGGTGGCTCCCGCTATCCCTCGCGATGCGAAAATTGAGGCACAGGTAGAAAAGACACTGAGCAAGATGTCGCTCGACGAGAAGGTGGGACAGATGTGCGAACTCGACATCAATTCCTTTGGTAGGCGCGATGCGCAAGGAAAATTTGTGATTGATGAGGCAAAACTCGACGAAATCATTCGCGTGTATAAGGTGGGCTCCATCCTGAATGCTCCTGGTACGATGGCTGCTTCGCTCGAAGAATGGCAAGAAATCATCGGAAAGATTCAGAAGTTGTCGATGAAGGAAATCGGTATTCCTTGCATTTATGGAGTCGATCAGAACCACGGTGTGACCTATACCTTAGGTGGAACCTTGTTTCCTCAGAACCTGAGTGTAGCGGCATCGTTCAACAAGGAATTGCCTTACGAAGCAGCGAAGATTACTGCTTACGAAACCAAGGCAGGTAGTTGTCCGTGGACCTATTCACCTACACTCGACTTGGGTCGCGACCCTCGTTGGCCTCGCATTTGGGAGAATTACGGTGAGGACTGCTATATGAATGCCGTGATGGGAAGTCAGGCTGTGCGTGGTTTCCAAGGTGATGACCCTAACCATGTGGGCAAGAATAGCGTGGCTGTGTCGTTGAAGCATTTCTTGGGCTATGGAGCGCCATTCACGGGTAAGGACCGCACACCAGCCTATATCTCGACACAGGATTTGCGCGAGAAGCAATTTGCCGCTTACGAAGCAGCCATCAAGGCAGGTGCGCTAACGGTGATGGTGAACTCAGCATCGGTGAATGGTGTGCCTGTGCATGCCAGCAAGGAATGGTTGACGGGATGGCTGAAGGAAGGACTGAACTGGGACGGCATGATTGTGACGGACTGGGCTGACATCAACAACCTCTATCAGCGCGAGAAGGTGGCAAAGGACAAGAAAGATGCCATCCGCATTGCCATCAATGCAGGTATCGATATGAGTATGGACCCTTACAGCACTGATTTCTGCACCTTGCTGAAGGAATTGGTGCAGGAAGGAAAGGTGCCAATGAGTCGTGTTGATGATGCTGTGCGCCGTGTGCTCCGTCTGAAATATCGTCTGAATCTTTTTGAGAAACCTACTTATAAGATCAAGGACTATCCGCTCTTTGGCAGTAAGCAACATGCCGACGTGGCACTGCACGCCGCTGAGGAATCAATGGTGCTGCTGAAGAACAAAAACGCTATCCTTCCTTTGCAGAAAGGCAAGAAAATCCTCGTGGCAGGTCCGAATGCGAACAATATGCGCTGTCTGAACGGTGGATGGAGCTACACTTGGCAAGGGCATCTGGCAGACCGCTTCGCTGGAGCGTATAATACGATTCTGGAAGCGATGCAGAACAAGTTTGGTAAAGAGAATGTGGTGTATGAGCCAGGTGTGACTTACGTGCCAGAAGGAAAGTATTGGGAAGAGAACAAACCTGAGATTGAGAAGGTAGTGGAAGCAGCCAAGGGTGTGGATGTTGTGATGGTTTGTATTGGTGAGAACTCCTATTGTGAGACACCAGGCAACTTGACTGATTTGACGCTTTCGGAGAATCAGCGCAATTTGGTGAAGGCATTGGCAAAGGTGGGCAAACCGATTGTGATGATATTGAGCGAAGGTCGTCCACGTCTGATTGCCGATATTGAACCATTGGCAGCGGCTGTGGTGGATATTATTCTGCCTGGCAATTATGGCGGTGATGCCTTGGCAAACCTCTTGGCAGGTGATGTGAATTTCAGTGGACGTTTGCCTTTCACTTATCCTCGCGAAATCAATTCCCTCAACAACTACGATTATAAGGTGAGTGAAGAAGTGGGAACGATGGAAGGTGCTTACGACTATGATGCGAAGGTGTCGCTCCAGTGGCCTTTCGGCTTTGGACTGAGCTACACGACGTTTGATTACAGCAACTTGCGCGTGGATAAGCAGTCGTTCAAGGCGGGCGATGTGCTGAAGGTGAGTGTTGATGTGAAGAACACCGGCAGTGTGAAGGGCAAGGATGCTGTGCTCCTTTATAGCAGCGACTTGATGGCTTCGATTGTGCCAGACAACAAGCGCCTTCGTGCTTTCGACAAGATTGAATTGGCTCCTGGAGAAAGCAAGACCGTGAGTTTTAACCTCAAGGCTGAGGACCTCGCTTTTGTGGGTTACGACGGAAGATGGCGACTCGAAGAAGGTGAATTTGAACTGAAGGTTGGAAAGCTGAAGCAGAAGGTGAATTGCACGGAAACTAAGGTTTTTAAATGAAGAATGAAAGCCTTACCCCCAACCCCTCTCCGAAGGGCGAGGGGAGTAAAATGAAGAATGAAGAATGAAAAATGAAGAATTTATAATACAATAACAACAATGGGAACTGGATTAATTGGCTCAATTGTTTTGGGCATTTTGGCTGGCTATATCGCTGGCAGAATCATGAAAGGCGGTGGCTTTGGCTGTCTTTGGAATTTGGTGTTAGGTATCGTAGGTAGTTTCGTGGGTGGATACCTCTTTAAACTGCTACACATAGATGAACCAGCTGGACTCATTGGGCAGCTCGTGATGTCAGTTATCGGTGCTGTCGTTGTCCTCTGGCTTGCTGCCAAACTCCGGAAATAGAACATATTCACCAGATAAAAACACTGAGGGCGTATCAAATTTCACTTTGATACGCCCTCTTTATGCTTATAAGTCAAAAGACTTGGGGTTTCGGTGGAATTACTTCACCAATACCTTGCGACCATTGATAATGTTCATGCCCTTTTGTGGAGTGCTGAGACGCTGACCAGCAATGTTGAAGATAGTGGTCTTGCCATCCTTGTTTGCATGGATGTCGCTGATGCCAACAGCAGGGTCTTCTCCAGCGCTGTTCTCTAACCAAACAACGTTCGACTTTTTGCACTCACCAGCACCGTAGTAGATGCTCTGAATACCTACCTTCGTCCATGAAGCGAGTTCCTCTGCTGTTTCTTCGAAATAGATGATTTCGCCGTGAGCATGGAGGTCATAGCCATCGTATGTGTAAGGCACTTCTACCACATCCTCGCTGAAGTCCTGACTATATGCTTGTGCCATGAAGGTATATGGCTGTTGTACACCGTCCTTCTCATACCAAACGGTGTAGAACAACTTGCCTAAATTCAGCGACTCGCCGTTGGTGCCAACTGTAGGAATTGAGCAATAGATACAAGGATATTGAGTTTCCGTGAAGCTGATAGCTTCGAGCGTTGGGTCGGCAGGAGTGGCAGCCACCTCTGCAAACTTCTCGATAGTCACATCTGTGAATGTGAGGTAAGGATAGACCTCAGCCAAATCTCCGTTCAGCACGAGCGTCTGCGAAGTGGTAAACTTTGCATTCTCAGCGTCGAAGTCGAGCACAGCGTCAACCATGTTGCCAGCCTCGTCAATTGCCGTGAAGTAGTAGTCGAAGGCGAACATACCTCCCCAGAGTTCCAGCGTTCCCATGAACTGATTAGCAGGGATGACATACTTGCCTTCTTCGTTCTTGCTACCTTTCACCCACAGTTCAGGAGCGTCTGGCGACATGCCTTGGATATAGACATCGTCGCCGTCGAAACCAACCTGAACTTGCAAGCTGTAAGGTAATGCCACTTCATCAGCTGGGTCGGACTGAGCCTCAGTAGCTATCGAGTTGAAGACGTATGTCTCTGTAACCAAGTCTTCAGGAGCTTCAACAGCAGTTGGCACGAAATCGCTGGTTTGCACTTCAATGCTGTTAATCTGGGTATTGCCAGCGATGGTCACAACCACCTTCTGAGCCTCTCCTGTCCATGTGCTACCTTCGAACGCACCCGTGTTGGCACTGTTGCTTTCATTCCATTTACCTGCATTGAACACAATCTTGGTGATAACCTTGTCAGGGGTAGTCGAGAAGGTAAGTGTACCACTATAGACACGGAGCTGAGGACCATTCTTGGTACTCCAGAAACGGTTTGGCGTGCTTGCGTCTTCCGTCTTAGGCGAAACTGTCAGCGTTACGTCGCCAGATGTCAACACGCGGTCTTCCACGATGTCGCCATCCTGACTGTCGGAAGAAGAGCATGGTTCATCGACCATCGCATTGAAGTCGAAGCCCGATTTGCCGTATTCTTTCAGTGTCAGCCAGAAGATTTCCGACTTGTTCTCCTCGTCGCCACCCGTGTAGATGCTCTGAATACCGATTCTGTTCCAATTATCGAAATCAGGCTGGTTCAAGTAGATATAGGAAGGATAGAAGTCCCAATCCTCTGTGAAACCGTAAGGAATAACGGTCATGCTCTCTGTCAGCTTCTCATAGTTTGCAGGGTCGAAAACGACAGGATTGATTTCCTCTTCCACATCATAGAAGAACTGGAAGCTGAGCTTAGAAGACAGCATAGGATTTCCGTCCACATCGAGAGCAGGCACACTGAACATGGCAACTGGACCATATTCAGAAGCATAAATCTCAGAGATGGTAGGCGTAGCAGGTGTTCCAGCCTTTTCAACCACCTTCATGATGACAGCTTCATTAT
>Ga0247609_10003159_pt1 | contig 16828 bp, 10 predicted proteins | sample 172DNAGHGlowgp2_FD_193487 | JGI IMG/M metagenome (GOLD analysis project Ga0247609, IMG submission 193487) | Sheep rumen microbial communities from Palmerston North, Manawatu-Wanganui, New Zealand - 1728 DNA GHGlow gp2 | ecosystem: Host-associated > Mammals > Digestive system > Stomach > Rumen ...
TGACGTGTTCAGCAGGATCTTTCTGAACCCGCTGCCCCTCCGGCCACAGATACGCAGCCATCAGCAGAATATGATATATACGTCCTTCGTTCATTCGTTGGCAAAGATACATAAAAAATATCAAAAATAGTATCTTAACTATATTTTTTCTTTCTCTCTGTATCATTATAATATTGTCTTTTACTATTTTGTTTGTTTTTTTTAGATTTGTTATTGGATTATTGAGCAAAAAGATGTATCTTTGCAGAGAATTTATAAAAATGGGGTGAATACCATCTAGACTATTAAGATTATATAGTTCCCCTCATGAATAAACGGGCTCAGATATATGAAATACGACGTATTTATATCACATTCGAGTAAAGACCTTGAATTGTCAGAGAAGATTTGTGATTATCTGCAAGGGCAAGGTGTCAATTGCTGGATAGACTCTCGTAATGTAACGGGATTGTATGCACGATCAATTATGGAAGGCATTGAGCAATCAGAACTTATGGTTCTGGTTTATTCTGGTAAAGCTAATAAATCTGCACATGTGGAGAATGAAATTGATAATGCTTTTTGTTTGGGAAAGATGATAATTCCATTTCGTATAGAAGGAACTCCTTATTCTGATGTATTACGATACTATTTGAACAAAAGCCATTATGTTGATGGAATGCCAGAACCGCTTGATGCATTAGAACAACTACGCGACCAGATTAAGCGAAACATGTCTGAGCAAAAACAATTAGAGAAAATTGATGAGGCTTTTAAGACTGTTGCTCAATGGACTAATATCGATATAGATCAATTACGGACAATTCTGAAAAAGATAAAAACCTCTAACAATAATCAAAAAACCAGTGACAATGATGAGAAAGATGAGTATGAACAGATGCTGAATGGGTTTATTCAAAAAGAATTTGATGATGAACCAGATAGCATCGTTAAAGAAGAAAAAGAGGCGGAAGATGTCAAGTCACAAGAAATCTACCCAGAACACCAGAATGAGGATGGTGCGATAGAAGGCCGATATGATATATTGCAAAATACTGCTGGTGAAATATTAATCATAATTAAATATCATGAAAGTGACCCAGATAATCCTCGTATAGTATATGACGGTACGGAAACGGCATTGTTGTATCGTAGTAGAGAAAGTGCTATGTTGTTAGAACAGATCAACAAAAAAGCAAGAGAACCGCTAATGGGTGTTGATGAAGTTCTTGTTGTGGAAGTCAAAGACGATGATGTTGCACGTGAATATAAGGTACCCATACGCAAAATAAGATCACTGCAGTCTCTGTACTAGTTGATAATGAAAAGATTGTTGTATCCTTTTTCTATAAATATATATTGTTTTGGAAAGCAATTGTTATTAAATCAAGTGTAGGATTTAAAGGCTGTAGTCCTGCCAAATAGTAATAACATACGGCCTATTTGAATAATTATGGCATACGATCCAAGTGATGACATTAGTACCATTGAGAATGGTGGAGAAAGTGGAACAAGTTATACAAATGAAGGTTTGCGACAGTCAGATGTTGACGCGGCTTATTCACGATTAGAAGATGCTGGTTATACCCAAAATCTACGTGGAGATTGGGATGCTCCTTCTGATTAACCTTCGTCTTCTCTATTAAAGAGGGTGCCTCATTGTGAATGTGAACACCCTCTTTGATTGAATAATGAATAGGGTAGCGTGGTTGTAGGCTTGGTGAAACCACCTCTTTTCCAATTGTTAGGTAATACGGTGCGTACGTCAAAAAAAGATAGAGAAAAAACTATTTCTCATTTATTAACTCTTTGATGTATTCAATATTGTTTCTGACTGTTTGGGTTTTTGAATGCGAGGTGCCAAAGAGTTTTTCTCTTGCTGCTAATAATTTAGTAAAATACTTCAATGCATTAGGATAGTCCCCTTGATAATAATAGGCATAGCCAATATTATTATAAGAAGCTGCCGTTTTTTGATGCTCTTGACCCAAAATCTTCTCTCGAATGTCTAATGCCTTTAAATAGAATTCCAGTGCCTTAGTATAGTTCCCGTGAATATCGTAAACATAGCCGATATTATTATAAGAAGACGCTGTGTCTTTATGCTCTATACCTAGTATTTTTTCGCGAATAGCTAATGCCTTGAATAGGAGATCCAATGCCTTGAAATAACATCCGACATCTTTTACAAAACCTTCTTGAGTACCATAAATAGCACCGATATTGTTATAAGATGTTGCCGTATCTGGATGGTCTGTGCCTAACACTTTTTCTCGGATGGCCAATGCTTTATGATAGTAATCTAGTGCATTAGGGAAATCATCCTGTTTGTAATAAACAAGACCAATTTTATGATAAGATTCTGCAGTGTCAGGATGTTCTATGCCTAATACTTTTTCGCGTATGGTCAAAGCCTCTTTATAATACAATAGTGCATTGGAATGGTCTCTTAGACAATAATAGACAAAACCAATTGTCATATATAATGTGGCAACATTAGGATGCTCTACGCCCAATTCAATCTTGTATAGGTCTAAAGCTTTGAAATAATAATAAAATGCTTTATAGGGGTCTGTCAGTTCATTGTATGCATCGCCTATTTTATTATAATACGTTGCTATGGATATTGTCTTCAGTTTGTCATAAGTCGCATCAATAATACTGGTTGGTTCTATAGTTGATGCTTTTTCACGGATAGCTAAAGCTTTAATATGATATTCCAGGGCCTTAGGATAATCCTCTAAGCTATCGTAAACAGAGCCAATCTTTTCACAAGTTGTGGCTATGTCTGGATGATCAAGACCTAATACTTTCTTGCGAATGGTCAAAGCTTTAAAATGATATTCCAATGCTTTGGGATAATCGCATTGGTCGTAGAAATACCCTCCTATGATGTCGTAGGAATTTGCAGTGTCTTGATGTTCCAATCCTAATACTTTTTCGCGAATAGTCAAAGCTTTGAGAATATAATCTAAGGCCTTGGTATTATCATCTAGGCTATAGAATACCGCTCCGATGTTACTATACGAATTTGCAGTATCAGGATTTTCCAAACCTAAAACTCTTTCACGGATAGCCAATGCTTTGAAATGATATTCCAATGCTTTGGGATAATCTTCTTGTGTATAGTAAATGACCCCGATGTTATTATAGGAGTCTGCTGTTTTGGGATTCTCCAATCCCCAAAATTTTTCATAAATGGCCAATGTCTTGAAATTGTATTCCAATGCCTTGGGATAATCGCATTGGTCATTATATACAACTCCAATATTATAGTACACAACAGCTGTGTCAGGATGGTCCTGACCTAACACTTTCTTACGGATATCCAAAGCTTTGAAATAATACTTCAATGCATTGGAACAATCCCCTTTGCTGTGGTAAGCACTTCCTATGCTGTTGTAGGAATATGCTATGTCTGGATGCTCAAATCCAAGTAATTTTTCACGGATGGCCAAAGCTTTAAAAAGATATTTCAGTGCATTAGTAAAGTCTTTCAAACCATCGTAAGTTGCTCCGATGTTATTATAAGAACTAGCAGTATTAAGGTGTTCTGTTCCTAATAATCTTTCAGTAATAGCCAACGCTTTTAAATTATAATCCAAAGCTTTTGAATAATCTCTTTGATCCACATACACAGCTCCTATATTGTTGTACGAAGCTGCCATATCAGAATGATTCTGCTCTAAGACTTTCTCACGTATGGTCAGAGCCTTGTATAAATATTCCAAAGCTTTGGAATGATCACCTTGACTATGGAAAATAGCTGCGATATTGTCGTAAGCATCTGCGATATAAAGATTCTCAGTCCCTAATACATTCTCAATGATGCTTAAAACTTCGAAACCATATTCCAATGCTTTAGGATAATTTCCTAAAGAACGATATGCAATTCCAATGCCACTATACACAACAGCCTCATCAAGAGTACTTTTCTCTTCCAAATTATGTACTCCAGTAAAATAATAAGATTCATAATAGGATATTGAAGTTTTACTATCTGCAAAAAAGTCCATTACGAATTTGCCTATTCGTAAATATGGCAATTCTTCTGTCATTTTATCTATAGGTAAATTTAAATAGTCTCTCAGTTGATAATGTAGGGCATCCTCTCTGAGCAATTTACGCCAATAAGCCGCAAGGAGACCTTCTCTATTGGCATGAGAGAAAAGGCCAAATGCTTCAAAGCTCATAATTGTTTTGTAGAGATTTTTGTAATCATCTCTATGGTAGTATTGGAAGGCCAATTCTGAAATCTGACGATTGCGGTCTGAAATCTCATTGGAATTAAAATAACTGATGATGCTTTCACGACTGGGTTTGGCAGAATCCATATTATCAAGGTGATAACGGTTCCATACTGCATCTGTCAAATACTGATGACCAAACGTGAGCAAGCCATTGCGGGTGACTATGTGAGCAGAGATGGCACAATAGAACTGGTGGAAATCCATCTGACGCAGGCCTGTCATGGCGATGAGTTCTTCTTCTGAAAGACCATGCTCAGACACTGCAATCAGCGACAAAATACGACGCACTTCTTGATAGTCATCCTCCATTCGATGAAGCATGCGGTCGAAGAAATCAGGTATTGATGTCGCGGAGAGATAGTAGTCAATGCGGTCGTTCAGATGCTCGTATGATCCGAAACAAATTAGTTCGTCAAGCATCGTCTTCAGCACCAATGTGTTTTCGTTTTCCGGATCGTACAGGATACGATTTAACTGGTTGTCATCAAGATGCTTGCCTACCTTCTCCAAGTATTCAACAACAAATTTACTTCGCTGTTCGTAATTGAGTGGTTCCACAGTATAGATAGGATACTCTCTGCGTAAGAATGTTTGCATAGTAGCATCGTCCTCTAGCGTTGAGAACAAATACTTAACATTTTTAGGCGACTGAGGCAACCAATTGAGTAACTTAGCATTATCACGTTCCGAAATCTGATTGATACCATCAATCACTATCAACATCGGCTTGCCTTTCTGAATTGCCTCCGTCATATAGCGCTGAGTTTTCTCTTCAGGGCTTTCGTTACTATCCAGCTTCTCTTCTATACCTTTATACAGGTCAAATATCTCATCGGAAAGATGTTGCAAGATTTCCTCATGGCTATTGCCTCCAAAGGTGTTACCCACGAAATGGTAAATGATATTGTAAGGGCATTCCTCCTGTTTTTCCTGCTCTTTCAGCCAGTTTGCAATCAACGCACTCTTGCCTATACCACTTGTACCAGTCACCACAAGATGGCGTTCTTCGTTTCTTAGGAATTCATTCAGTCTGTCAAAATCCTCCTGCTTTCGGACGAAGAACTTATGACGGCTGTTCATATAGGCTTGCTGTATGCTACGCTCACGTCCTAACCTGGTATTATCGGCATCTGAGTAATACTTGTCCAGTAATGCCATCACAGCTTTCTCCACTTGGTCGCAGAGATCTTCAATTGAGGTATAATCATTAACAGGAAAACGCTGTTGATGTCGAATCTTGCTCTTCAGGCTGGTCAACTTTTCATTATCATCAGGCGAAGTATCTGGCATAGAATTGATGAAGAAAGCAGCATCCATACCTTCCTGGTTCCTCAGCACCCCATACTGCATCTCAATCTCCGTAATACTACGTTCATGGGCGATGTCTTCACGTATCCAAGGATAGCGCTCTTCCAAATCAGGATTCTTCCCTATTTCAGACATCCTGGGTGCATAGCCGTAACGACTGCCTAGCAGACCGATGAAGAACGGATGGGAGTTCTCTATCTCATTCAGGCAGACCGAGAGCACTTTGCCTGTTCGTGCTTCCTCATCAGTGACACCCCAACGTAAGTCAAGTAACGAAAGGCTGACATTCCGGCGGTTCGCCTCCAATTTCAGTTTGTTGAAGCGTTTTACCAATGCCGAACGTTCCGCTTCCATGTCAGAGAAAGTGGATGACAAGAAAATACGTACCTCACGATTCTCAATGAGGTGATTTTCAAAACGACTATTAGTTTGTTGTTCCATTTTGCTTTTTGTTCATTTTTGTCTCTAATCCCCAGATACTTGTCTCCATGTCTGTAAGACAGTGTCTTATGGATACCTACCTCATAATTTTTATCAGCGGTTTATTTCCATTAAAACGGTTTGACATTTGTAAACTGAAACATTAATTTATAAACAATCATTAACAGAAGAATTAACAAAATAATAATTACCATAACTAGTTGTGTTTTGTATTTTCTGCGTAGCTTTTTTGTTTCTATCCATCCAAATGTTAATATTTTAAAGAAATAAGTAAAGAAAAATCCTCCCAATCCCGTTGTTATAGCAGATAGAATGAAAATTCGTGCATCTTGGATGCTCTCCATCATTGGAAACTTTACATAAAATCTAAGCCCGTTAACTCCGATTTCTTTTATTTTCTTCTTGTCTGTATATCTAATGTAGGAGAGTGTTTTTTCATCAGGTGCTGGAGAAATTTCTTCTGGGAAATCCGTATGAGTCTGATAACCAATTGTGAGGCTTCTTATTTCTGATATATTACCCACAGAGTTTGGGCATATATCATTCAACTCAATAATCTCTACCAGTCGGCTTACATCCTCAGCAGTCAATAGTACGTTAGGTTTTGAGTAAGATAGAGGCTTGAATACGTGGAATATTGGAATTATAGTGTCAATACTGGATACTATAGTCCATTGCTCGCTAATATTTTTATGCTTATCTTTTTTATGCGCTTTCCACAATCTAAAATAACTATGCATATCATACCATCTAGAATTGAACTTTTTACCATCATAGTTGCATTCATAAAGAATACTATCTACACTGTATGGATGTTCTCGAGGTGTACTAGTTAATGATAGGTAAAAGAGTTGCCGGTCAGATGTCTCTATACTCGTATATATTGGTTTAATACTCTTTTCAACATTATATTTTTCGAATAGGCTATCAGAAAAAACAGAATCTAATACATTGCGAGGAAAAATCATGCCATTACTATCGCATCTACATATATATTCGTGCTTTCCTGTAAACCGAAAAGAAACTGTTTGTCTGTCAAAAGAATCTGCAAGACAGGTGAAAGAAATAAATACACCACCATCGAATTTGTCAAAAAAAACATGTTCCTTTATAACTGAATCAGCTGGAAAAGTCGGTTTTATAGGTCGGTCGTAGTTTCTTAAAATACAAATATTTATTCCGCTGGAATCTGGCAAATACCCAGGTGAAACGATATTGATTGTTGTAGTATATACGGGAACTTCGTACACTTTTTGAAGTATATAAATAAACAATAATAGCCCAATAAAGGAAGTAAGTAACCCCATGAGAAGTCGTCCAAAAGATACGTTTTCACTATCACTTACTTTCATTTTAAAGAATCTTCGAATAGCGCTGGTCAAATATCCAAAATTTTTCATAAACAAAGTATTATTTCTTTATTTGTAATATACGCATGCTCGTGCATAAGAATCTACATGACGAGGCTTTGGACCCAAATCGCATTCATGGCTAAACCAGCTATAATGAGAACAATTACAACAATAGGCATCACGATCATAATAACTACGTTCTTTAGGTTCATCATCTTCATAATTATCATAATTATCGTTATCATCATTGTCGTAGTCTTTTTCATTTTGACAATTGTCATAGTTGTTATACGAATTGTCCTGACAGTTGCCATTTCCGCTATTATCGTAGGAGTCAAGATATGATGGCGCGTAATCATCATAATTGCTCGTTGACGAACTGGTAGAGTGTTCTTCTTCCTCCTCTTTTCTTGTGTTACTACCAAATGCACCACACACCAACAGTATTGTAATTACCCATCCGACATATTTTCCAATCGTTTCATAGCCAAACAAACCAAACAAGAATTTTGTTACTGGTGATACAATCACGATGAATAATAATGATAGGAATATGGCCATAAATAATGAAGGCCATCTATAATATTTGTGTAGCCAAAACAAGATAGCAATGAAAATCACAAGAGGCAAAGTCATCCAAATGATTGGAAGCCAACTAATGCTGTTGTCATTATAAGATAATGAGCTTTCTGCGTCAACCTTTTTCAAGTATTTGGAATACGCATATCCTTTTTGTCCATTATAGTCAATTTCCATCCACTTTCCATGATCATTGCTCTCCACAATATCTCCTTTTGACAATTTAAAGAGAACTTCGGATTTGGAACTTGCTCTTTGACGAACGTTAAGTGTCTCTGCCGTTACGCTATATTTTTCTGCAACAACTATTGCTGAGCAGAAAAACAATAGAAATAAAATCGAAATGAATTTGATAACTTTCATACCAACAAATTACTTTAGTAAATCTATTTCCCTTTTTGATCAAGTCATCCATATAATTGACACAGCTTTAGGCCGCTTTTACGCAAAGTCCAATTGAAATATCCTTTTTATTTTTCTTTTTTCAGGAAGAACTAGAGAGCAAGGCGCAGTCCGTTGAAGAGTGGTCGGGCGTAGGAAGGATACATTATCCGCCAAGACACGCGGCAGCCCGACGCGAGAAAGAGAAATAATCCACCACGACACACACGGGCAAAACCTGATGAGGGACCTGTAGGATTCGTCTGAGCAGATGACGGATAATCGCCATACCAATCCTGTACCCACTCCGGAACATTACCAATCATGTCATACAACCCAAGTTCATTGGCTTTCTTGGTTTTGACGTCATGAGTCTGGTCATTGGAGTTGTCTTTATACCAAGCCACATCATCAATATTTTCACTTCCACTATACTTGTAGCCTTTGCTCTTTTTGCCACCACGGGCAGCATATTCCCACTCTGCTTCTGTTGGCAAGCGGAACTTTCGTCCTGTCTTTTGCTTCAATTTAAGAATAAACTCCTGACAGTCATCCCAACTGACTTGTTCAACAGGCCGATTACTGCCCTTGAATTTGGAGGGATTACTACCCATTACAGCTTCCCAAAGAGCCTGTGTCACCTCAGTCTCGCCAATATAATAAGGTGAGAGCGTCACCTGATGGACTGGCGATTCAGAATCAAATACATCGTCCCCCTGTTCGCAGGTGGCTCCCATCATAAATGTGCCACCATCCACTCGAATCATATTAAACGATACATTGCCAACCGTGAAGGTTTGGATTGATGGAGCAGAGGTTTCTGCTGTTTGAACCTTCTCTGCCTCACCCTTTTCCTTCTGCTCTATTCCTATCCACGACTTCAAATTCCGAATTAGTTTTTCTCGTTGTGGCTGGTTATTCCAAGTTATTATATCATACTTATGGTAGCGGAAGTAAAACTTGCCAGACATCTCTGTATTGTCGATACTCACCAGTACGATACGTTTCTTCTCGTGCTTGGCAAAGTCAAGTTCGTCAAGCGCCCATTCGCTTTGCATGGAGTTGGCACTCATCATAAAGAGAATGGTGTCGCACTTGCAAATGGCATTTATTATCACATCTTCGAATTGTTCTCCACTCTCAATACCGTCCAAATCCATCCAGCAGTCAATACCCACCTGACGGTCAATCTCTGCTTTAATCTCCTTCACCAGTTCTAAGTCCTTACGACTATAACTGATAAACACATAGTATTTCATTTCCATATTAGTTTCGTTGTTTATTGATAATAAGATGCATGAAAGTTTCAGCCATTGTATCATCTCTTGTTACAACTAATTCCATCCTGAACTATATCCATTTTCATCGAAACAGTTTCCTTGATCATCATTGTAAGTGAGACCTGACTTGTTTAAATAATGCATTCTGCCATCGTCACCATTGTAGTAAGGTTCACCTGCGCCATTGTGAAAGATGTCTACTTTATGGCCGTATGGTACAGAGCCAGATCGTGCAGGAGAGGGACTATCATTGCTGTTGACAAATGCAGTTAATAACCCGCCAACCACAAATAGGACAAAAAGCATCAGGATTGCGGGAATGGCGAGAACGACGATTCCTAAAGATCCTATTATATATACAATTGAAGCAGCTAACAAGCCAAGCAAATTATTGCCGTTCCAACCACGTACCCAAATAAGAATAACCTGTATTAATTGCCAGCACATAATGGCAATAAGAAACCATTGTGTCCATTCATCATTACCTATGTAATAGCAGATGATGAATCCAACAATTCCTCCGCCCCATCCTATAAGTCCAAAACGAATATTAATGTAACAATTGAAACTATGGGAGAAATCATCCATTGTTTTTATGAAGTTCACTAACAGGTTAACGAGAGCATAGACAAAGAAAATGAAGTTGAGTATGGCATAAAGCCATCCTCCCAAAGGCCCATGTACTATAGATGGAATTATAAACCACAGGGCGTTACCACCCAACACAATTGTATAAAGAATAATGTAGAGACTAGTGAATATTGTCAAGCAACAATTGAATACCATCAACCAACCCGTCAAAGAACTTCCACTGTCAAAAATAGCATAGGCACTCACCTCCCTCACGAACTTACATAAGAACCACATGATTGCAATACATCCCAATACGACATAAGTCATCCACTTCTTCTCCAATGGTCCATCATAGTCGAGAACTGCAAATTTACTTTTTTCTCCAGTAAGTTTAAAGTTATCGCCACTTTCAACAGAAAATAAATATGAAGACTTTACATAGCCTGTCTGCCCACTATAATCTATTTCTGCCCAACCGTTACTGGAGAAACGTATTACGTTCAATCTTGTACCGTTCGATAATGTTCCTAACAAAGGTGCCGCAGATGAAGGCTGGCTCCGTACATTAAGAATGGAATTCACACGGACTTGATATATTTCTGCATTTAGTTGAATGCTGAATAAAACCATCAACATGAACAATAAAAATTTTTTCATAATCTGTCATCTAAACGAAATGGTAAAAGAAACATAAGCGCAAAATGCAAGATAGCTATTGAGGCCCCCAAAACTCTAACGAAAACCCACCACCAAAACACAAGTAATGCAATCCCGAACACTAACATCAAGATAGGGTTCGACGATGTCAAATCATAAAGCCAGTCAAACATAATTATTTAATTAAATGGATCAATAACAATTCATATTCTTTGTTTATTCTTATCGGACACCAATAAATTTCTTAGTTTATTAATCAATTGTATAATCAAAGTCACTCCATGATCACATAATCACAATTATTTGAGTTATTCTTCAAAAAAGACGCCTTTATCATTGATCTTACCCTTTTTGTTTTTTCCAAACATACGATACAATTCTGCATCAATAAAACCATTTACAAATTCATCCCCAATAGAAACTATATATTCGCATTTGCTGATACAACCTCCTTGCTTATCTAATAGATAATAGTAATCATCGAATGCATTTTTTTGAACCCGAATGAGTCCCAATCCAACCCATTTTGGATCTTTCCATTTCTTTGTAAATGGCATTATCACCTCTCCTTTTGTATTTATTACACCAAATCTTTTATCGTCTTCCCATACCAGAGCGTAGCCGTCTACAAAATTCTCACCTTTTATCCAATGACTTTCAAATGCAATCTGGCCACTTTCATCAATATATGAACCATTCCAATAACATAGTTTATCAGAAAAGCCCATTTTCTCTTTAAGTTCATGTAATAAATCATTAGCCTTTTCATTGCCTTTATCGGAAGAAAGGTAGTAGTACTTCAAGGCCTTTAAATAATCCGGAGCCTTTATCCAATTGTCATTATCAAGCCCCAAATATGTCATACCATCAATTTCCACTTCTTTGTAAGTAGTATCTTTTTCACTGTAAGTCCCATTTTCATATAACTTTCCAAGAGCACACAGAGCAATGTCATCTCCTTTTTCTGCTGCTAATTTATACAGATTCGTTGCGCGGAAATAGTCTTGTAGTACCCCTTTGCCAATTTCATACAGATGTGCAAGATTTCTCTGAGCGAATGTGTCGCCAAGGGGTATTGCACCCTTCTCATACAACCTGACAGCTTCCCCAATGTTTTCTTCAACCCCTAAACCCTGTTCATAAAGGTATCCTAGACGCCCAAAGTCACGTTGAACGTCCGCATAGCTATCACATTGATCTATAGCTTGGATAAATAATTTTGCTGCTTCCTTATAATCCCCCTCGTCGAACTTTTTATTCGCCATATCAGATATTGATTTGGCTTGCATTATGAGAGTTTCTTCTAATACTTTTTTCGCCTCCTCATAACCATTATCAACAGCCTTCTCTAACCATTTTATAGCTTCTGAATAATTCTTGTCTGTTTGATATCTTACCGCAAGGCGTAATAATGCTTCTTTATTATCCTGATTTGCTTGGATTATGCACCATTCAATGGCTAAGCTATCTACTTGTTCATTGACATGTCCGAACAGGATTATGTCAAATAGTTTTTTTTGCGCATTCTCATATCCTTGCTCTGCTGCCTTTATATACCATTTTACGGCTTCTGCATAATCTTGATTGACACCCAGACCATTGTAACACATAACACCAAGCTCGTTTTGTGCATCAGCATAACCTTGTTCTGCAGCCTTTCTAAACCACTTTACTGCTTCTATATAATCTTGATTGACGCCCAGACCTTTTTCATACATAATACCAAGGTTGAATTGGGCATTTTTATCCCCTTGTTCTGCAACCTTTCTAAACCACTTTACTGCTTCTGCATAATCTTGATTGAAACCTTGACCAGTGTAATACATAACACCAAGGTTGAATTGGGCCTTTTTATGCCCTTGCTCTGCAGCCTTTCTATACCACTTCACGGCTTCTGCATAATCTTGATTGACGCCCCGACCTTTACCATAATTAACACCAAGCTCGTTTTGTGCATCAGCAAGACCTTGTTCTGCAGCCTTTCGATACCACTTTACGGCTTCTGCATAATCTTGATTGACGCCCTGACCTTTTTCATACATAATACCAAGGTTGTATTGAGCATATTTAACACCTCGTTCTGCTGCCTTTTTATACAACTTTACTGCTTCTGCATAATCATGATTAACGCCTCGACCGTTGAAATAGCACCCCCCAAGGTTGTTTTGTGCATCAGCATGACCTTGTTCTGCAGCCTTTCTATACCACTTTACGGCTTCTGCATAATCTTGATTGACGCCCTGACCGCTGAAATAGCTATACCCAAGGATGAATTGTGCACTAGCATTACCTTGCTCCGCTGCTTCTAAAAACAACGGGTAAGCATGTGAATAATCATTTTTATCATAATACTCTTTGCCTTTCTGATATGTTCTCTCAGCTTTACGTTTGCATTCTTCCGCTTTTCTTCTTGCTTCCGTTTCAGCCTTTTGTTTGGCCTCTTCTCGTAACCGAGCTTCTTCTTCCTTTTTGCGAGTCTCCTCTTCGGCTTTACGTTTGGCTTCTTCTTTTTCTCTGAGTTCTTCTGCCTTTCGTTTGGCTTCCTCTTCTGCTTTGCGCTTTGCTGCCTCTTCCTCTTTTTTGTTTTGAATTTGAGGGAGTAATGTGACCGTAATCAAATCAGAATAATTCTCGTAAGGAATATCAAGTAGCATTGACTCCTTGATATCTGAATATTCATGGGAGATAAATTCTATCTTATGCTTACCTGGCTTTAAGTAAACGATATTATCTTCATTTGGAGATAATGCCTTCACTAATCTCTTGAAGCGATAAAAGTCACAATCCGCATCAACCTCTATGTGAATTTCAGCTCCATCAGTACTTTCTATTTTTCTTGATGATGTATTTGTAGATTCTTTTGTAACCCAAGGTTTGATTCTTTCGCGCACCATCTTGTCAATAGACTCTTGCAAAAGGGTTTCCGTGTCTATCTGGGAGAACTGATGAGGGCCTAATACAGACTTAACTTCATTGGGAAGATTCTCAGGGAACTCCCTAAATGTTTTATCAATCTCGACTGGTACAATATGGCGATTTGTCTTGTCAGCATAGAGTATTTCCTCACGCACCCAGTCACCTTCATTGGCGCAACGGTCAAGGGCTCCTTTGGAGAGAATTACTAAGAATATAGGTGCCTCGTTAATAGCGTCCATAATACGTTTATCGAATACACCATCTTTTAACTCGTCAAAGTCGAGAAACACTCGAAAACCACGTTTTTCCAACTCGGGTTTTATTGTACGCGCATAATTCTTACCACCGATTCTTCGGTAACTGATAAAAATGTCATATTTTGCCTTTTCCATAATGCTTACTCCTTTTCAATTTCAAATCCTAATTTCAAAATCAATTTCAGCGTTTCAATAGAAGTATTCCTGTCATATACTTTTTCTTCTTCAGGCAGGTCTTCGTAGGGGATGAGCATGGGGTGGAGTTTTTCTGCATCGTTTCGTTCTGGGCCGTATTTCCAACCTTGGGCAATGCGAGTCTGTGCCCATACTTCGTGGACGTTCTTGGCCATTGCTTCAAGCAGTGGGTTCAACTCTTCTGGCAATTGAACATCAGAGGTGTCAATGGGGTGGGGGATATAGTTATTTGTTTTCATTGCTGTTAATTGTTATGTCTTTTGTCGTAATCCATACAAGTTCATCGTAATATTGAATATAGTCTGGTAGATTTTCCCAAGGTTTCAAATACTTATGCGTTTTCTTCAAATCACTTGTCTGATTACCATATACATATCCAAGCATTTCGTGAGAGGCATTCCAACGGAGGTGTTCGCAAATAGCGAGGTCCTTCTTCTGAATGGCTGTCATCTTGGCGAAATCTTCTTTTGCACTACAATCGCTCAATCCGACAAGTTTCAGTTTAGTACCCATATGGTGATAGTTGGTAATATCTTGATTCTCCTTTCTAATAACGCCATTAATATCATCGAGGGTTATCTCTTCTGTCTTTTTCTTAACATAATGGCACACTCCATTTCCACCATCAATTTTCTCGCTTATTTCATGGCGCTGGTTCCATGTGGGAGGATATTTCTCCTGTTTGTCATTTGAAACATATTTTGCATAAAACTCCTTAGCGCGCTCTAAGGCTTCTTCGTCAATTATATTAGAATAGGTGTATAGTTCACTATTCGTTCCGAATAACACCAACTTGTTTCCTGCCTTTTCGTTATAGAAATTAATGATATCGTTTATCTTTCCTTCGTTTTCTTTTGAATAGGAACGGAGGAATATCTTGAAATGCATCATATCTTTACCAATGCGGTAGGCTTTCTCCAACAGGTCGATAGCAAGTTGAATTCCCATTTGATCGTCGCCAAGGGCTATAACAATATAATTAAGGTTTTGTAGTCTTTCTTCTATCCATTCCCAGAATTGTCCTGTTTGAACATTCATCTGAAGCAATTCAAGTTCGGTGTTCCCTTTGATGGCTGGGGCATTGTTATAAAAAGTACCTGCCAATTCTTCCATCTGCTTGTCGATAGCGTAGCATTTAAATGGACTCTTATTTCCATTAGCATCAGGAAAGGCTCCAAACTCATAGAGGAATCGAACCACATCACGTCCCGTTGAGTCGAAACCGATGACTAACGCTTCAAACGGTGTAGTTACTATGGCTTTTTCGGTATTGATATCCACAAAACTGACGGGCTGATAGTTTACGTTTTTCTTTAACACTTGAATCGCCAAGTTTGCTGTGTCTACGAGATGAACATTCGGAAGCGTTTCTTCGCTTTTTACGTATGCCAGTTTCTCAAGTACACCGTTCTCCTTGTTTCTTCGGGCCAAACAGTAGATATCTAAATGTTGGCAATTGCTTAATGCTTCGTCTTCCTTTTCGATGGCTTTGAGTAGCAATGATGTTAGTTCTACATTTTTCTTTTCGTCATCGGAAAGGAAGAAGATGCGAATGTGTTTATCCTTCGATTTGGTGATAATATTGGCAAGACTCTTTAGACCAGCAGCCTTAAAGATATTACAAGGCTGTTTGCTATTCTCCTCCACAGAAAGTTCGTCAGCGCAATAAGTGATAATGGCATCCTTGTTTTCCTCAATTCTCCGGATCCTGTCTTTGAGGAGTCTTTGTCCGTTGATAAGTACGGAGAATGAAAATTGCTGGTTTCCTTGTTCTGCATCTTGAAGCGTTCCGACAAAGATAAGCATTCCACCGTCATTTTCTATCTTATTTTTCAAGTCCTTATCTTCTGCCAGTGTAATCGAGTTTTGGTTCATCCCCCAAAAGACATATAAATCCTGTCCTTTGGCATTTCTCAATTTCAGCCAGGATACTATTTTTAATCCTACGAAGTTGATGATGAAAATGGCACTAACGAGAGCAGCCAAGAAATGAATGACAGCAAATGTTCCCAAGAATAAAGGTGATTCCTTGACACAGTCTTGAACGAAATATTGCAAATCAGATTGCAATGCAAACATCCCGATGGAAGACAACAGCGAGCGGAAGGTCAAGGCAACGAAGTTCAACTCCTCATCGTAATAGAGCCAATAGCCTATGAAATAGACGACAAAGCCTGCTAGCAATACTACAAAGGCCAACCATTTTAAGTTGCCAATGATTTTGGTCAATAATTTACGTGATGTCAGTATTGTACCAATTATTATTAGTATAGCCACCAAAATCAGTGTGGTGACTATTGGCATGGGGAGTGTCAGATAGTCTGTCATAACAAAAGTCTTTAGTTACGTCACAAAATTAATGAATAATATTGAATCAACCAAATTTCTACTGAACTTTTTATGTAAAACGCAAGTATCGCAGACGTGGAGGAAAAGATCACAGGGACGCTTCTTTTGATCAACTTTCTTATAAGCCCTATGTCCTGCGTGCGTCATAAGCGTGGACTTTATAGTAATATGTGGCAAAGATATATAAAAAATGCGAACTTAGCAAAAATGCGAACCTAATTCTGCTGTTTCCAGTGGATAAAGTGCTGTTTGCCTGAAAAGGTTCGCATTTCTTTTTTATTTTTGTCCCCATATATTCTTAAATATAATGA
>Ga0247609_10003160_pt1 | contig 16828 bp, 18 predicted proteins | sample 172DNAGHGlowgp2_FD_193487 | JGI IMG/M metagenome (GOLD analysis project Ga0247609, IMG submission 193487) | Sheep rumen microbial communities from Palmerston North, Manawatu-Wanganui, New Zealand - 1728 DNA GHGlow gp2 | ecosystem: Host-associated > Mammals > Digestive system > Stomach > Rumen ...
CCAGTATATCAATACATCAGAGAGGATAAAGAGCTAACAAAACAAGATCTTCATAATTTCTTTGAAGGAGCAAAAGAAAAGTTTAATGACATGGATGAAGAGGATTGGGACGATTATGATAAAAACGGTCTACGTCTAATTCCAAGAAATCCAAATAATCCAGAAGACAAGGCCATCATAGATTATTCAAACCTAGCACAGAGTAAAATAAAGAATTTAAAAACTTTTTCCTAAAGAAAACTTGATATAATTATGAAAACTATACAACTAGGAAGTACAGGGCAGGAAGTAGTCAATCTCTCACGAGCCCTTGGATTTGCAAAAGATAAATATACTTTTGATGAAGAACTTAAGGTAGCTGTGATTCAATATCAAAAAAGAAATAACCTTGTCCCTGACGGTATAGTTGGAATGGATACTTGGTTTAAAATAGTCTTGGACGATAGAGAAAAGAATCATAGGTCGGACACGGTAACTGATTATGATTACCGCGTCTTTGGAAATGTTCTTAATATTGACATTCCATCTCTTAAGGCTGTTCGAGAAGTAGAAACCGCCGGAAGAAGTGGATTTAATGGAGATGGTTCGGTTACTATTCTCTTCGAAGCTGCTGTATTTTATAAAGAGCTTAAAAATGTAGGTTTAGATCCAGAAAAATATATCTCTCAACATCCAGGAATCATAGCAAGAAAATGGGATAGGTCACTATATAAAGGTGGAATTAGAGAATGGGATAGACTAAGAGAGGCAATCGGGATTAACGAAGTAGCTGCCCTAAAGTCTGCATCCTGGGGAATATTTCAGACCATGGGATTTAACTATGAGAAAGCAGGATGTGAGGATATCTTTGAGTTCGTTCAGAAAATGCAAAGATCTCAATTTTGGCAATTCATCTTGGGCCTACAGTTTATGAAAAATTCAGGAACACTAGATTATCTAAGAAGAAAAGACTGGGCTGGTTTTGCATATCGTTATAATGGTCCTGGGTATAAAGAAAATGCCTATGATACCAAACTTAGGAACGCATATAATAAATACAATAGATAGGTTATGATAATTAAGAGGAAACAATTCTCCTTCATCGATAAAATAAAAAATTTCTTTACGTCAAATAAGGAAAAGAAGGAGATAACCAAAGTAGAAACCCCCAGCTCACCGACATCCTCTACCCCGGCAAAAAGAGACTTCATAACATTTGAAGAAGGGTATAAGAGAAACTATTGGCCTGCTGTTGTTATTCTTGGTATCTCAAGTACAGAAGGAGAAGAAGATGGTGGATGGAGAGGATTTGCAGATTGGATGAAAAGAAATAATTTTTTCGAGAAGGGAGGAAAATTAATTGGCATTCATGAACTATCAAAAAATGATAATGTGAATGGTCAGGATGGTGCAAATATGGTAGTCTTAGAGTTTTCTTCAGATACTGTAATAAGCCCCAGAACTCGTATACAGTATGGTAAAAACTTTAAATGGCCCGAGGATGTCTTCTGTGATTATAATTCTTACTATACTTGGTATAAGTCTGGAAAGAAATTATTTAATTAATATATTATAGACAATGATACTCTTACGACAAAAATTATATTCTAAAAATCTTGCAGCTAAATTAATTATTGGATCAGCTTTAATTGGTGGAAGTCTTGGGCACAGTGTAGGAAAAAGAGTTGGAGAAACTAGAGGCAAGAGACACTATCTAAACAACTTTAATCCCGACGAAGAAGAAAAATCTCTAAACGAATATATTAAAGAAGAACAAAAGAGATTAGAAAAAGCTAAAAGAGGGGAACTGGATGACGAAGACTTCGACTACCATAATTTTATGAACTCTCCTAAAGAGATAAAAGAGAATATATCCTATACTAAAAAACGAATAAAAGATTTAAAGTCTGATCCACAAGGATATGCAAAAAAGAAATCTGAGCAACCCTGGAATCCAGACGTTGAAAAATCTATAAAACGCCACAGACGATTGGGAACAGGGATAGGATTAGGAGCTGGGACTGCTATTGGAACTGGGCTTGTTTTGTGTAAAAAATTAATAAAGAAATAATAATATGATACTACTACGACAGAGGTTATATGCAGCTGCTGATGATAATCCTAAATATAGAAGAAAACGACATAGAGCTGCAAAGAAAGCCTGGGAAGAGCAAGAAGGAAATAAGATAGTGGTGGAAGATGGCGGAGTTTTTGAAGGACTTATAGATGCTGATGCGAAGGCAAGAAATGCAATTCAAAAAGAAAAGAATGGCGCCAACACCATAAGAGGTAGAGATCGCTTTTGGTCTAAGGGAAAAAATTGGAAAGATGATGTTAATCCCAAAACTATTGAGGTAGGCAAAGATGAAATTGCAAGAAAAAAATTTAGAAATAAAATAGATAGAGGCAGAAAACGTTATAATGAGGACATTTTTTTAAAGGATTATAGAGGAACAGGAGTTTTAGGCAACAAGTATCTAAAGAAGTATAGAAAAAGTGATCCAGAATTATACGAAAAGGAATTGAAAGAGAGGCAAGAAGAGATAAAAGAAGCACTTTCTAGACAAGAAAAGGATAGACTGTCTCATACTAAGAATAGACTGCGCCCAGATGGAGATTATGCACAAGATCTAAAACATAAATATAGAACTAAGAAATTAACTCCAAGGGCTGAGGAAATTAGAAAGTATAAATCTGTAGGACAGAGAATTAAAGAAGACCTCGGTCTAGGTATGTCTAAAAAAGCCAGAAAGAGGATAGCTGCAAAAAATGAAGCAGAGGATGCCATTATCAAACGTAGACTAGAAAAAGATGCAATAAAAGATGGAATTGCAATAGATCAGTCTCTCGGAAGTTTTCTTAAACCGGCACAACGAGAAGGATATAAACTTAAAGATGGAAGGAAATTCGGAGTGATTACTGCAGATAGAGGAGATAGTCTTGCTCATGAACTAGGTCATGAACATTTTTCTAGAAAAGACGCTAAGGGTATAGGAAAACTGGCCCATAAATTAGATATTGGCAGTGATAAACATCCTTATCTTACTTTTGCTAGTGGTGCAACATCTGGAATTGCAGCAGGTATAAATAAAGCACATAAAGAGGCTAAAGGAGAAAAAGAATCTACCTTAAATAAATTATCTCCTGCTTTAACATCCCTTGCAGTTTCATCTCCTATGTTAGTAGCCGAAGCAGCAGCCTCTAAGCACGGAATGAAATTAATAAAAAATGCCGGAGCAACAAGAAGATATCAAAAAGCTGCAAGAAAAAACTTAATTAAGGCTTGGGGAACTTATGCAACAGCTCCTGCAATAGCATCTGGAATGGGGTATGCTACTAAGAAAATCGCCTATGATATAGAAAGCGATAGACTGAGAACCAAAAAGAAAAAGGAGATAAAAAGAAATGATAATAAGTAGAATGTTCTCTAAAAAAGAGAGTGATAAAAAGAAATCTGGTGCTTTAGGTGCCTCTCTTGGTATAGCAGGAGTCGGAACTGGCGGAGCATTTCTTGGGAAACACCTTCTAGATAAGAAAGAAAAGAAGACAAATAAGAAAAATCTGGAAGGCATAGAGTCTAAATTTAAAGCCGACCAAAGAGATCTAGTAAAACGCAGAAGAGAACAAATTGAGGGCGTAAAAGATGATATTAATAGAAAACTTGATCGTATTAATTATCAGGGCAAAACAGAAAAAGAATGGTGGGATAAAATGGTAAATAGTCCGAATCCAATAAAAACTCAAGAGTCCTCAATGAGAATTAGCAATCAAGAGTCGGTTTTTAGAAATGGAACTAAACACACTGCTGGATACGACACTACCATTCAATATATTGGAGACAATACTAATAGACGAAAACCAACTTTTAAGGCAGTAGGAGAAAATGAGGCAAGAGAGGCAGTTAATAATTCTAAAAAGGACTTTATAAAAGTGAAAAAACTGCAGGCTCTTAATGAAAATGACATTCTTAAACAGAAGAGAGAAGCTGATATTCTTTCTGAGAAAAATAGATTAACAAAGAGTCTTAAGAAAAATAAAAAGCTTAGAAATGCTGCTCTCATTGGTACTGGCCTTGCTGCTGCTGGAACTTATGGTATTCTAAAACATAGAGAAAATAAAAGGAAAAAATCATGATACTACTTAAAAATAACTACTATGAAGAAGACGAAAACTCTTCTCTACTGGAGATTCTGATCTAGATGATATCTTAGAAGAGGTATATTATAGCGGAATTTCTGATGGATACGATTACTTCCAGAAAGAATTTGCCCAAATTTCTCTAACTAGAATTAAAAAAGGAAATATAGAATCCGTGACAGGAAAGGCAGCAAAAAAACTTCTTAAAAAGGGATATAAGGGTGATTTTGGTGTCTGGGATGCTGAAGGAAATATACTAGACCTAACTAGAGATCCAAAAGCTCTTCAGTGGATTCATGACCACGGAACTTTATTAAAATAAGTAATTATATAGAGGTTTGAATGTACTAAACTATGATAATACTACGACAAAAAGAATACTCAGGGGAAATTGCTAAAGCAGTTTCTGAAAATAAAGCTCTTCGTGATGCATTAAATTCTCCAAAAGATATGGAGAGACTAGGAATTCAATCACTAACTGAGAAAATAAAAGTCAAAGCTGGAAAGGGACTAGAAGCAGCGAAAAGAAAAATGAAATAAATAATTCTATAGAGGTTTAAATGTACCTCTATAGGATCCAGGAATTTTTAAATTAAATACAAAAAATTATGGAAATATTAACATCACAATTACCGTCGGGAGGCTATGGATATAATTTTCCTAGCCTTTCTATTCGACCTATGACCTTTATGGAAATATGCGGATATAACGAGAATGTACCAACCGACGATCCATTAGCAAAATATATGTACGATATCAAAGTTCTTCTTCGTGATGATCCTAAAATTCTGGATTGTTATATTATGGACCTTGATTTCTTAATTTTCTACAAAAAACTTATAACAGTGTCGGGAGATCTTACATATACACTCTCGATTAATTGTCCTAAGTGCGGAGAACTTATTAAACATAAAATTGACTTAAATACAGATATACACTTTAGTCAGATAGATCCTCAGATTATGGACGGAGCTGTTATAGAATTGGCCGGACATAGATACGACGTTCAAATTCCGACTGTCAAAAGTTTTATGAAGGTTTTTGAAACATACCTTAGATATAGAAAAATCTCTGACATTAAGATGATTAAAACTATAGCTATGATAGAGGGATTTGATACTAAGGCTAATCAAATCGAAGCAGACGTCTTAGGAGCAAGGCATGAGGATATAACGCTTCTCCTAGCCCTCCGTGAACTCTATTATGACAGACTTGAACCAATCCAAGTAGAATGTCCTAAATGTAAAGAAGATGGGAGGGAGGCATCTGTGGCGGTAAGTGTTGAAACTCTTACTGTCGACTTCTTTCGAGACTTGTGTGTCAATAGCCCAATTGATGGATCTAAAATTCTATTTAAATAAGTTCCTAAAAGTAGATAACATCGAAGGATATACAATTGGAGCTCTAGAAGAACTTAGAAAATCCTACGATAGATTTCTTGAAAAATCAGGATTCGACCCAGACTTCCCTATGTTATCCCTTGGAGCTGAGGAAGAAAAGAAATCTAATGGTGGAAGAGATAGAATGAAATTTGAAAAGAACAAAAATATCTATACACACCAAAGAGATGGAGAGTCTATAGAACAAACCAAATCTCGATTATCACTAGGAGAGGGATTCTCAGAACTACCAGAAGACTTAGGAAACCTAACACTACGTAAATAAATATGGCAGCAAAAAGCATAGAAGAGAAATCGCGGAAACTTGCATCTCAACGACCAGAGCCTGGTAAAGAATTTGAGCAGATGCAAGCCGCTCAAAGTCAACTCTTAGAAATTCAAGCCGCACAAAAACAAAACTTAATGGAGCAAAGAGTAATGGCGAACTCACAAGCAGAACAGAATCAAATTCTTGCTCAAGCTGCTGAAGTTGGAGCTCAAAGTGTGGCTGGAAATATGCAACTTAACCAAGCCACACAACAGGCAATGGGAAGATACGGACTCTCCCAGCCAAGAACGAGCTCCCAGACTAAGCAGCAACACAGTGAATCAGTGACAAGACAAAATGTTACTATTCATAATAATACAACTAATATTACCAACAACACAGTTCCAGCCAATATAGGAGGACCGATACAAGGAAGACCAGTTCAATTTCAACAACCTCAAGACGGAAATGGAGGTATGGGCAAATTTAAGAACTGGCTCAATCAGACATTTGCAAGACAGGAGGATGCAGCTAAGAGAAGAGATAGAGAATATCAACGCCGAGAGACTGCCTTAACCAAGTCTTCAAATAAGATGATGAGAAAGATTGAGGAATTTAGTAAGGATATAACTAAAAAACTCGACCCTAGAAACGTCGGAAGAACTATAGGCGGACAACTCAAAACTATTCTCGGAGTCCTTGGCATCGGTTTAATGGCTAAGAACTTTGACAAACTTCTTGATTGGATCTTCGGTGCCCAGAAAAAAGTAGAGGATGAATATATACCTAATATTAAAAACTTCTTTGCTTGGGTTAAGGGAGATAAGAATGCAAAAGAACCAGGACTTATCACAAAAATAACTGGAGCCTTCGAAAATACATTTGGAAGACTATTTTTTGGTAAAGACTATGAAAGCAGAGGGTCTATATTTAAAGATAAAGGCCTTCTTAAGGGAATGCGAGATTATCTCTGGAATGATGTTTCCGGAAAAGACCGTGGTGTTCTCAATACGCTCTTTGATAAAATCAGAGATGGATTAAAGGAAAGATCGGAGATGGCTAAAAATGCTATAACTCTTGATAAATCAGCCACCGTTTGGGATATTATTAAACATCCAGGAGAAGCATTCAAAGAATTTCTTAATAACCTTACCAATTATTTTAGTGTCCTTATCGGTGGTGAAGCGGCTATGTCTAAAATACAAGGCAGGGCTCTATCACAAAAAGCAGCTGTATACTCCAGAGCAGAAGGTCGAGATCAAAGAAAAGCAGATAGAACAAGAAAATATAATGTAAACGGGCAAACTATATATACAGATCAAGGAGACATAGCACTTCTTGGGAAAAATAAAATAAAAACTGTTCCCCAAGAATATATGGACCTAAACGGACAACTTAATGGAAGCGTTGGATCTACTATAGCCATGTCCAACAATCTTATAAAAATAAAAGAAGACGCAAAAAAAGGAAATATACAAACTGCTGCATTCGCTAATGCTTTTTCAGAGCTAAATCGAGTTTTAGTAAGCAAAGGAGAGGGCGGAACTATAGTGATTTCAAGAGATTCTCTAGGTGCATCTGATGAAGCACTACAAAAACATACAGCTTGGGGAACTCACATTAAACCTCTAAAAGCCAATGAATATCACTACGTTCTAAGACCAAGGCCTACCAAAGAAATAGCTGAAGAAGCAAAAAGTATTCAGAAAACACAAGAACTAGAGGCTGCATTAGCAGCGTGGGGTTTTGGAAGTGCATTACTTACTGGAGGAACTACTGCTGTTATTGGCGGAAGTATTGCAGCAGTTCTTGGCTTATACAATGAGTGTAAAAAATATGGAATTCATACACACACTGTAGTGATAGTTAGAGCTAATGAAATACAAGATACTGATATAGATCTTGGAGTCCTTTCAGAGGAGGATGCTAAACAATTACTAGAAATCGACAAAGAAGGACTGCAAGCAATAGCAAGAGATGTATTTCTGACAGATGAGGAAAAAGCTGCAGGAAAAGAGGTTAATTTTGATATGTCTGATAAATCATATGTTTTGGCTGGACAAAAATACCTAGAATCAAAAACATATAAATATACTAATAAAACTTATGATTTTGATGCCAACCATATGACAGATTATAAAAGAAAAGAAAAAGCCAAAACTAGCAGTACTCCTCCTCCAAGTACTTCAACAACACCAGAACAATCAAGCGCTCAGACTGAAACTCCTACTGGAAATGTTTCTGAAGATAGTGGAGATCAGGCTAACAGTACTACAGCAACTAGTGAGCAAACTACTTCTGGCTCAGGAATAATATATGGACCTAGCGGACCTTTCGATCCTAATGCTGCCAGTGAATGGATAACTACTAATGCTTCCCCTGACTGCTTAGGAGGTGACGGTTCAGGAGCTAAAGGAATAACTGGTTGGTGTGGTAGATGGGTAAGACAGGCTCTAGTAAATGGTGGCATGTATGGTCCTGGTTTAACCGAGGCAGGTGGACCAAATGGTGGAGATTTCAAACCAGTTCTAGAAAGACTTGGATGGAAAGAAATATCTAAGAATGGTCCATTCCAGCCAGGTGATGTTATGGTTCTTCAGCCAGCATCAAACGGTGGAGGCGGAAAATATGGACATGTAGCTATGTATACAGGACGAGGAAATGGAAGATCTGGATGGTTCTCAGATTTTGACCAAAACGGACCTGTAAGTGCGTACTCAAAAAATCTAGACTCTAGTGCAGTATCTATTCTCAGATATGGTGTTGGATATGATGGACCTAAAACAGGAAATCCAGGACATTTCTGGAAGAAGATGCCAAATGAGAATATCTTTAATTATTCCGTTGATCAAAGAAGAGGCTCAGAATCTCCAGAGTCCTATATAAGTAGAAACTATGAGGCCAGGAAACATAAATGGGCTAAGTGGGCAACAAAAGATAAACTTCTTGAATTCTATAATAAGGGTAGAAATTGGGCAGCAAATATGGTTAAGAAAGCAATAGGAACAGTATTAGGCACTACTGATAATGTTTCTGCTAGTCCCACCGGAGGAGAAGTATCCCCAGAGAGTGAAGGAGAATCACAAGATAGATCTTTTAATGGATTCTATAGAGAAGCTAAGGATATAATTAAAAGAGCTTGGGGTGGACTAAGCCATAAAGTTTCTGAAGCTGGACAGTGGGCTATGAATAAAGCTGGAGATGCTGTTGACTGGGAGTCCTCTATTCATGGAGGAGTCTCTACTGTCGGAGAATATCCTAAATCTGCTGCCGAAGAGTATATGTATGCTAAATATACTGGAAAAGATTATGATATAGTTCCAGAGTCCATCAGAAAAGGAACTACCTACCAAAGAGATGAATGGTGGGCTAAATTCTTTGATAAAGAGGGTAACCTTAAAATTAAAGATTCAGATAACGTTAATCCTACACTAGTCAAGTATCTTCATGACATCGAGGGTGAACTTAAGAAGGGAAATAACCTAGATGAATATCACTTAAAGATTGCTGCTCAAGGATTAGATTCTGAGATGTACCATAATGCTGCAGAAACTAGAGACCAGAGAAGAGTACTAAGTGCGCTCGTTGCTAGAAATAATAACGATACAATGGCACAACCATTAACTAAAGAATAAAATATGGGACAAATAAATGAAAATAGAAAAAGCTGTTGGTATTATGATGACCAGATGGGAAATCGCCTAACATCAGTCTCCCTCCATGCCAATACAGTCTATACTGGAAAATCATGGATAAAAGCTGAAGATTCTGGTTTACCTGTTGATTCTGGAAAATATCTTCTAGAGCCATTATGCAGATCAGTATTAACAGAAGATTTTAACGTTTCTATAGCAAACTCTTGGTCTGATATGGGAGGTGATCCAATATCTACTATGGTAAATGATATAATGCACTCCGCTGCCCCATATGCTAATGCAATTAACACAGCAATAGACGAGATTGGAAAGAAAGCAGAAGAATGGGGAGCCTCTAATCCTGCAGAAATAGATGAAAAAACTGGTAAAGCAAAATTATCTATAGCACATCAAGTAGCAGGATTTGCAGATTGGATAAAAGATAAAAAAGGCGATAAGGGAGATGCATTGATTGACTTTATGAATTCTAATCTTATAGTTCAAGGAACAAGATTTAGATATTACAGTGGAACTGGAATATCTTTTGGAAATCTTGGAATGAGATTTACAATTTTTCCAAAATGGGTCGGTCCTAATGAATTCTTAACAGTCAATCAACAATTAGAGAAGCTTTTTCCATATGCTATAGGAAAATATGAGTCCCTTCATTTTACTACTGAAAATGAGAATGGAGAGAAAGAAGTACATGCATCTGATATCTTAGGTTGGCAAAGACCACCAGCTGGATATAGAGCAGACTATAGAGATATAGATAACAAAGCACTGAAGGGAACACTTAAACTTAGAATAGGAGCTTTCTATGTTTTAGAGTCTTTGGTATGTGAAGGTCTTAGTTTTAGCCTTTCAAGACAGATGGTAAAGAAGCCATTGGGAGCAGGATATTCAGGTGTTAATGCTGGAGAAGACAGACTAGTTAAATTATCTAATACTGATACTGTGGCCTTCTCTCCTTTATTTGCAGAAGTAAATCTTGTTCTTCAACCATCAACAAAATACTCTGATATAGTTATGAGAGACTTTATATATGGTCTTAATATGTCTTCAGACTCGAGAGACTGGCAAAATGAAGGAGCTCAAGAATTGGATGCTAAACTAAAGAATAACTTAAGGAGTATACAGGGACAAATTAAGGGTAAATATGTATAGAAAAAATAAAACTATAATAGAAAATAAGGAAGACTTAGGGAATTATATAGAGGGGTATGATGTATATAATTCCCTACTTCTTCTTAAATTATCTGATGCCTCTTTAAAAAAGGAAGCATATCAAATAACCACGTATGAATATCGTCCAGACCTTATAGCAAAAGATTACTATAATTCTGAAACATACTTAGTCTATGTTCTTTTACAAGGTGGTAAATCTATTGAGGGCTATAAGAAAGGAACAGTTCTTCGCTTGATACCTAAAGATATTTTAGATTCTATTATATCTAGTATTTAATTATTATGGAAATAAACGGAATTACAAACTCTAAAGATATAGTAGTAACCTTCTCTCCTTGGACTGATAGGAATAATGATGGAATAGAATTTAGCCTTCTTCGACTTCATATCCAAGAATCTTTATATGGTGTAATTCCAGGAGGAGAAGCAGAATTAGTCCATTCAGGAAAACAACCATCTATAGACCTAGCTAATGAACAAGAAACAGGAACTATAGAAATACAAGACACAAAGAAAGGAGGATTTAGTTATAAGTTTAATGTGTTTATAACTAAAAGAAAAGTTCTAAACGAAATTCTATCAGTTGAATTTATATGTATCCCAGGAGAAGGAACAGACAAAGACACCCTTGAACGTGGAAAACAATTTTATACTAAAACATTATCCGAAACATATCCAGATATATGGTCAGCAATAGACGCTTCTTATCCTGGACGTAAAGATAAAAGAGTAGAAACAAACGTCTCAGATAATGTAAAAATTTATAGAGATAATGAAACTTCTTATGATTTTGTTAAGAAGCTTGGATTCTCTTGGAAAAATCATAGTGTCTTTGCATTTGGTTGGGATGGTTTATTGCTTAAAGAAATAGTAGGAATTAATAGTTTTGGAAAAAGAGAAGATGATCTTGAAGCTATTAAAAAAGTCTATGGAGGTCAGATGGAGTGGACACAAATTTCGTTTTCATCCTTAAAATATAATGTTGAAAATAATTCTATCCTTTTTAATCCATGGCAAGACCCCTGGAAAGATGATACTACAGCACTAGACCTTTGGAAATCAGTGACCCCAGATAATCAGTATAAAAAACTAGAACCAAAACATGTATCTTCTGCAGTTACTGGAACTAAAGAATATAAAATCTACGGACCTGACTACTATATTATAGAAGAAAATAGAAATTCCTGTGAGTCTTTCTATAATAGCAGGGGATATAGTAGCGTAACCATTCTAGGAGATGATATGCCTAGAGACTGGAAACTTGGAGATACAGTTCTTTATGCCAGAAAAACTGATGATGAAAATATAGATATAATAACTAAGTGTATAGTGGCATCTAATGAATTATTCTATTCTCAAGAAGGATCTACTAAAACAGGACCTCATGGAAGAGATTTTGAATGGACTACTGTATTATGGGGTGTTGATGGAAAAGAGGAGAAATGGAGTAAAGAATTAGAAGAAAATACTGAAAATAAAGAATCAAAATGAGCAAAATTGGAGTAGAAGCAGAGATATTTATTGGAGTTGTTTCTAAGATTATAGGAGAAACTGAAAAAGAAAGACTTGAGTTTCTTATAGAGGCTGATATCCCAGGTGTTATAAAAGGGGTTAAAGCTTTCCCCCGTCGTGATGTCCTAGATGAGCCTAAGATAGGAGACCAGGTTGTTCTTATGCGTCTAGACCCAGAACAGAATTCTTATTATCTCTACTGGAAACTTAAGGAAAATGAATTCACTGGATTTCGTGCATGTGGTAAGGAATTTTCTATAACCCCAGACCATATTCTTATTGAGGTTTATGATAAAGAGAAGTGGGAAAAACCAGAACAACGGACTTACAATGACTGGGATGAGATAGAGAATAAGAATATGGAGATGATTGCCAGTATAGAAATGAAAAATTCTGGTGAGATTATAATGAAAAATAAAGAGCAGACGACAGTTACCCTAGAAGAAAATGGTGATGTTAATGTTAAAACAAAGGGACATAATATGACTGTTAATCTTGGTGGTGGAACCTTAACTCTTGCAAACGGCACTGTAGTCTTTCGTGGAGGTATTATTGAAGAATCTGGTGTTCCTCCGTTTATGGGCGACCCTGCTCATCTCCCTGAAGGTCCATATGTGATAAGAACAAATAAAATAAGAGTGATGTAAAATGGCAGCAATAGAAAAATTATTAGAACCTCTTGCCGGTGAACTATCTAAAGAGTTTGTGGAAGTTCAGGTTAATAAAGTATTCAAAGATTTAACGCCGGAAGACATCGAAGAAATAGGTGCAGATGAGATAGAAAAGAAGAAGAAAGAGCTAAAAGAAATAATGGGTCCAGGGATGGGTAAAAGTATGGCGTCTAGTACAAAGAAACTAGCATCTAAATTAGTACTCTTAACTACCGGGGCCATTGATTTTGCTACTCGTCTTGCTACCGTTCCTCTGGCTATAATTGGTATGGGAACAACAGGACCAACTATTTCTATAAACCTTATTCTTCCCCTTATCAAACAACTTCAAGGAGAGGCACGAAACCTAAGCTCTGTCTATGATGATGTTAAGTCTTCTCTAGAGGCACTACAAATAAAAGAATTAAGCGAAGGGAATGTCGTGATACGTGGGGTATATGAATCTATTCAAGCAGAAATGAAAATAGTAAAGGGAATGGTTCTCCTGGTAGGTGTTCAATGTGATGGAGAAGAAGGGAAGGATACAAGTGAATATGAAAAATCACCCATGCCAGTCGAAGCGAAGGATTGTGATAACTACCGGGCAGACGAAGAACATCCGACGAATCAATTTCCTAAGGATTCAATATGGTGCACTAAGTTTGAACACGTTATGACAAAGACCTTAGAAGATTTCCAGGATGATGACTCTGGAACCGCCGCAGAGAAATACGAGGCTTGGAGAAAAGATAATGCTAAAGTTCTGGCCGATTTCAAAGACGACCCCGAACTTGGAACGGCAGAGGAACAATATCTATCCTGGCTGCGTGAAAATAAGGCCTGTAAAAATTGTAAGAACTATAAAAAATAATAGAGATAAACTTTCCCAGGATATTAGTAGTTGGCTCGAGAAACTACGAGGTCCTGTCTCTATATTTGATCCATGGAGGCTGATCACTTCCATGGTTCGCAAAATTAAATTATAATAAGAAGCTATGATAATACTTCGACAATCACTCTATGGAAAGAGTGAAGAAAAAGATAAAAAAGAGAATCTTAAAACCGCAGCCTCTCTAGCTGGAATCTATGAACTTACTAAAGGAGGTCTTATCTCTAGGGGAATAGATGAAATTCAGAGAAAGAAGGGGAAAGAATCTGAAGTTGATGGATTGCTACCTAAACTACACGAGCAAGTTTCTAAGAGGTATAAAAAAATTGCCTATAATATACCCAAAAACTTAGAAGAAGAAAACAACAGCCTTCTTGATAAATTAAAGAAAAAAGAAGGGATTCCGGAAATAATTGATGATGCAGAAGAATATATAGAGAAAACTTCTAAAAAGAAATTAACAAAGGAGCAGATAAAACGGAGGGCCAAAAAACTTGAGAACGAAAATCACTATAATCCTAATAAAGATAAAATTTTTATATCAGCCAAAAATTCTGGCGTCTTAGCTCATGAAATAGGACACTCAATGTCTAAAAAAGGAAGAGCCGGAGGGAAGAGTGGAAAAATTTTAGATAAGATTCGTGATAAGGAAGGAGAGATTGATAAAAAATTAACAAGGATGACACACTCATCTATTAGATTGGGCAATATTGCTGTAATATCTGCAGGAGCGGCATCTGGATATAAAGCGGGAAGAAATATTGAAGAGGATAAAAAGACTTCTCTTGGAAATAAATTAGCTCCGGGAATTGCAGCAGTAGCAGTACAAACTCCGACACTTGGCTCTGAAATTACGGCTTCTCGTCGAGGAATAAAAATGTTAAAAGAAGCAGGAGCAAGTAAAGAATATTTAAAATATGCTAAAAAAGGATATCGGAGCGCCCTAGGAACTTATGTGATTCCTGTTGCTGGACTCGCTGCTACTGGATATGGTGCTAGAGAGATTGGAAAAACAGTTGGTAGAGTTGATGGAAAAATTCATCGACTGAGAAAATACGAGGATCAAAACAAACAAGCTTAATATTATGATAATATTACGACAGAGATATTATTCAAATAAAGATAAGAATAATAGCACATCTAATTTGGAAAAAGCTATTGCTGGTGGAGCTTTGGCAGTTGGTGGAGGTGTAGCAGGAGACATAAGCAATATCCACTTATGTAAAGCCTATAATAAAGGCAAGATACGTCAAGTAGTTAATAATTATAATGAAAACGCCAATCTCCTTAGAAAACTTAAAGAGATTGGTGAAAAAGATGGGATAGAAATTAGCATCTCACCGTATAGTTCTAACACCGGATCTTATACTAGAGCTATAAATCCCAAAACTAAGGAAATTCTAGGAGAAAAGATTGATTCAAGTGCGTATGCCGGTACTTTAGCTCATGAATTAGGACACTCTAGACACTACGGGGGAAGAGATGGAAGTAGGTTAGGTAAATTAGCTCATAAAGCTTCAAGAAAAATAGATGACGCTAATGAAATACTGAGAAAAAATAAAGCTCCTCGGGTTGAATCAATAGCAGCATCAGGAGTAGGGTTTGCTAGTGGATATAAAGCTGGGGTAGATGGAAAAGATTCAGCGTTAAATATAGCAGCACCAGGAGCTGTAGCACTTATGTCACACGCCCCAGACATAACTAAAGAAATAGCAGCTAGTAGAAGAGGTTATAAACTCTTGAAAAAATCTGGAGCTTCGAAGAAATTTCTAAAGGGCTATAAGAAAGCTTTGGGCACGGCAGCCGGAACATATGCATCCACCGCAATACCAACCCTAGGATTGGCATATGGATCTATGTTAGTAGGAAAAGCTGTTGGAAATGAAGCCAGAAAAAATAAAGAAAAGAAGAAGAAAAATAATAATAAATAATAAGTCCTATGATAATATTACGAAAACTATTCTCTAGTGAGAACGATATTAATGCTAACGAAGATGCTGGGTCGTTAAAAACCGCAGCTGGAATTGGATCTGTCTTAGTAGGTAAGAAGGTAGTAAGAAAGTTTCACGAAAAACATATAGATAAAGTATTAGAAGCAGATACAACTTTATCTACTAAATTAAAAGATGAAAACAAGGCGCTTCTTGAAAAATTAGAAAAAGAAGCCACTAAACAAGGCACCCTCATAAAAACTCCTAAGAGAGCCGCCAAAGATTTAAGTGATACATTTGGAAAAGGGTTAGATGAAGTTCTTAAGAAGTCTGTAAAAGACAATAAGAAGAGGAAAAAGACGGTGAAAAAATCCAAAGAGGTCTATAAAAAATTTATATATAATAAACTTCAGGAAGCCGGGCCTAATTATTCATCCATTACTGACACTGTTCATATAGATCCAAAAGATAAACTGGGGAATAATGCTGCTACCCTTGCTCATGAATTAGGACACAGTAAGCATTATCACGGAAGAGATGGAAGTAAACTAGGTAAATTAGCTCATAAATTCCCTAGACAAGGTTTAAGAGTAGCATCAATGGGTGCTGGATTTGCTAGTGGATATAAGGCGGAAAAAGACAGAGAAAAAGGTAAAAAAGTATCTACCCTAAACAAACTAACTCCTGCATTAGTAGCGGCTGGAACATATGCACCAGTATTAATTGCCGAAGGCGCAGCATCTAAGAGAGGAATTAAAGAACTAAAGAAACTTGGGGCTTCTAATGAATATATTAAACATTCAAAGAAGGATCTAAGAAATGCACTGGGTACTTATGTTGCTACAGGAGCTAAAAACATTGTTTTAGGATATGGTGGTAGAGAAGCTGGAAAACTAGCCAGAAAAGTGCAAAGATATAAAGAGGAAAAGAATAAAGATAAATAAAACACTACATTTTGCGCTCAAGACGACATAAAATCCTTAACCTTGAAGCAAAAAATTTGGAAATCAGATTCTATATAAGAAGAGACTTAAATATTAATATTCGGTTGTATTATATTCCAGGTCTCTTCTTATATTTTTAATACTTAAATTAATAATATACAAAATATTATTTCTCTGGTGGTTCATATACTATTTCCTTATTTATGATATGAAATTGGATTTTATAAGTTTTGATATCCCTGAAGACAAGAAAATAGAAGTTATGTCTCTCCTAAGTTCTTCCTCCGACTCAATGGCTTCACAACACCTAAAACTT
>Ga0247609_10003161_pt1 | contig 16826 bp, 14 predicted proteins | sample 172DNAGHGlowgp2_FD_193487 | JGI IMG/M metagenome (GOLD analysis project Ga0247609, IMG submission 193487) | Sheep rumen microbial communities from Palmerston North, Manawatu-Wanganui, New Zealand - 1728 DNA GHGlow gp2 | ecosystem: Host-associated > Mammals > Digestive system > Stomach > Rumen ...
TATAGATAATAAAGGTGGATTTAAATTATTTTTACACACAATATTTAATTATTGCGTAATGTGGCCTTATCTTAAATCTTCTATTAATTATATATATAAAATTTATGATGGAAATGTTAAATCTTATATAAATAATCCAGAAGATAGAGAACAAAATTTAAAAGTATTATATTTATTAAAAATAAAATGCAATAATGCTGTTACTGGATTATCTGAATCTACAACAAATGAATTCCCTGTAGAATTTGATAAAGATGGTAATCTTTTAATTAATAAAGGTAAAAATATAGATTTTGAAGGTGAATATTCAAGAACCCATTTAGCTCTTAAATTATACGAAACAAATATAAATATCGTGGGTATGAAATATTGTTTATGTAAATTATGGTATCTTAATATTGTTTTAGAGGACAAAATACATGACTCTAAAACAGATAAATCTAAAGTAAAAGAATACTATAAATCAAGAGCTAAAATAATGAATGATATTAAAAAATATACACCTATAATTCTTAAAAAAGATCCTAATTTTGATATATTAAAAACATATCAAAATAGCCCATTTAATAATGAACGTATTACTATTAAAAGTTCAACAATGTTCTATTTATATGAGACTATTAAAAAACTTCTTACTTTTAAAGATTTAAAAAATATATTTAAATAGATATTATAATAATGGATATTTATGTACAGACTGAATATTCAGTCTGTACAAATTTTATTTTAAAGGAGCATAGAAAAATGAGATGGTATTCAATATTTGATATTTCTAATGATGAGCATAAGAAATATATGGTGAAATTAATTAATAAATTAAACAATATGACTGTTTTAAAAGAATTAGGATGGGCATATGATGCTAATAAATCATTATCTGAAGAATCTTTTATTAGTGATGAGATATTAATAAATGATAATTCTATTAAGTTTAAAATAAGTAAAAGATATGTAACACCACATGATATGGATTATTTTAATCTATCATGTATATATACAGGAGTTAAATTTATAAGGAAATATGAAAACATACAAGATACGTCTATTAAGAATGAAGAAAAGTCAGTAGTATTAATTGTATCCCCAAAAATACTCTTACCAGAAATAAATACATTATTTGACAATATTTCTATTCATAGTGAATATCGAGCAGATGATTATAAATATTTTTATAAAACTTTTTTATCTGATTTTTGTTCTAAAGAAGGAGACTAAAATGTGGTTATAGGAGAAAAATATTTCAATAATAATGAAATGATAACTATATACAGCATATATAAAAATACAGCTAAAGTAAAATATATAAATGATAATAACTTTAAATATTTAAAATTAAATTATATTCATAGCCATTTCAATCTTTTATCACCAATAGGATACATTGTATCATCAATATTACTAGCTGATAAAGAGTTATTAGTAGATGATTTAGCATTTATATATAAACCTAATATATTAAATGATATAAATTTTTATTCTCCAGATACTACACCAGCTGCTGTTAAATTAAGATTATCTGATTCGTTTTTTAGTAATAATCATGATGAATATTATTCAGATACAGAAACAGAAAATTGGTTATTTACTCAAGAATTAAATGAAATATTAAGTTATAAAAATAAATATGAATTAAAAATAGCTATTTATTTAGATACTAACGTACACTCATATATATCATTATTAGGAGTTTACAATAATATATATTATGAAACTATGAAAAATAGTAGTATAAAAATTAAAGAAAAATATAATCCTGATTATAAAGAATATAAATCTATAGAAGATTTACTTAAACATGGAGGTATATTCGAAGGTATAGATTTTGGGTTATTAATTGAAAATGAAGATCTAAAATCTGTTACTAATACTGAAAAAGATAACAATTTTGGATTAGTAATGGTAAACAATTTAGAATTAGATCAATTAGAATGTATTATAGGTCATTCATGTAAAGACTTGTTAATAATGAGATATTGGTATGATATAAATCTAAATTTGATTAATATGGACTTTTCTTTAGTTAGAAACTCTGTAAATGGTGAATTATTAATATTAATTTATAATACAGTAGATATTTCTGATAAAGCATTAAGAAAGGCTTTTACTGAATTAGAACTAGATAAATTCTTAAATAGATAAATATTTAAATAATTATATATTATATCTATGGACAGAATTATCTGTTATCATTTTTTATAATGGTTAAAACAATTGGATAAGGCAATTATTCAATTGCTTTAATAAATATTTTGCAAAATATTTAAAATCTAAAGGAGGAAAAGTAGTTATGGAAACTGCAACAATGTCTGAAGTCGAAAAAAAGAAACTTGGAATGTCCGATTTCGAATATGAAATCGAATCCCAAGAAATGGATTCTAATATTGAATCCTTAATGATTGATTCGTTCTCTCTTGGTAGAGAAGTAAACAAGTTTTTCAAGCTCATAACGGATGATTATGTTGGTTGTAAGATTACTCTGGATAATTATAATGTAGTATGTACATTGTTCTTCCAGGATAATCCTATTGCAGATGATAGCGATAAATTTAAAGCTGTTATTCCTGCAAATGTTGTCAACAAAGCATCTGGGTCTATTGTGGATATTATTAATAATAATTATAATCCCAATAAACACAATTTAGCATTAACGGAAGACGGAAAGAAAGTTTTAAAAGATTTTATTCCGTTCCGTCACTATGTAACTTTTGACAAACTGTTTAACGACAAAGGTGAAGTTATTTGGAATAAGATTTATTCCGAGACTTGTATTAGAAATCAGTTTGGTATTGGAGTAGTAAATAAGCCTTATACTTATGCAATTATTCCTATTGATTTGACTCGTTGGTTAGCAAAGATTTATGGTGAAAAATCTGGTAAAGATTATTATCAGTATGAAGTAACTGTAGTAAGAAACATTATGAATCCGTTTACTACTAGTTTTAATGGATTCTATGGTAACAATTCCAAATATCTTCTGAATATCACCAGATATAATCAGGAGACTATCAAGAAATTGGCATTAGAAAACAATATCATTCCTTCTGGAAATGAATTGGGTATTATTATTTAATAAATGATTTTTAGAGAGTAGAGGTTATACCTCTACTCTCTTATATGCATTTTTATTTTTCTATAATTTATAAATAAAGAATACAATTAAATAAAATAATTTATTCAAAGGAGATAATGTGTATGTCTAAAAATAGTAATGAACCTAAAAAAGAATTTGGGTATACTGTTGGAAAAACAGACGAAATAATTGATTCAAGAGGCAATACAGTACTCTTATTAAGAGATATTGCTTGGGGTGATCATAAAGAAAAACTTGAGTTAAGAAAATGGGTTATTGATATTAATAAAGAACAACCGTTACGAGGTGTTAGTTTCTTAACAGAGGAAGGACCACATAATTTAACCAATACTTTAATTAAATTAGGTTATGGTAAAACTGAAGAAATCTTAAAAACATTATCAGAAAGAGATGATTTTAAAGATGCTATCAAAACTTACGATAAACCTCAACATTTAAAAAAGTCTGGTAAGTATTTGGATCCTAAAGAAATTCTTAATTGAAGAAAGGATGATTAATTGTGTCTATTATAGATGCTTTAAGTAAAACTGGTTTTTCCAGTTCAGATATTAAATCACCAAATCAAAATAAGAATTCTAATGAAGTTAAAGGTGATACACCTGATGATAAACCTTATGAACAATTTGAAATGTGTAGACATAAAGAAGGAACAGAAGGTGGATTTAAATGTAAATATATAGATAATAGTGGTAGATGTACACATGAATATTGTTTACAAGATTTTGATCCACCAAAGGTATCGTTATGGTATTTTAAATGCCTTATTTGTGGAAGAGAAGATACTTGTGATCCTAAAGAACAAAGAGCTCCATTTTGTAGAGTTTGTATAGAACGAATGAATAAAGCTGAATGGTTACCACATCGTTGTTCTGTTTGTGGTAGACAAATATCTGGTCCAACAAAATTTATGTTCAGTGGAATGTGTGATAGCTGTTGTAATGCTTTAAGTGAAGTTATACAATATTGGAAAAAGAAACCTAGATGGAGACATTCTAATGGATAATCAATATGATAATAGAACTGCTATAGATAATGTATTGTATTGGCAATTTGTTAAATATAATACATTATCTAAACTCGTTTATAATGAATATGCTACTGATGATAGTGATGTTATAAATGTATATATAGATTTATATCAGATTCTTGTAACAATTCATAGATATACAAAGATAAATAATTATTTCTGTATATGTGCTATAGTAATAAATTATTGTGCTCATTTAAGACATTTCTTTAAAAAGTTAAATGTATATGCTAATATTGTATTAGTATATGGAGATAAGAGTTCGACTAATATAACTCAATTTATTCCAGAATATAATACTTTTTATAAAAATAGAATTAAAAGTAATGGAAAAATTAATTCTGTGGTAAAATCAAATATGGAATTATTAAGAAAATTAATTCCATATTTACCGAATATATATCTTAGAGAAGGTACAGTAGAATCTGCAGTTATTATGCATGATATTATTCAAAGAAAATTAATAGGAGTTGCACCTTCTTTAGTAATTTCTAATTCTTTATATATGTATCAGTTACCAATTTTTAGTAAAAGTGTAAAAGTTATTAAAAAATCAAACAGTATTAAAATGCAAGAAGATACTACTTATTCTTATAATAATTTTAATGCATTAGAAGCATATTTATTTGAAGTAAAGAATGTAAGTTTACGTGGTAGATTTAATCAAAATACTTTGAGTTTTATAATGAGTATTCTAGGAATACCTAAACTAAGTGTTTTAAGTATGGGTGTTAATTATAAAACAGCTTTAAGAATAGCTAATAATATACCTATAGGATATGAACATGATTGTGATGTTATAGGTGAAATTTATGATGAATATATAACAAAAAATAAAATGAAAAATAAACCATCTGTTGAAAGTATTATAAATAGATTTAAAGGAATAGATTTAGGATATCAATATAGTTTATATAAATTATTACCAGAATATTCTGAAACTAGTTTTTTAAATAAATTAGAAGATAAAGATGCGGTTCATTATATAAATAACAATTATTTTGAAAAGTGTCCTATATATCTAGATGAATTATAAAATAGAAGTATTTTAAAAATACTTCTATTTTATTTTTTGTGGAGGTGATGATTTCTTATGGAATACACATACGATATATCAATGAAATGGTATAATAAAGATAAAAATAATAAAGATGAATCATTTAATATAAATCCTGTTAATATAAATAGCTTAGGTGTTATTAACGATTACGATGATACTATAATGCCAATATTATATGCAACTATAACTATTGATAAAAAAGATTTTGATAAAATAGTTAAGAATGCAAAAACAGCATTTATAGATCTTAAAATAACTAAAATTTCTAGTGATAATGGAGCAAAAATAGATACACCTTATTCTGGTAAAATGAGTTATTTTATTGATACGGATTTAAATTATAATAAAGAACTTGATTATCCAGAAGAAAATAAAGATACCCTTAAATCTGATAATAAAAGTGTTTTACAAACATATTCTCTTGGGTTAATGTATACTGAATGTATAGAAATGAATAAGAAAACTTCTAATACCACCATTAGAGAATCTACTATGTTAAATTCAGTAGGATCTTTTTTACAGGGAATTCCATTATTAATTGAACCTTTTAATTATAATGAAAAATTTGAACAGTTAATTGTTCCTCCAAAAGATTCATTAATGAAAACAATAGATTATTTTAATAATATTAAAGTATTTTATGATACAAGTTATAGATTTTATATGGAACCAAAATGTGTATATCTTATGAGTAGTTCAGGTAAACCTCTTAAAAAGAAAGGTGAAAAATATGATACTTGTTTATTTAATATAAGAAGTATTACTGATCCTGCATCTGCTAAACCTGGAATGATAGAAGATAGTACTAATCAATGCTATTATGTGGATATACATGTTAAAGATACATATTATACAAAAGATAATGATACTCAAAAACGATTTAATAATTTAGCAGCCATAATAGACCCATCTAAAGATAATACTCCACCAGTTTTAGAATCAGTAAATACTGCATTAAATAATATAAATAAATTAGCAAATACAATAACAAGTGCAGTTAAAACTTCAATTAAAGATATTCAAAAAATTCCAAGTGATATAACAGATTTTAAATGTCAAATGGCTGTATCTGTTTCGAATTTAAATCTTATTATTAATGGAAGAGAAAATCAAGAATATTATTATAATAATAAAGAAGGATTTAAAGAAGGCGTCGGGAGAAATAATTATACATTAGAAACAATTGAAGAAGCTAGAAGCATACTTGATGATTTACCAGATATATCTAAATATTATCACCTGGAAGAATCGTCAAATAGTGGTGAAGGTGGTAGTACATATATTAAAAAAGCATTAATAACACAAGAAGATGCTGATACTTATAGATCTGAATTATTAGTTTTAAAAAATACAATAGATAGTTGTAATAAAAGACTACAAAAATCTTTAACTGAATTTACAAATGTTTCATCTTCACTAAATGATATTTTAGCACAAACTACAAATTTACCAGGATTAGTAAACTGTGTAGATGCTACATGTATGTATAAAAATGCTAATGAATTAAATAAAAGAACTGACAGTTTACAATTACAAGCATTTGATAATAAATCTACAGTTGAAAGTATAATATCAGATAAAATAAATGATTCCAATAGTATACTTAATGCTATATCAGATGCTAAAGTTATAATAGATACATTATATGGAATATGTCAAGAAAAATATAAAGGAAATTCTATAATGTATGCTGATGGAAAGTTACCAAAAGATGATGCTAATAAATTTCCATCTGGTAGTGTAGGTACACCTAATCCTTTTTATAAATTATCGAATGATTTAGATAGTGATTATAAAAAAGCATCTGCATATATTGGTACAGAAAATGATAGATCAAATAAAACTATCAAAGAAATTGATGGTATATTTGGTGAAGAAAAACCAATGAAAGATAGTGATGGAAATATTATTAGAGATGCATGTGGAAATATTATTTGGTCTATTTTTAAAGATGATGAAGGAAATCCTTTTACTATAGATCCAATACAAGTTACTGCAATCCCAATTATAGGAATCTTTGATAGATATAAAGATTTTACAAATGTTGCAAATGATTCTCTCAAACTAATTCAACCGTATACAAAAAATATAGAAGAAAAAACAAAGAAAATAGGATCTCTTTATAAAGATACATGGATTAGTATAGAAAATATTGGAGATGCAGCTAAAAAATCATTAGATAAAATTGTATCTTCTGCTAGAAATATAGAAAATAAAATTAAATCATTAGACTTTAATATAAATTCTTTACAAGATATTCAAAAAGATATCAATATTGTAAAAGATATTACGCATATAGGTATGCTTGGTATATCTAGTTTCGGAGTTGATTTAAACTTAACCACTAGTTCAGATACATCTACTGGACAAAGAATAGTAAGAATAGATAATGATAATGCTAATAAGCTTAAAAATATTAAATCTAAAATAGCTACTTATAGTAATCTTTTATCTATTACTAAGACAGGATTAGATACAACAGTATTTACTATGAATAAACGATATGTAGTTAAAAACTACGATGCTCATAGTAATATAGATGGAGTATTTATATTAATTAAAAAACAAGATTTCTTTATTAGAGCTGGAGATACATTTACTATATCGACACAATTAGATTTAGCTAAAGTATTAGATTCTACTGATACAGATGGAAAAAAACAAAATGTAGATTATGATTCTGAAGTAACTAGATTATTACGAAGTGCAAATACTATAACCGATATTGCAGATAAAGGAATTAATATGAATAATTTAAGTTCTATAATTAATAATGCTATGGTAATTCAAGATTCATATAATAGATTAAGCAAATCATCTCCAAATGTTAAAACTATGGATATAGATAACTTTATAATGCATTAATAATTACCGAGTACTCATTTAGAGTACTCGGTATATTTTAATTATCCCCATTTAGGTTTATAGCCTTTTTTATGTTTAGGTATTTTTTTTACTTTAGATAATCTACGTTTTGTCATTTTACCATCACCTAAAGCATAATCTTTGTTACCAACATATTCTAAAAATGCTTTTATGGTGTCATTGAAACCTTGTTCATATCCTTCATTATATTTATTTTTCATAATATATTTCTCCTTTAGTCTATTATATCAATAGTAATATCAGGACTATCTAAACCTTCTTCATTTTTTATTATATTCACACAAATGAATTCAGGTACAGTATATGAGAATAAATAATCATCATCATCAGTATTTTTATAAATACTCTGATACAAATAACCTTCATTAGATACAGGTGGTTTCTTTACATAATCATTCAATTCTACAAATTTAAAATATACTAATTGTTTATAGAATTTATTTTTAACAGCTGTAGTTAAATTTGGTAAATGAAGATCTGTTAAGTAATTAATATTTTCCATATATTCTTTAATATAATTTATTATATCATCTTTAATATATACATCAGAAGCACTTTGTAATTGCATTTCAAATCTTAAACTAATATTTACTCTATCTAATGGTACGCTATTATCTCTATTAGACCTTACATTATACATCTTAGATGGTCCATAAGTATTAAAGAATTTAAAATCAACACCAAATGAATCTTCTAATATAATTAAAGCAGTTTGAATATATAATCTTCTATAATCTAATATTCTTACAAAATTATTTATTCTAGTATTATTTTCTAAATATGAATACCGTACTAATGGAACTCTTCTAATATGAAATAACATATCACCAGTGTCGCTATCTTCAGAAATTTCTACATAGGATTCAGTTATATTAGTATAATCTATAAAAGTATCAAGTCCACTATCTAACTCATATACATTACATAAAGTATATCCATCTAAATCAGGAACTAATGCTTTAATATCATCATTTTCTGTTTTACCAGTACCATATTCTTCATCAAATTTTCCTAAAATAAATATCTTAAATTGTACATTATGTGGTAAAGTAGTTTGGAATTCATTATTAGTACCAATACTATATAATCCATTAGTTATATTTATTCTACCGTTTGAGTCAATTACATTATTAGTTTTTAAATTAAATCTATAAGTATAAATAAATTCAGTATCGTCATAATCTGCACCAGTTATAGATGCTTCACACCATCTAACAGGAGCTCCATTTACATATATTACACCTAATACTCTAAGATTATTTTTGATTATTTTTGTTGGATCCTGACTATCTAATACTATCATTCCATAATCAGAAGTAATATTTTGAATAAGTGTAACCGAAATAGTATATAAACTATTATCTATTTTATTTCCTTGAAATAACGGTTTAGAAACATATACTGGATTAGTTCCACTACTTGTAACTATAAATTGTAATTCTGATTGAGTATTAATATATTCAAAATTTACAGTCTTACCATAATCAAGTATAGTCATATAATAATTAACCATAAATGGATTCTTATTTACAGTAATTAAAAATGGATTCATATATAAGAAACCATTATTTTCTTTTTCATTCATCCATTGTTTTTTTAGTTCAATATCTGAATCTGATATTGGATTAATTACATAATCAGGAATTTCATCTATACCTTTAGCATTTTCATTTTTATTACTGATTAAAAATGGTGTGCCAGGTTCTATAATATAATTTTGACTATTAATATTTCCAAATACTTCTCTAGTAAGATCTACATCAACTGTATTTGTTGGTAATATATGATTATTATCATCTTTAATTAATATATATCCAAAGAATAATCTTTGTATTTGATTATGAACTTTTTGTAAGAAGTATAATCTTATTCTATCATTATTAAGACTATTAAAATAATTATTTAAATCAGTATATGTTGATATACTATTACGCATAAGCATCTGTTTAGGAATAATAGCTTTTAATTCATCTATATTTTTTCTATCAGTACCATAATCAGAATTACTTAATGGCATTATCATCATATAAATATCATTATAATCAAATCTATTAGAAATTAATTCTTGAATAGTGGTAGCATTATAATCAAAATTACACTCACTACCTTTAGTAGTATAATAATGAATAGTTACTTCAGCATTTTGTCTAGGTTGATATGAATCACGATTAAATACTATTCTTATAGTATTAGCATTTATATAAGAATAATTACAATATTCTTTACCTGTATCTATATTATAAAGACCATCATATAAACACTGTAAATGATGTAATACTCCATTTTCTAATACATCAACATAGAAAAAAGCTAATTGATCTGAAAATTCAAATGTCATAGATTTAGTTTCTAATGGATTAGTAACTAATATTTTTTTGTATATTTCATAATGCTGAATTTGTTTTATAGTTACAGTAAGCATTAGCATATTAGTATTGCTTATTTTTACAATACCTACAGTAGGAAGATATGGATTTCTAATAGTAGATATTTCATTATCGTCATCCATTAAATAAGTAGCAGTATAAGTAAATTCACCAGTACGAAGTTCATTTTGTTTAATTAAAATATCATAATCTAATTTGTATGAATAATTAGCAGTTTCTTTACCAATATTAATTGCAATTTCTTTATCTAAAATAAATACTTTTTCTCCATGAACTTCATGATAGCTTAAATTATTAATTAATCTATCTTCTGGAATTCCTATATAAATAGTCAATTCTGAAGGAGTTGCTCTTATTTTATTTATTCCTAAACTTAATGCATGGCATATAATATTCTTTTCAAATTTTGCTTGAGTAGGTATGGCTTCATTAGCATACTCTGCACTCATTATAGCTGTATTCTCTAATATATTTTCACCGATTTCAGACATATATCCATAGATACCCATAGTTAAAGTATCTTCTGGAATTTCTACATATTTAGATTTTAAAGCTTCAACAAATCTAGCTATCTCATAAATATTTGTAGTCAACGGTGTTTCTGTTTCTTGTTTCATTATAAGGGAGTCTTTAGGATCGTAAAGATCTATAGGATTTATATTATTTAAAGAATCGGCCATTTAAAAAACTCCTCCTTATTATTAACTATTTGACCTACGGTTATTCATTTGATTAAGAATAATCCGATCTCTAGTTGAAATAGATATTGCACTAATCGGTTTAGCAACTTTACCAACACTAGATGAACTGTTTAGTTCATCTGTTTTTGCCATCCATTTCAACAAGTACATTCTATGCCCGTCTATATTTGGTCTCATATCATTAGCTGGAACAATATATGGTATTACAGCTTTTTCACCTGTAACTTTAAGAACTTCTGGATCATCATCATAAATTGGTAATGGTGTTATACCAGTAGTAGTATTTCCATAAATATATAAATCACATAATAAATTAAAATGTTCTAAAATAAGAGGATCCATATCCGCTTGGAATGTGGCTCTCCAGTTAACAGTAAACTTTAATTGTCCATCTGTAGGTAAATCAGAAAATGTAGCTCTTGGAACTGCAGTAGGATAACAACCCCATAGACATGACCAATGAAGAATTGTTTCATTATCATCTGCTACTATAAATTTAAATATAGTCATCTGATCAGATAATACTTTATGTTGAATATAATTAGTATTTGTTGGATAAACTTTACCTTGATATTTTAATCTTTCATATAAATCATACGCTTTAAACCAAAGATAACAATCAAGATATTTATTATCTTTAAATTCTAAATTAAAGTCATATACTTCATCTTCAGAATCAGATGGTTTTCTATAATAAACTCTTGTATTATAAATATTAGCAGCTGTTTCTTCACTATTTACAGATATATCAGAAAGATCAAGTACTGCTGTTTTATAATTAGATAATAAATTAACAAATGGACTAGAAAGATCTGCAGAATAACATAAACTTTTTAATACAGTATTTCTATATCCTCTATTAAATAAATCTTTAAAAAATGGAACTAAATCTAAACTAGGATTTAATACAGAAGTATCTGTAATTCTGCTAGCTACTCCACCATTATAGTTACTATTGTCATCACCAAATATATGAAGATCTGGTTTAGTTACAAATATATATTCTCTAGTTGTTCCAAACATTTTAAATGGATCATTTCTAGGAAATACATAAAATGAATTAAAATCATCAAAATCAGATCTTCTATAAATACCATTAGCTCTTAATAATCTTTGTAATGAAGCCTCTTCATCAAAGTTATTTGGGTAACCTGGTTTATTAGTTTTATCAGCTTTATAAGCATCTTTTTTAATACTAAATTCATCTTCTGTATCATTTTGATTATTTTGCATTCTATTAGCTTTACGCCAGTCAACATCACTTGTTCTAAGATCAGCCATTTATTAAGGTTACCTCCTTTTCTAAATATTTAAATTAAAGTTATATAAGTGTTTTGAGATACATATTCTAAAGTTAATTATAAATATATAATATATTTATGAAGTCATTAATTAAGAAAGGAATGATTTTGAAAAATGGCTTACAATTATGATGATGAAGATATTTCACCTAAAGATATAGATAAATATTTTGATTTAAAAAAAGATATTTCAAATTTAAAAACCGAGCTATTACTTGGTATAATTGATAAACTGGATAATGTTTCTGAAAAAATTGATAGTATGTCTAAAAAAGTTGATAATATTCAAAATGATAATATAAAAATTAGAGAAGAAATAGTTGATATAAGAAAAGATAATGTAGAAGTAAAAAATAAATTAATAAAAATAATAGAAATAATTAGACCTATGAATTAATTAATATATTTTAATTAGTTTCCAAGTATGTATCTAATATAATATTATATTAGATACAGCTATAATCATTTAATTAATTTACATTAAATTAAATGATTATTTGGAAACAAAATTAAAATATCTAGTAATATATTTATTTTTTGTTTTTGACATCTAAATAAATTAATTAAGGAGGTAACTTCAATGTCATATAATAGAAATGTGGTACATGAAGGAGCTATAAGAGATATTGTAGATTTAATAGTTGATGGAAAACTTTTTGATAGTATCGATAACCTCATCGGTAGAGGTGGAAGATACATGAAAAATATTTCTAAAGAAACTTCTAATTTAGTATTAACATTCCCAGTTATAGCAGATGAATCTGTTTCATTAAGTACTGCTAGATTAATGGCAAAAGCAACAGAACGTAAAGTAGTTGGAATGTTACAAATGCTATTTGCAGCAATAGATATTACTAATAATGCAAATGCATTTGACTTTATTGGTAAAGTACATCAAAATTTAACATCAGATGATGTATTATCATTTATCAATAAAATGGATACTAGAAAACTTAAACATGAAAATTTAGATATTGATGCTATTAATAAAATTATGCTTCAATGTATTGCCGAAGACACTATAGAATTAGATAATAATTTACCAAATAGCTTAAATAATTCAATTAAAATAATAAATAATAATGTTTTTATAGAAGCAAATGATTCCAGTACTCAAAAATCAAGAGATCAATTAATTGATGATAATAAAACATTAAGAAATAGAGTTAAAGATTTAGAAGAAAAAGAAAAAGAGTTAACTGAATTAAATAAAAAATTAAATAAATCAGCAAAAAACAAATCAGAAAAAACAGATCCTAAGTTTTTAACTCAACAAATTTTAAGTTCAGATCTTAAAAAAGCTAACGATGATGTACCATCATTATTAATTGTAAGATTTATATCTGGTAAAGGTGATATGGAAAATAAGATTGTTTCACAGGCTATAATTGGTGTAAAAGCTAAATTAATCTATGTAAAACAATCTGATATGGTAAATCGTATTATTACTAAAAATAGAGATAATAACGGTTTATTTAATTTCTTAAGAGCTACTACTGGTGAAATCTCAATGATTAAAGATTTCTTATTTGCTATAGATAGAGCAAAATTAGATACAATTTCTACAAAAAATAACTCTTCTCCTATATGGAAATTATTAGAGCGTAGATATCTTGTCTCTAAAAAGAATTGGTTATTGAGAAATTCTAATGGTGCTGGTACCGCTATTGCTGTATTAGTAATATCAAAAGAAACAGAAGATATACTTAATAAAGAATATGGATTTAAATGTGAGCCATATAAAATGCTAGATATAATGGAAGCATATTCTGTAATGGGATTTGCCATAGTAGATGATGTAAATGAACGAGTAAAATCATTGTATGATGATAATTCAACTCAGTATGAAGTAAATTCTTATTCTTCTTATGAAAAAGAAGACAAAGCCCAGTTTAAGAAAATGATTAATCTTATGACTGGTGGTAAAGAAAAAATATAATAAGGAGGATTTGAATAATGCGTAGAGATTCACAATTATTTTTTTATGAAACACTTGATATGCATGATTTAGATACATTTCAATTAGTAATGTCTTTAAATGAACAAGAACAATCTAATGCTGTTATATCTATCGGTAATAGATTATATAAAATGATTGTAAATAAAATTGAAGATATAGATTTTAGAGAAATAGAAAAATCTAAAGGTGATATTACTAAATTTTCTGCATATAAAAGAACTAAAGATTGTATCGATGTATTAATGACTATTGCAAATCAAAGTAAAGCTGGTGTTGAAGAAGTATCAACTTTAAATGAAGCTTTAAAGAATCTTGAAAAACATAAAGATTTATTTATAGATGGTTTTAAAACTAATACTAGCATTGTAAAATATTTTTATGATACAATTGTAATGGCATTAATTTCAGATATCGGTTTCTTTACTACTGTATGTGTAGAATTTATTAAGAATCCTGATTCTACTGTAAGTTTAGAAATCAAAAATCTTCAAGAATATAAATCAAGATTTTATCTTGTACATAAAAACCTTGAAAGATTTAATAAAGTATGTAATAAAGGTGAACTTGAAAAAGGATTTAGACCATTAATCGGTAATAAAATTAAACATGAAGCTATTCCATTAATAGCTTCATTAGGAATTATAGGTATAGCTTTTATTATAGTTTATGCTATTATACCTATTTTAAGAGATCTTACATATTTATTCTTTAGCTTTAGATCTCATCTTTCTGATTGGTTTACTATTCAAAAAGAATTATTAGAAGCTAATGCTTTAAGAATAAAATCTTTAAAAGATACAGATGGTAAAAATAATAAAGAAATTGCAGCATCACAAGAAAAATGGGCAAATCGTATGGCTAAAATAGCAGATTTCCTTGCGATTAAATATGTACCTGCAGAAAAAAATGCTATTAAACAAGCAACCAAGGATAGTACCACTACTATAACTAAAAATGATGTTATAGAGCCACCAGATGCAGATGATGGTCCTTCCTTATTTTAATTAAAGATTGGAGATATGTAAAAATGGGTATGGAAGAAAATATCTTAGGTGAAATAAATTTAATTAAATCTATTAATAAACAGGATAGTCGTTCATTAGCAGGATATAAAGATATTAATCAAAAAGAAATGTCATATGGTTACCCATCTAATCCTGTGCCTACTAGTGAAAAATTTCCATATAAGCCTTTTGTAAGAAAAGCTATGGAAAAAAATTTCAATGACGTTGCTAAAACTTTAAAATTAGATTCTCATTCTATAAATACTGGTAAAAATTTTATTGAATCTGTAATTGAATATAAACAATTAAAACATCCTGAAGAATTAAATAAATATGCCTATAACAGAAATGTCAATTTAGAAGATACAGCATTAATAAGTACTTATAATTGTATTATCGAATCTTATGGTAGACAATTAAGAAAATACTGTTCTGATTTAAATGGTATAGATGGTTATAATGAAGAATTCTTTACAACTACTGCATCAAACCAACATTTAATGGATAGATTTGAAAATGAATTAGAAAAGTCTACTCCAGAAAAATTAAATGAAAAAATTGCAGATAGAGTAGAAGATGCTACACAAGAATTTATTAGAAATCGTAATGAATATAATGATAAAATTAAAGATATATATTATGCTGCTCAAAAAGTAACAAATGCAAATCCTGATAATGCTGAAATTCAAACTCAAGCTCAAGAAGCAGCTAAACAAAGAATTCATTTAATGAAGAGTGAGCCTGTATCATTATTTGAATCTATGGTAACTAAGCTTTCTAATGCAGCATTAAAAAATGATGAATTAAAAACTGTATATACTGAAAATGATAAATTAAATATGAATAAGATAATAGATGATGTATCTGCTATATATGCTGTAATGGAAGTATGTAATGTATATGGATTAGCTAAAATGGATGAAGAATTTATTAGTGATTTCTTAAATGGATTTGAATAATAAATATCCAGAGTACTCTATATAGAGTACTCTGGGATTTTTAACTAAAATTTATTATTATAGAATTTTCATCAGGTCTACTAATACTATAATATAATGATAAATTATTTTTAATTTTATCTATACAACTTTTATCATCTTCAAAAATTGTTTCTAATTCGGAATCATTCTCATTAAGCAATTCCATTAAACAATTATCTATAACTGGATAAAAATCTAATGGATCAAAACTATTATTAAATTTCTTAAAATAAGTTTTTCTTAAAGTAATTCTAATATAACCATCTAAGGCCATAAATGTAGATACATATCCATCTAATCGATTTTCTTCTCTCATTATATCTATAAGTCTTTGCATTTTATCTTGAGAAAAGAATTTATTTTCAATTAAATCACTCTTTATACTAATACATTCTTTTATTTTTGTATTTGAATTTAATATATCTTCAT
>Ga0247609_10003162_pt1 | contig 16819 bp, 17 predicted proteins | sample 172DNAGHGlowgp2_FD_193487 | JGI IMG/M metagenome (GOLD analysis project Ga0247609, IMG submission 193487) | Sheep rumen microbial communities from Palmerston North, Manawatu-Wanganui, New Zealand - 1728 DNA GHGlow gp2 | ecosystem: Host-associated > Mammals > Digestive system > Stomach > Rumen ...
GGCTCGAAAACACCCTTCAGGAAGGGGATGTGCATATCCGCAACAATCTTCATAGCATACAAAGATAGTGTTTTTTCGGACTGATTACACCCTCCCCCGCCTTTCCTGCCGTTTTTTGCAAAAAAAATCAGAAAAAAGTTTGCAAATCCAGAAAAAGTGCCTACCTTTGTAATCCCAAACGGGAAACGGGGTATTAGCTCAGTTGGTAGAGCGTTTGAATGGCATTCAAAAGGTCAGGAGTTCGATTCTCCTATGCTCCACAAAACAGACTGAAAATCAGTCACTTAAGGCACTTACGCATAAATTTACGCATAAAACTCGCGAAATTTATGCGTAATTTCTTTTACTATCCTCCCCTATACTTTGATTGCTTTTGGGCAGGTCCGACCGGTGAACTATCCGGGAACCCGCCACGCCATACGTCCGCAAATACACAAAAAAATCCTGCCCCCTGAGAAGAAGGCAGGAAATTTTTTTCGCTCTCGGTCCGGAGACCTGGAAGGAAGACTAAGGCTCACCGCCAGCTGCAGCCGCGCTCCACGTCACCTCGGCCAGCATGGTGCCGGACTTCTCGCCGGTGCTGGAGTTGACGTAGTAGTAGCGGAAGAAAATCTTCGGGGCAGCTGCGCTGGGCGCACCGTTCTTGGCCACGTAGTCAGCGCGGATGTCCACGGCCGCGGCGGTGGGCTCTTCCACCATCTTGATAGCAGAGGCCTTTGCGTGTGCGCGGGACACACCGTTCGACTGGCCCTCGGAGGCCTCGATGACCAGATAGATGCCGCCGTTGTCGGCCAGCGCCTGATCCAGTTTGAAGGTGAAGGTGTCACCTTGGCACACGATGGTGGCGCTGGAAGGGTTCTCGACGCCCAGGAGGGTCGGAGGCACAACCACCGGCTGGCCGCCGCAAGCGACAATCCAGTAGTTCAGGCGGGTGAACAGGTTGGCTCCGGAGATCTTGGCACCGGTGCCGAGGACGCTGCGGCCCTGCTGAGAGAGCGCGAGCTTGTTCCACGCGAGAATGTTCTCGTTGGAGAGGGTCTTCCACATGGTGGTCAGACGCTTGAAAATACCCTTGACCTTGGCCTGGTCCTGGGTCCTGACAGAACCGCCATAGCCGCGATTGCGGATGTACTTGCGGTTCTTCATCTTTGCGGCCGTTACGCCCTTGGCGCTGCCGCTCATCTCCTCGAAGGCGATGGAAGGAATGTACTTCATAGTTAGAAGAGGTTAAGTTTATGGATGGATGTAATAAGGAAATAAAGTCCTATCAAAATCACAGCAAAGAAACAGAATCCTCCTACCCTGAGCTTTGCCTGCTGCCAGCCGGTAAGCTGCCGCGGCACTTCAACGGTCACGGTCTGCACCCGGTCCTTGTATATTATGGAATCCCGGTACACAATCTGTTTGTCAACAAAGGCGGGCAGTTTCACGGGCTTCGTCTCCAGGCTGTGTTTCAGCACTCCGCCGGAAACCACAGCCGCCGAAGCAGCGAACTCATTCTCCAGATGTGACACCGTATCGAGAACGGCCACCCGTTCCACAACACGCGGCAGCTCCACGAAGACCGTGTCCTTCTGGAACACCGTTTCAGTACGAATCTCCACCCGAGTACTGTCCGCCACGGTGGGAAGCTGGCGAACAGTACTGCAGGAGGAGCCGGGCAGAAGCAGAGGCAGAACGCAGAGAAATATGGCCCGATAGAATTTCATAGGTTAGGTTTAGTTTGTATGCTGTTTTTCATTTTCAATCACCTGGTCCAACTCGGCCTGGAACTTACGGAACTTGACATCATAGCTGGCTTTCACACCCAGGATAGCGCCGCAGAGAATCAGCAACTCACTCACGATACTCACGGCACTGGTGTCAATCTGTCCCAGGGGCTCGATGAAGAAAAGGCACACGCACGCGATGAGGACGCCGGCGCTGAAGCTCGCGATGGCGATGATGCCCTGAAGGCGCGTGAGTTGCATTTTCTTCTCGTTGGACATGGTCAGTCAGGCATTTAGTTGTTGTCACGGACGACAATCATCCGGGTGAATTTGGTCCCGACATTGGCGGGCTCATCTGCGGCTCCGTCTATGCTGATGGTCAGGATGCCGTTCCGGAGCGTAGCCGGATAGCGTTTGCTCCCCAGGTTGCTCCACAGCGATTCATTGTAGATGATGGGCGGGTTTATCGAGATGTCGGAGGGAAAACCCGGAAGCTGAATCTCCACCGTCTGGTCATCCGTGTCAAACACCAGGTTGGAGGCCTTCAGCAGAAACATCATCCAGTGAGGGGTCTCCACGGTATGAACCTCGACGCCGTCACCGGTGCCCTTGTTGAACTGCGGGACGTATGTCTTCATCAAGTTCAGTGCGACCTGACCGGCATTGTTTACCGGAATCAGCATCGTATTCAGGTGGACGGTATAATTGCCCAGGCTCTTGTAAGGGATAATCTTACCGATGCAGATGGTGTTCTTGTCGGCTATCCAGACCTTAGCCAGCGTGCAGTAATTCACGCCCTCAGAAGCAGCAGTAACAAGCGCAGTTCCTATGCGGCTCTTGGCAAAGGGAAGATCTGCCACGGTCAGTTTCATGGGCCGGATGCTGGCATATTCTGCGGCAGTAGTGTCCACCGAGATGTCGCCCTCCAGCACCAGCAGATTCTGCTCGTGATATTCTTTGATTTGAATGTCGGAGGGGTTGACTCCGAAGTTGGTTGCAGTGATACTGAGCATAGCGGTTCTATTCGGTTATGGCCATGGCAACGGCCGTGTCAAACATCTTGAAGGAAAGGTTTTTCATGCCGGAGAGGTCATCCACTTTGATGGTGCCTGTGGCGGTATCTGTCCGGTATTCCATCTTGACCAGCTGGATGGAAAGCCCCTGGCCTCCGTTGAAGTTGTCGAGGAAGAACGCATCGAACGCCGGGATCTCTGCCGGACGGCTCTCAGGGATGAAGGTTACCGTACTCTTGCTGTAGATGCCGGTAGAACCGGAACAGGCCGCCATTGCAGGCGAAGGAATGAGTTCCAGATCAAAGTCCCTGAAGGTCTCGTACTGGCCCCCGTTCAACGCTTCTTGAGTCAGACGCAGACGGCCGGGCACATCCGGCGTGGCATCGTAGTCTCTCACCAGATACCCGAAGGAAAATACATAGTTGCCGGTGTTCTCGAATCCTTCCCCGCGTTCATCCTTAGGAAGCATCCAATAGCCGCCCTCAAGGCGGGACTCCGTGATGCCGCCCAGCTTGTCATTGCCGTAGTTGTACGAGGCGATAACGGGGACATCGGCAGTCACGTCCTCCGGAAGGCTCTCAAGAAAGGCCTCCCAGTCGAGGTTCCTGTACGCCCAGGCGCAGCTGCCATACATCATGTGGTAGAAGATCCATTTTGGGAAGACCACGCAGAAAGTGTAGGAGGTGTCCAGCCGGAGGTAACTATCCTCGGATACGCAGGTGATGCGTTTCTCCTTTCCCTTGGAGGCGTTCCCGCCCTGGCCCAGCATACAGTAGAGCGTCTGGATGTAGATGATGATTTCCTGCTTGTCATCGAAGCAGCTAAGTTTCTCAATACACAGCGTATTGGCATCTTTCACCCAGGACTTGAGCACCGTGCCGCCATCACGGACGTAAGGATAACCGTAGGAAGTCCCGCGTTCCTTGTACCTGGCCACGACACCGGCAATGGTACTGCGGGCGATCGAGAGAGCCGGCACCTTAATCTCCAGCACCTCCGCTGCCTGGTACTCCGTGCTCTGCGGGCTGCAGGTGAACTTGGCGTTCAGTACAATGTAGTTGCTTTCCTGAACGTCTTTGAAGGCAATCACGCCCGCTCCGAAGTTATTTCCTGTACTGTTGAACATAGCGCAGATGGTTTACTGTTGATAGAAAACACCAGGGCCGAAAACCTCGGTTGGCTTGATATACTTGCCGCCCCGGTGCATGAAGTGGAGTTCACACTTTTTGCGCCAATTAATCGACTGTATCTGGTACGACTGTGGATGCAGGGAACCATCTTCGCCCATGCCACGGGCCAGCGCATAAGAGAGACCGATAAGTTCCTCAGGCAGTTCTTTGTCCAAGATGGCCTCGGAGGACGCAACGTTGCTGTGGCCAAGGCAGACAGTATCGAAGTAGATGACCGGTGCATTCGTAGAATAATCCATATCCAGCGCGGAAACGTGCTGCTCTTCTGCCGGATCGAGATTATCCATGGTGATTCTCTTACGTCCCTGATACGAAGATTCTCCGGTCACGATGACGGAATCCTTGAACACCTGGCCAGTGAAACCTGTTGATGTGTCAAGCCAGTAGGACTCGATGAAGACCTTCTGGCCGGGAGTGGGCTCCACACCAATGGTCTTGAGATAGAGCTTCGTGAGGTCCGCTTCGCCCCAGTCATCCTCCGTGTCTGAGCTGATGATGACGGTCTTGCTCCAGCCGTTGGTGATGCCGGAAGACTGGCTCCCGGACATCTTCACGACAAGTTTGAACGGTGCAGACTCGTGCTTGATGCCTCCGAAGATGACCAGCTGCGGCGTCACTATAACCGATTCATAGCTCACATTCGGCACGGCCACCTGCCCCATCGGAGCATTGGCAACAATCGTTTCTCCGGCCATCACACGGTTTGCGTTCAACCGCACATACAGGTTCATGCCGGACAGCTCGGCCTTCTGGCCAAGCGACGAAGCGCCGGTGGCGTGCTCTGCCAGCCGGTCCCAATCCTGACGCTGCTCATTCGTGAGCGCGACCCAACTCTTAGATATTTTCTTCAGGGAGGCCCGTCTGGCCAGCTGCGCTCCGGTAGTGACCCCTGTCGGGTAGCATTTCAGCGAAAGGATGCTACGACCGCCTACCTGGCGAGCCGTAACACCCTTTGCCGACCCAGAAAAGCCCCCGAAAGCAATGGAAGGAAGCGCTATCATAGTTTAAGTATTGTTTTAATCTTGTTTTCGTAAATCTTTGATTCAAATTTACTTAACTAAAGAACGCCAGTCAATCCCCCAAACTTTCACCCTTACAACTATTTGACATAGTTAACTGCCATTATTACCAAACCATACTAAAACAAACCAAAACCACACATCAACTGAACAGATTCGCAAAAAAATGTCAAGTTGAAGTATTACTTGAATCTATTTAGGTATTGTTTCTTATTGTAAAGTTCACTCCAATTCGAAAGGTGTAAACCATACTATATCAGCATATTGCGCTATCATAAAAACTGATTTACCTTTGCCTTCGAGCTCAGCGAAATTATCGCACAACCGGTTGTGTTTTGTTTAACTCTTAATCATCAGAAAAATGATTATCGAAAACACAACACCCATCGCCGCCCTTACCGTTGGCGACCTCAAAGAACTCCTGATGGAGCTCGGAATGCAACCCAAAGCCGGTGCGGAAAAGCCCACATCCGGAAACAACCGCCGTTACGTCTATGGCCTCAAGGGAATCCAGTCCCTGTTCAGTTGCTCCCATCTCACAGCGCAGCGTTACAAGGATACGTTCCTGGCACCCGCCTGTATGCAGCAGGGTCGCAAGATCGTCATCGACGTAGAGATGGCTGTGGAACTCTTCAAGACCCATAAGGATGGAAACAACTGATAGCATCAATCCCATCGAGGCTATCTCGGCAGCAGTGGAAGCCCAAGCGCACACGACCGACATCGACATGCTTGCCGTCAAGAGTGTCAACGACACACTCATTGATGCCTCCCGAGAGCCCGACCCAGAGCCGCTTTACGACAAGCTCTGGTACCAGGGCGAAGTTTCCTGCCTCTTTGCCGATTCCAATATCGGTAAATCCCTCTTCGCAGTCCAGATCGCCGAAGGAATCGCCCAGCGTTTCCGCGTCCTATATCTCGATTGCGAACTCTCTGCCAAGCAGTTCCAGGACCGCTACACCAACAAGAAAACCGGCCAGCTGCACCGCTTCCCCGACAACTTCTTCCGTGCCACCATCGTACCGGCCCGCATGGATCTCAAAGACTGGGAAGACCGCATCCTCGGCAACATCGAGAAAGCAGCCCTGCAGATGAAGACCCCCGTCATCATCGTGGACAACATCGGCTACCTCTGCAACAACGCCGAGAAAGGCCAGGATGCCGGCACCTTCATGATGAAACTCCTGAAACTCAAGCAGCAGTACGCCTGGTCCATCCTCATCATTGCCCACACGCCCAAGCGCCACGCCTGGGCACCCATCACCCAGAACGACCTCGCAGGATCGAAGAAACTGTTCAATTACTTTGACAGCGTCTTCGCCATCGGCCTTAGCTCCAAGGACGAAAACTTCCGCTTCGTCAAGCAGTTGAAAGTTCGTTACGGAGGCTTCTCCTACGGTGCCGGTTCCGTGATGGTCTTCGAGCTCAGCAAAGACGATGACATGGTCCGCTTTAACTTCCTGTACACGGAGCCGGAGAAAAACCACCTCTCCGAACCTGACGACAACGACCTTATTCAGCGCGATATGCGTGTTGTAGAACTCCACAAGCAGGGTTTGAACTACCGTGACATCGCCGCCCAGGTTGGAATATCCAAATCTATGGTCGGCAAAATCATCGCCAAGGCCGAGCAGTCCACCCCTGCGTCCACCGTGGACAGCGTGGACAAGGTGGACAAAGTGGACGACGGTGGACAAAACCTTTTTGAAAACCAGGAATCAGAATAAAACCCTACAGCAATGGAATACGACTATCACCTGCAGAAATACGCAGGCCCCGCCTCCCGTCACACTTGCCCCAGTTGTGGCGGGAAGCGCTGCTTCACCCTCTACGTCGACAACAACGGCAATCCTCTCCACGAGACCGTGGGCCGATGCGACCATGAATCCGGCTGCAACTACCATTACACCCCGCGCCAATACTTCAAGGACCATCCGGAGGCCAGACCAAACGCCGAAGACTGGCGCAAGGCTCCTGAGTGGCTGGACAAATCCGTCCACCAGCGTCCACCTTGTCCACCCGTCCACCGAGTGGACAAAGTGGACACCATCCCGGACGACATTGTTGCCAGGAGCATCCGCCCCACCCTCGACTCCGATTTCATCACCTTCCTCCGCACCCTCTTTGACCCGATAACGGTTTCCTCCCTCATCCAGGAGTACCGCATCGGGGTCACGCGTGAGAAAGCCGTCATCTTCTACCAGATTGACATCCAGGGCCGATGCAGGACCGGCAAGGTCATGAAATACGATCCCGAGACCGGCCACCGCATCAAAGACGAAAACACCAAAGGTCGCATCACCTGGGTGCATTCCCTGATGAAATACGCAGGCAAGCTTCCTCAGGAATGGACACTGACACAGTGCCTGTTCGGAGAGCACCTGCTGCCGCTCTTCCCTGAGAAGCCGGTTGCCCTGGTGGAGTCCGAGAAGACGGCCATTATCTGTGCAGGGCTCATTCCCAAGTTCATCTGGCTGGCCACCGGCGGTAAGTCCCAGATTAACGCCCGGCTGGATGTCCTGAAGGGCCGCTCGATTACGGCATTCCCCGATATTGACGGATACAGCACTTGGGTGGAAAAGCTTGCCCAGTTGGAGGGATTCTCCTATACTGTATGCGACCTTCTGGTCAAATACGGCAAGCCGGATGACCACGAGGCCCACATCGACATTGCCGACTGGCTCATCCGCTGGCACCGCACGCCCAATCCCCGGGCCGATGCCACCTTTGCGGCCGTGGCGCAGTACTTCTCCCCGGAGGTGCACGAGGAGATCCGGGCGCTCATTCACGACCTGGATCTGGAGTTTGTGGGGGTGGAAAAGATGGAGATAGAGCCAGAGGAAAAAACACCTTAGACTCCAATTAGACTCCAAGTCGGACTATGTGATAATCACTACCTTCGAACCAGATTTCCACAACGGAAGTCTGGTTTCTTTTTCTGTGGCCACAAAATGAGAAGCCATTGTCAAACTTAACAAGTGAAAGCAATGGACAAAACAGAAAAAGCCATTACATTCGACAACCTGCCCCAGGCGGTTGCCTTGCTACTTTCCGAAGTCAGAGAACTACGTTCCCTGATAGAGACAAACACGACCTATGGCGGTTTTTCACCGTGGATGGACATCACTGAACTCTGTGAATATCTCCCAGGACATCCGGCGAAATGTACTGTGTACGAATGGATTCACAGCGGAGCAATCCCTTTCCATCGATGCGGCAAATTGTTTGGGTTCTTTAGACCCGAGATTGACAAATGGATGATGAAAGGAGGTAAGCGATGAAAGAGCCAAGAAGCATCCGTGATATCCTTTTGGATATTGCAGAAAACCCTAATGACAATTTTGGAAAGACATTGAGGCGTTGCCCGTCCATCCAAAAAGGCCTTGCTGAGAGGCGCAGGAAAGAAGGAAGTAGAAAAAAGAAAGCTTCAGATTAGCGCGCCCAAAGGCCCCGTTATCCAACAGATAACGGGGCCTTTTGTTACTCAAACGAACTAAATATTATTAAAATCAACGGAAAAAAGTTAAATTTGTAGTCAATATACAAGCACAACATACAATGTATTCCTATTTCGGGCTCTCCCTTTTTAGGGAGAATTCGGTACGTTAGAGGGCATAATGTGCCCTATACGTGCATTTGGGAGGCTGTATGAATAACACAGTGTACGATGGCTAAGACCAAAAAGACATACGACTTTATTGACCTATTCGCCGGACTCGGCGGTATTCGCCTGGGTTTTCAACAGGCTCTTGCCGAACGTGGCCTACAAGGCCGCTGCGTTTTCACTTCTGAAATCAAAGCAGCGGCAATCACGGCACTCAACCATAACTTCCCTGGTGAGAATATTCACCCTACCGATATTACTGCTGTTAAGAGTGAAGACATTCCCAAATTTAAGGTCTTGCTTGGCGGCTTCCCTTGCCAGGCATTTAGCTCCGCTGGTGCCAGGAAAGGTTTTGCCGATACCCGGGGCACCCTCTTCTTTGAAGTTGAAAGAATCCTGACGGACAAACTCCGAGGAGTAGACGGTTTTCTCCTCGAGAATGTGGAAGGCCTCGTCTTGCACGACAGGGCTTCAACACAGGACAAAGAGGGACGTACCATCAGGATTATTATGAAGGTTCTAAGGGACAAACTGAAATTCAACGCCGAATACGTTGTCCTTGATGCCGCAGATTTCGGAGTTCCTCAGAGGCGCAAGCGTGTCTATATTGTTGGTTGCAAGAAGCGTTTTGGTAAAATAGATCTCAACTTTACCCCGCAGCCAAGAGTTATGGTTGGAGAAATACTCGAGCACGGTAAACCCACGCTTGACAGCGAATTCTCCCGGAAACTACTCACCGTCTACGACGCACAAGATATGGTCGGCAAGTCTCTGAACGATAAACGCGGTGGTGCCAGGAACTTCCATAGTTGGGATATTGATGCCCGTGGAACTGCAACACCGGAAGAGCGCGACCTTCTCAATGCAATCCTCCGTGAACGCAGGAAGAGGTATTGGGCCGACATCATCGGTATAGTCTGGAAAGATGGTATGCCCTTGACAACAGAGCAGATCCGTACATTCCACGATGTCCCCAACCTTCAGGAGATGCTGGATGATCTTTGTGCGAAGAAGTACCTACGCCTGGAGTATCCCAAGAACCTGAAAGTCCATAAAGAGGAAGACGGTTCAACTTGGACAGAGCGCGTTGCAGTCGTGGACAAGCCTATGGGGTATAATATCATTACCGGCAAGCTCTCGTTTGAATTCAGTGCATTTCTGGATACAGAACGCATATCCCACACCCTTGTAGCCACCGATATGACATCTATCGGTGTCGTGGATGGTGATGGCATTCGCCATTTAACTTTGCGTGAGGGTTTGCGGCTATTCGGCTATCCAGAGACATATTCCCTGGCTCCGTTTGAAGATGGGCCCAAGGCAACTGAATTGGGCTATGACTTGATTGGAAATTCAGTTTGTGTTCCGGTTATTAAAGCGGTTGCGAGCCGTTTGCTGGACGCCATAGACGTAAAATAAGGAGATATTGGCATGGAAAAACTCTCAAAAAATGATGCATTGAGGGCAATAACAATGTTCCTCATTGATGACGCTACCGAGGCCCGTTACAAGAAGAAAATCGCTTCGGAAGTTGCTTCCTACAAAGATTCCATGCTGGGTATCTCAACGAAAGATGGCCTTGAAGAATTCATCCGCTCCGACGACAACGCCATTGAGAAACTGACAACCATCCTTGGAATCTCTGGAGAACGCTTTAATCGCGTCATTTCCCTACTGCGTTTCCGCAAAGGATACCTTTTCACTACTGAATGGGCTGATTCCGCCCTGCGTAAGAATCTGATGGAGAATCAGGCATTCATGGATGAATTCTGTGAGCTCCTCCTGAATGGCCGTAATCTGCCGAAATATCAGGAAATCATTCCTTCATTCATCTTGCAATACTTTCACATTGATTCCGAAGTTATTGCCCGCATTTGCAGCGACGACGTGCTGGAGCGGCAAATCAAGTCAACATGCTCGACGAAATATAACAAGGAAATCACGTATGCTTACGCCAGGCGCGTGGATGAGAAGATAAAGTCCATCGTCCAGCAGTATGGTTTGCATTACGAAAACATCATACTTCCCGAAGCGTCTAATGATTCACTCAATCTGATCCACGACACAGAAAAGTACATTATTGTCAACTCGCAGTACAGCGTAACGACCGGCAAAGGCCAATCCGATTTTGCCGACAAGATGAACACCCTCCGCAGGACTGTCCGCGGGAATGAGAACATAAAAATGCTGACATTGCTCGACGGTGCCGGGTGGTTGGTCCGTGGCGCTGACTGGGACAAGGTTTATGGGAGCTGTGATTTCTTCCTGACCTTGAACACCCTTGATCAGTTGGACGACATAGTTAAAGAATATTATAAAATCTGAGATACATGCAGGCCGAAGAAAGAAAAAAGAGGATTGCTGAGATCACTAAAAACGTCCTCTTCAGCACAGATAACAAAGGAAAAAGGCTTCGCTACTGCGGCGAAGTAAAAACTTTTGTCGAATACGAAATACCGATTGAGCTTCTGGTATTCAACGTTGAGAATGGCCGTATTGCCAGTATGGTCAAATCCTTTGAACGTGAGCATAGCTCACTTAATCCCGAAGTCCCGCAGCATGCACAGCAAATTGCGCAATTCCTTTTCGATTCCAATGAGCCTGCAAATGAGAAGACGAAGAAGAGCATTGCGGAAAATGGCCAGCTGGAAACCGGCATTATCACCAGTGATGGTGTCATAGTGGATGGTAACCGCCGCGCTTCCTTGATGCTCTCTATACTGCACGACGAAAAGAATTATACGCCGGCAGAGAGGGCACGTTGCGAAAAGTTCCGTGCTGTAGTCCTCCCCGAAGATGCAAACGAGAAGGAAATCCTCCGACTTGAAACCACTTACCAGATGGGCGCTGACGAGAAGGTGGGCTACAACCCTATCGAGAAATACCTGCATGCCCGCGATATGGTCAAGAAAGGTTTCACGCTGAGCGACATTGCAGAGTATATGGCCCTTGGGACCACTACCAAAGTACAGGAGCTCCTTGATGTAATGGCCTTGATTGATGATTATCTGGACTGCTACGAATATACCGGTATCTATACTCGCCTTCCTCGAGGCTTTGAAGATGATATGCTGAAATTGAACCAGGCCTTGAAGAAGATCCAGGGCGGCAAGATCAGCTGGATTCCGACGCATCGGCTGCTTGAGGTCCAGAACGACCTGAAGCTAATATGCTTTGACTTCATCCGCCTGAATGCGAAAACCCAGGAGGGCTTTGACTACCGTGCAATCGCATCCACCAACAACAATAATTTCCTCCAGTCGGAAGAAGTATGGGACAAGTTTGTTTCCGACTGGCAGGAAGCCACTGGCCATGTGAGGGAACGTTCAATTGATGATGTCCTTGCCACTTCCCGTAGCGCTGGAGATTCGGAAAGGTTGCTGGAAAGCCGTGACCAGGATTGGCGCGACCAGGTTCAGGAAAAACTCCTGGAAGGCTATCAAGAGGCAAAAACGACTATCGAGAACCAAAAGGAGAAGGAAAAACCTTCCGTCCTTATTAAGAGGGCAATAAGTGCTTTGTCGCAGATAGATCAGGCGAAACTGTCTGAGAGTCAGGATAAAGAAACACTACTGGAGCAATTGGCCAAACTTGAAAAGGTCTATAGGAAGATTATGAACGCAGTTAAATAGCCCTTGAAATGGCGGAACTGAAAATATCATTCATCGAAGGCAACAGCTACCGGATCGAGGGTGCCATTGAGGAACTCTTGACCAATAAGCGTGCAAAGATGATGCTCCGTTCACAGTTGGCCTACCGTGAGGAAAGTGGCGCACTCATCGTCGAAAACGAGGATGGAATTGAACAGGTTGCATCCATCCTTAAACTCGTCGCCGGTTACATTGGTGCCACGATTGTTTACGATGACAAGACCAGTTCCGATATTGCCGAATTCAAGACACGCGAGGAAGACTTCGCCCGTTTCTCGAAGGAAGCCAAGGACATCAAAGAGAACCATTGCAATCCGGCTGAATTCAAAGAGTTTACGGATGTCCTGGACGAAAAGATGCCGTGCCGCCATTTGTATCCACTCCAACTTCTTTCGGCATACCATCTTGCTTTCTCACAAAACGGCTGTAATTTCTCCGTTCCTGGTGCCGGTAAGACCAGCATCGTTTACGGAGCCTACACTTACCTGAAGAATACCAGCGACGCCAGCAAAAAGGTTGACAAGATCCTAATCATTGGCCCTCTCAGTTCCTTTGGTCCGTGGGAGAATGAATACGAAGAATGCTTTGGCGTCAAAGTTCGGAGTCAACGTATGAGTGGCAAGCTCTCTGCGACCCAGAAAAAACAGTATTTCTACGGGCGCACAGCAGAGCTCACCTTGCTATCATACCAGTCCGTTATTACGCTGAAAGACGAACTGGAGTACTTCTTACGGAATAACCAGGTTATGGTTGTCCTTGATGAAGCGCACAAGGTTAAAAGCACGAACGGAGGCATCATTGCCAATATAGTTATGGATTTATCCAAGTGGTGCAGTTCACGCGTAATCTTGACTGGTACGCCTGCACCCAACGGATATGAGGACCTCTATAACCTCTTCCATTTTATCTGGCCCCAGTATGATGTGATCAAGTACAACGTTGGGCAGCTGAGGGATATGACCAAAACGGTTAATGATTCCCGCGTTCCCAAGTTGATGGATAACATATCACCTTACTTCATCAGGATTAGGAAAAGCGACCTCGAATTGCCTCCCGCAACGGAACACGACCCCATCATTGTCCCGATGAAGGATTCCCAGCGCCGTATTTACGATTTTATCGAAGAGCGTTTTGTGGAAGAGGCCAACAAGGAAACCAAAGAAAGCGCATTGCATAATATCCTTGTCCGGGCAAAAATGATTCGCCTGCAGCAGGTTGCGACTAACCCAGCACTATTAAGCGAGCCCCTTTCTTCATTCTCTGAGGAAGCCGGAGAAGATCTCGCCTCCGTCGAGGCAGATGACGCCTCCATCATGAAAGACATCATGCGATTCTATGATGAGCACGTCCCCGCAAAGTATGAGGAGTGTTTGCGCCTGGTCCAGAAGATTATAGCGACCGGTGAAAAAGTAATAATCTGGGTCATTTTCATCAAGAATATCGAGCGCTTGGAAGAGTACCTAAAGCAAAACGGTATTAACTGCAAAGTCCTCTATGGTGCAACTCCAGTGGCCAGCGACGACATGAATGAAGAAGAACTTGTCAATACACGCGAAGGTATTGTCAAGGAGTTCAATAGTCCAGAAAGCACTTTCAAAGTGGTAATTGCCAACCCTTTTGCGGTTGCAGAATCCATCTCCCTCCACAAGGCTTGCCACAATGCCATCTATCTGGAACGCTCTTTCAACTGTGCGCATTTCCTGCAGTCCAAGGACCGAATCCATCGTTATGGCCTTCCCAAAGACACTGATACACATTACTACTATATCCTTTCCGCTGATTCCGTTGATGAGACTATCGATTACAGGTTGAAGGAAAAGGAGCGTAGGATGTTGGACATCATAGAAAACACCCCTATTCCTCTGTTTTTGAATACAACAGATGAAGGTGACGCTGACATTAAAGCTATTTTGAACGACTATGTTAGACGAAAGGCTCGAAAGGTTCGCTAAGATTGGCAATCGGAAAAGCATCGCCTCTGTAGCTCGTTGGCTTTCAGAAAACACTACATCAGTCGATTCGCTTAAACAGTTTGCCAAGACAACAAGTGGGATCAATGTCGATGACGTTGAGCCCATCTTGTGGTTGTTTGCATCCATGGGGCTACTCAAAATCGTTGACGGCAACTACATTGAAGGACAAAACCAACTTGGCGAAAAGTATAAACGGGGCGAAGAACACTTTGAAGAATGGTTTATCGACCAGTTTGTTGAGTTTGCCCTTGACAATGGGATAATCGATATTGACACGATTACATATAGCATCACGGAGAATGCTTATGTAATGTCTTCAACGACTATCAAACCGAAAAAACACGCTTGCTATAGGAACATCCTCACAGAGTACGGTGCCATCACGTTGCTTCCTGACGCAAAATATCTTGTCAATAATGTCCTTGACCGGGCAATCAAGATTCCCGAGCGCCATAAGAAGATTACCGAGAAACAACTAATGGCCAAGTTGGAAGCCCAGCGTGAACAAGGTGAGCGCGGAGAGCTATTCGTCCTTGAGTATGAAAAGAAACGCATTTCTGATCCCGCCAAACAGTCATTGATCCAGCGAATTTCTACTATAGACGTGGCAGCAGGTTTCGATATTGTGTCGCTGAACAGTAATGATTCTACGAGACCTGACCGTTTCATTGAGGTAAAGACATATAAGGGTGCGGAACATTTCTTATGGTCCGACAACGAAGTTGACAAGGCCAAGGTTATGGGCGATTCTTACTACTTGTACCTTGTGGATGATGATTGTATCAATAAGGAGGGATATGACCCGATTATTATCCAGAATCCGGCAAAAGAGGTATTCGAATCAGGCAACTGGATATTTGAGCCCGACTCTTACAGGATTAACAAACTAATAAGCAGGCCTGGGGATAAACAGGCGACAGATCCTTCAGGCCTTGAAACCGACGAAACCGAGGCCATCGAAGAAGAACTCATGCCCCGTTACGTATCGGACAGCAAAGTTTTTTTCAATAAGCACTCTTATTCGAATACAGACCTTCTGCGCGTTTTCAACGCAATGTATGAAATGGGGTTCTTCGTGGACGAGATTGGTGCCGGCAAAGCAACAAAAGCAGAGGTTTTCCGTGTTCTTGGCGATGCCCTACATATCGACCTCCGGAATGCTTCCAAGCTTTTATGTGCGGCCAAAGGTGTCAATAACGATTCCGATGCCAACACCGGGCTGTTCGATAAGTTGAAGAAGGCCTCAGAGGACTATTTCTCAGAGTAAAGAGATCTCATCCATCAGCGCCTGCCGCCTGGCTTTAGCCTCTTTCCTATCCTGCCTCATCTGTTCACGCGCTTCACGGCGCTCGATTCGGCGTTTCAGGTACAGGTCTCCGTCCTCTATGATTTCGTTGGCCACCCTTTCCACGGTGCCGTCGAATTTGGCTTTCACAAGCTCGCACTCCCAGACGATTACGACTGACCAGCCCTTAGCTTCCAGCTGCCGCCATACTTCCTGATCCCGTTCCTGGTTCCGTGTCACCTTGGCCAGCCAGAACTCGGTGTTGGTCTGCGGCAAATGGTAAATCTTGCATCCCTTATGGGCGTGCCAGAAGCAGCCATGGACGAACACCACGGTCCGATGCTTGGGCAGCACGATGTCCGGGGAGCCTGGCAGGTTCTTGACGTTCACACGGTACCGGAATCCCCGCCGCCAGAGCGCACGCCGGAGGGCCACTTCCGGCTTCGTATTCGTGGAGCGGATGTGCGACATCAACTCGGATCTCTCCTCTTTTGACAGTCTATCGGCCATGTTTTTGGGGACTTCCAAATACAAAGTTAAAAAAAGTTTTCGGCAGTTCCGTCCAATAGAATTCACTACACCCAAACGGGGTAAACGCCCACGCCATACCTATTGCATTATCGGCTGATTTTGTGTAACTTAATGGTGTAAACCTAAACACAAACTCAGCTATGAAGATCCTCATCGACAACGGCCACGGCATCGACACCAAGGGAAAGCGAAGCCCCGACAGCCGTCTCCTGGAATACGCTCAGAACCGGCTCCTCGCCGGCCGCATCGTCACCGCCCTCCAGGCCCGGGGCCTGGACGCCTCGCTCCTGGTGCCGGAGGAAACGGACATCTCCCTGCCCGAGCGCTGTCGCCGCGTGAACGAGTGGTGCCGCCAGCTGGGCAAAGACAACGTCCTCCTCATCTCCATCCACTGCAACGCCGCCGGCCACGGCGACCGCTGGCTATCCGCCCGCGGCTGGTGCGCCTACACCACCCGTGGCAACACCCGGGCCGATGCCCTCGCCACCTCCCTCTACACCGCCGCCCAGACCCACCTCCCCGGCCACCGCCTCCGCACCGACTACACCGACGCCGACCCCGACCTCGAGAAAGACTTCTACCTCCTCCGCCATACCATCTGCCCCGCCGTCCTCACCGAAAACCTCTTCATGGACAACCACAAAGACTGTGACTTCCTCCTCAGCAAAGAAGGCCAACAATCCCTTGTTGACCTCCATGTCGATGGCATCATTTCCTACCTTGGTGTTTAGTCCTTCAAGCACCCAATCGGGACCACATACACGCCGTCATCGCGGCGATACGCAATCTCTCCGATGCCCACGAGAACCATCAGGAAAGACGGATTCTTCATCTTGGTAGGGTCA
>Ga0247609_10003163_pt1 | contig 16819 bp, 13 predicted proteins | sample 172DNAGHGlowgp2_FD_193487 | JGI IMG/M metagenome (GOLD analysis project Ga0247609, IMG submission 193487) | Sheep rumen microbial communities from Palmerston North, Manawatu-Wanganui, New Zealand - 1728 DNA GHGlow gp2 | ecosystem: Host-associated > Mammals > Digestive system > Stomach > Rumen ...
AGGACTGGTGGCTATTTTCTCGCTGCGTGAACTTTCCAGCCGTTCCCAGTTGTTCTGGACCGCCGTGTTTGTCACTATGGCAGCTGCATTCACCAACTTGTCAATGGACTGGATCAGAAACGACGATCTCATGAAGATCAGTTATAGTGAATATAATTATCTGGCTATAAACGGCCTTTTACTGTTCTGCTCTTACCCCTTGCTCTATCTGATAGAGAAAGCATTTGGCTTCACATCCAATATCACCCTCATCGAACTGTCGGATATGAACAAGACACTCCTCAGAAAGATGAGTGAGGTAGCACCTGGTACATTCCAACATTCTATCCAAGTAGGAAACCTGGCAGCAGAGATTGCCAATAAGATTGGAGGAAAAAGTCAGTTGGTACGCACAGGAGCCATGTACCATGATATTGGGAAAATCATCAACCCCATCTATTTCACGGAAAACCAGTCGGGCGTTAATCCCCATGAGAAAATGGGTGCCATTGATAGCGCTCAGATGATTATCAGCCATGTTACTGAGGGTGTTAAACTTGCAGACAAGTATAATCTGCCCAACGTTATCAAGGAATTCATATCTACTCATCACGGACAAGGCAAAGCTAAATATTTCTATGTGAAGTATAAGACAGAGCACCCCAATGATACTGTCGACGATCTGCTATTTACCTACCCGGGGCCTAATCCATTTACTAAGGAGCAGGCTATTCTGATGATGGCAGACACTGTTGAGGCAGCATCGCGTTCACTGCCAGATTATACAGAGAAGACCATCCGGGAGCTTGTCAACAAACTTATCGACAATCAGGTGGCTGAGGGCTATTTCAAGGAGTGCCCTATCACATTCCGAGATATTGCCTATGCAAAAACCGTATTGATTGAGAAATTGAAGACAATATATCATACCCGAATCAGTTATCCTGAGATGAAGAAATAAGGTATGATTGCACACTTAACGCCTCATTTGTGCAAGAAAAAGTTGCACAGATGAGGATTTTTGTGCAGGAATTTCCCTATTTTTAGTTAATGGTTGTTAATGTCGTGTGCGCAAACAGAGATTATTTGTGCAATAAGTATACCTTTGCACCCGATTTTAGTAAAAAGATGTTTAAGGATATGAAAAAATTCTATGCAGTGTTCACCAGTGTGATGCTGGCAGCCACAACCACAGCAACGGCTGGAGGTATTTTAACCAACACAAACCAGAGTATCGACTTTCTGAGGAATCCTGCCCGCGATGCAGCCATCGGCCTCGACGGAGTCTACAGCAATCCGGCAGGTGTAGCCTTCCTTCCTGAGGGTTTCCATCTCGGACTTAACTGGCAGTATGCCCACCAGACACGTACCATCACAAGCAACAATCCCGTATTTGCTTTAGGGCGTAAGAACAACGGACAGACCCAGAAGACTTTCGAGGGTGTGGCCGATGCTCCTTGCATACCCTCCATCCAGGCCGCCTATAACAAAGGCGACTGGAGCATACAATTTAACTTCTCCGTCCCTGGCGGTGGCGGCAGCTGTGAATTTGCTGACGGCCTGGGGTCCTTCGAGAGTGTCGTTGGCGGCATCGCCCACCAGCTGGGCGGACTCGACCAGATAGCCGCAGCCCTCGGGCAGCCTGCTCCTGGCGTAAGCGGCTACGATATGGACGGCTATATGCAGGGACGCCAGTACTATTTTGGCTTCCAGCTCGGTGCTGCCTATAAGATTACGGACAACCTTTCTGTCTATGGTGGTCTGCGACTGCTCTACGGCAATGCCACCTATAAGGCCAAGATCAGTAATATTCAGGTCAAGACGGCAGGTGGCTACGTTAATTTCGGCAGTTTCATGCAGCAGGCCACAGCGATGGTCGACGGCGGCATCAGTTATGTCAACAATGCACTGGAACAGGTGAATGCAGGCATGGACCAGTTAAATGCAGGCATCGCTCAGTATCAAGCAGCCGGAATGCCCGTTCCTGCTGAGATGACAGCCCAACTCGAGGGTCTGACAGCCACGAAGGCTCAACTCGAAGGCTCTGGTGCACAACTCGCCACAACCAGCACGAGCCTCAACGCCCTGCAGAAGTACTCTCAGGGTGTGAACCTGCTCTGCAACCAGTCGAGTGTCGGTATCGCCCCCATCATTGGCGTGGACTATCGTGTCGGCAAGTTCAACTTTGCAGCCAAGTACGAGTTCAAAACCCAGATCCGCATGAAGAACGAGTCGACCGTCAACGAGGCCAGCGAGATAGCAGCTGTCAACAAATTCCGCGACGGTGAGAAGATCGACGAGGACTCTCCTGCACAACTTGCCCTCGGAGCCATGTGGAATGTCAGCGATGTTGTCCGCCTGAACATTGGTTATCATCACTTCTTCGACAAGAATGTGAAGTGGTATAACAACTCTCAGGAACTGCTCGACGGAGGTACCAACGAGTATCTGGGCGGTGCTGAATGGGATGTCACCAAGAGGCTGACCATCTCTGCTGGCGGACAGCTGACACGCTACCAGCTGACGGATGCCTACATGAACGACATGTCGTTTGTTGTCAACAGCTACAGCTTAGGCTTCGGTTTCAACTATAAAGCTTCCAATGTGGTGACGCTCAAGGCCGCCTATTTCCAAACCAACTATGGCAACTATGAGAAGGTGACCTCCACGCAGCCCCTTGTCAGCGATACCTTCACCCGCACCAACCGCGTGCTGGGTATTGGCTGCGACCTCCACTTCTAATATTACAAAGGATCGACGTCGTAGTAGATTTGAAGGGAACTATAGCGCTTGTCTTGCAGCATCTGCTGCTGGGCAAGCGCTAAATATTTGCGCACTTCGGACATATTGATACCTGACTCGAACTTCAAAACGAGTTTTCGAATAGAGAGTGACTTCACCTTGGCAATAGCCGGCTTGTCGGGCCCGAGTGCCCGTGCTCCAAACCACTGGCGCAAACGGCTGACCATCTCGATACTCGCAGTTTCGACAGTCCTGTCATCCCGATGTTTCAGGAACACGTAGATCAGACGGGAGAAAGGAGGATACAGGAACTGCTGGCGCTCAGTTATCAGAAGACGATAGAAGGAGGAGTAGTCATGACGGACGACCTGCTGGATTATTGGCAGATCCGGGCTCTTGGTCTGAAGAATCACGAGGCCACGCTTCCCTTTCCGCCCTGCACGCCCGCTGACTTGCGACATCATCATAAACGCATGCTCGTAAGCACGGAAATCAGGATAGTTCAGCATCGAATCGGCATTGAGAATCCCAACCACACTGACCTTATCAAAATCAAGCCCTTTCGATATCATCTGAGTACCGATCAGAAGATTGGTCCGTCCCGATGAGAAATCTCCAATAATCCTCTCATAGGCCTGACGACTGCGGGTTGTGTCAAGATCCATACGGGCAATACGCGCATCAGGGAAAATATCATGCACCTCTGCTTCTATCTTCTCAGTGCCATAGCCTTTCGTTTGCAGTTGAGTACAGCCGCAGTTCGGGCATTCGGTAGGAACCTGATAAGTATAACCACAATAATGACACGAAAGCTGATTCAGATGACGGTGGAACGTCAATGACACGTCACAATGCTGGCAATGAGGCACCCAGCCACATTGTTTACACTCAACCACGGGTGCATAGCCACGACGGTTTTGGAATAGGATAACCTGCTCACCTCGTTCCAATGCTTCGCGTACCTTACTTAATAATACAGGAGAGAAGGGACCGTTCATCATCTTACGATGTTGCAAGTCTTTGATATCTACAATCTGGATCTCTGGCAGCTCGATACCTTGATAGCGTTGGAATAGTTCCACGATCCCGAACTTCCCCATCTTGGCATTATGATAGGTTTCCAAGGATGGCGTAGCAGTGCCTAAAAGTGTCTTTGCGCCAAACATCTGTGCCAACACGATGGCAGCTGAACGAGCATGATAACGAGGCATCGGGTCTTGTTGCTTATAAGAGGTTTCATGCTCTTCGTCAACAATAACTAATCCAAGATTCTGAAATGGAAGAAACACGGCACTGCGTGCGCCAAGAATCACATCATAAGGATGCGTAGAAAGTTGTTTTTGCCAAATCTCGACACGCTCAGCATCACTATATTTGGAATGGTAGATTCCCAAACGATTACCAAACACCCGTTGCAGGCGCTCCATCATCTGAACAGTCAGTGCAATTTCAGGCAAGAGATAAAGCACCTGCTTCTTCTTTTCGAGAGCCTGTCTGATCAGATGGATATAGATTTCCGTCTTCCCGCTGGAGGTTACACCATGCAGCAAAGTTACGTTCTTCTGCAAGAAAGAGAACTGTATTTGGTTGAAAGCATCCTGCTGGACTTGACTGAGCGGCTTGATCTTCTCGAAACAGGTTTCTCCACCATGATTCAGTCTGCCCACTTCGCGCTCATAAAGTTGCAAAAGGCCGCGTTTGACCAGGGCTGACAACGTGGGAAGCGTGTGCCCTTGATTCAAAAGCTCGTCACGTGTTATCTCTTGCGGCTCATTCCTATCCCATCCAGATAGAGAAAGATAATCAACGAAAGCCGCCAGTTGCTTTGGTGCCCGTTGCAGCAGGTTCAAGGCAACATGAATCGCAGCTTCGTTCCTGAACTTCTGCGACAGTTCAATATAGGTTTCTGTTCTTGGCCTGTAGCCGTCTTCTGCTTTCAGTCCAGCAGGTAAAGCTGCTTTATAGACCTCTCCAATAGGAGACATGTAATAGTCAGCTATCCACTGCCAAAGATGTAACTGGGAATCAAGCAGTATAGGGGAAGAATCAAGAACCTGAAGAATATCTTTCGTCTGATATCCTTCAGGTTTCTTATCATGTACTTCAGAAATGATGCCTACATAGGTTTTGTTCCTGCCCAAAGGGACAAGCACACGAACGCCTCTTTTTACCTGTCCCTCCAACGCCTGTGGAACAGAATAGGTAAACACCCCGTCGAGCGGCAGAGGGAGGATAATGTCTGTGAACAAGGCTTAGAAGTAATAGGCGACTGCTATCTGCCAAGTATTCATCTTTGCGTTGACCTTATCGCCGTTGTACCCAATCCGCTCACCATTCTCATTCTTCACAACCAGATTACCCGACTTATTGAATGACAGGTTATAGTTGACAGAGACCTGAAGATGGTTCAGCAGCGTAACGCCAAGACCTGCATTTCCTGAAATAGCAGTCTTCTCATACTGCCATTCGGCACCATCACTCAGCAAACTCGTAACCTTATTGCCAAGATTAAATCCAAACTGAGGACCTGCAAAGATGTACAAATTTACCACATTGCCTATACCGAACCCCCAACGTACATTAATAGGGATCTGGAAACTCTGCAGCTTCAGCTTGGTACTCGTATTATCATACTCGAACTCACCTGAACGTTGATCAAAGAGAGCTGCGGCATCAAAGCCCAGATTGATGACTGGAAGCGTGAACTTCACGGTAGGACCAATGAAGAACCCCATCTGATTATCAGAGGTTAGTACCTTCTTGTCGAGGCTCAGTTTCGATACATTCAAACCACCCTTAACGCCAAAGTCAAACTGTGCCTGAGCGGGAAGTGCTAAGGCTGCGATAAAGGCCACCAGGGTCAAAATCTTTTTCATAACTATACTCTTTAAATTAGAATAACGGTGCAAAGATACGAAAAAAGTCTGGTTCCACCTTGAATTCAAACACATTTAACATATCAGTGCCTCTGCCGGCGTACGGTTACACGTGCCGAGCTGTTGCTACTGGAGGTACTGGAAGAGCGTTTCGACTTAGATGCCTTCGCACTCCGGCTACGTGTCGAAGACTTACTCCTTATTTTCTTGTTTTGCTTGACATCAAGAGCTGCAATACTGTCAAGTGAGTCTCTTTTTGCCTGATCACCGAAGATGGTCTTATGAAAGGCAGCCAGTTCTGCCTCGATACGCTTCTGCTCGGCAGTCATCTTATCCATGTCACCGTCGCAAAGCTGAAGCAACGTCTTGCCTTGAGCATTATTCGTCTTATAAATCTTGCCTCGGTAGGAATTGAGTGTAAAGAAGTCGTCCATCGACATCGTTGCAGCATTATTCAGGCTGCTTGCCATCACGGTCTGGCGGTTCAGGAAGGGCTCCAGATCGCTGTACTTAACCCAGAAAAGTGGGTACTGAGTAGCTTCTCCGCCAAAGTCGTCATCGCGCAACATCACAGGACAAAGCGCCAGCACCTTGATATGGAAAGACGAGTTGGCCTGATCATAATAGGCACTCTCCTTCAAATAGAATTTCCTGACTTCTGCCGATGGTATGTCGCTATTATCCACCTTAAGCTTCCCGTTTTGCTCCTCGTAGTAGATATGGTAGTTGTCGAGAATAGTCTGCATCTGCACACGGTTTTCCGGACTGAAGTTGTCGCTTCCGTCGGTAGGATACTCATAAACTGAGATATAGCCATTCTGTGCCAATTTGAAGATATAAGTAAACAGGTTCAGCTGCTTGCCCTGAGGTTCCACAGGATAATACAGACCGGCATTGGCATCATCCGTCAAGTCCAATTCGCGATAAATATCACGACGCCAGACCACTTCTTCTGGAATGTCTAATGCTGTAGGGAACGATATCTGGGCACGCATCGACATGGCTGAGGAAGGACTTTTCCTTTGCTGCTGATCCGTCTGCTGCTGATTGCGTCGTTTCTTGGGCTGTGCCACCGCTGCATCAGCCATCAGCAATATCATCATCAAGAATATTAGTCTCTTCATATCTTCTATTTTTTTATTTTACAATGATTTCCATCGGGTTCTGGAGCGTTCGCGTCAGGCCATCCGGACCTGCCACAACGACACGAGAGATATAGAAACGACGATTCCGTGAGAGTTTACGGAACGTGTCTCTCTGGCGCGAGGAGAAAGCAGCTCCCTCAGAGGCCATCGGCACGGCATTACCCATATTATCGAAAAATACCGTCTCGAAACTCTGCACACGGAAAGCAATGTCGAGAATACCGTCATCGATAGCGGCTCCAAGCTTATCCATCGCTATCAATTGCCCCTTTGGCAATCCGCCACCTTTGAATCGGGTAGGATTGCCGTGCTCATCCTTCATAGAGATATATGGCGTAGGATCAGGCAATTTACGCACACGGAACGTGTATTTGCCCATCTGCTGGGCATGCCCTGTGTTCGTCGATGTAACAGTAATCGTTGCATCCTGCCCGATCTTGGCGGGGCGGGCAATATATTTTCCTGGCCCCACAGACTGGAGGGTGCCATTAGTCATCGAGGCTTGGACCTTCGACAGTGGCACGCCTGGCACACTGATGCTGATCGGATTGCTGTACCCAGCATAGAGCATATTCATCAAGTCGGCAGAAACGGTTGCACTTGGATCCACCACAGAATACTCCTGAGAGAAGTCGCGTCGGATTTTATCACCGTTTCCATTAACCGTTTCCATATACCCTTTGAGCGTAAAGTCACCTGTACGCCCACAGACTGTCTCATAGAGACCATCCTTCAGATTCACCTTCTGACCTCCTATATAAATATCTGGTACCTGAGTAGTATCAACAGCCGCCATTACGATTCGTGCAGAAAAACGATCTCCTCGTACAATCGTTCTCGAATTAGGGATCACGAAAGCGTCCAATAGGTTTACACGAATATCCTTCACGTCAATGTTTGACACCAGTGTATGCAAGACCTCTCTCTCGGCATAGCGAACGTCACTCTGAAGTTTAGAGAGCAGAGTGATGGCCGCAGCGGCAGGCATATCCTCAAACATATACTCTTGCCAGTTCTTCCCCATCGCCTTAGCCTTGGCAGGAATCACCGTCGTAAGATTGCCGTTAATAATCTGCTTTTTACTCATATCTGAAGTCATTCCGATGATACGTCTACGGAACGACTGGATAGCATCGAATAATTCACGGCCCTTACCCTTTCCTGGAGCCAGCATGACCTGGTTTGCAGCCTCAAGATCCTCCCTGTTCTTAATATCCTCTATCCGTCCATCCTCTCCATCAGCCTCGTGAACAATAGCCAGTTTCAACTCCTCAGCGAAATTGTAAAGAGAATCGCTCATGTGTTTCACTTCCTGGGCCTTTTTGTACCACTCACCCACCTTTGCAGGGTTGAGACGCATCTGCATATCAAGATTATCATAGACAAGTTGGTTCTCTTTAATAGAACCCTTTGTGGTGCGGGTCAGACTTTCTTCCACAACAGAAAAGCCATTGAGCACCTCCGTCGAGACATTCAGTGCGAGCATAGCCATCAAGACGACATACATCAGATTTATCATCTTTTGGCGAGGGGATACTGGTCTTTTTCTGATTGCCATTTGTCTATACGTTCATCTTTGCAGTCATTGCCTCTATCATACGGGCATAAATCTTATTGAGATCGGCAATTTGTGCCGCCATCTTACGAGTCTGTTCGTTAATCTCATCGATGGTTCCAATCTGCGAACTGGCACTCTTCAGTTGCAGCTCATAGACCTTACAGATGCCTGTCAGTGTTCGATTCAGGTTCTCCATTTCCTCTGAATCATGCGACAGTCGCTCACTCTGCTCTGATACACGCGAAAGCATCTCCGTCAATCGTTTCAGTTCATCAACATAATGCGTAGTAGCTTCTTCGAGTTCTGGCGTCATCTGAGGTAGGCCAGTAATACCACTTCCTGATATTCCACCACCAGAGACCGTCGCCACAGATGATGACACTGCGGCAATCGCTTCAGTGTCTACATGAGTCTGATTACCTCCGATAACAGCAGCAGAAGGTTTCTCCTCTGCAAGATGAACATCCAATTCCATACCGTCAGTCGTTTTATCGAACGGACGGTCAAAGGCAGAGATAAAGAATACGAACACCTCCGTTCCCATGCCGAGGAAAAGGAAGAAGTTCGCTCCCGGGAGATGCGTCAGTTTAAAGAGGGTACCAAGAATCACGACTGAGGCACCCCAGCTATAGGCATAATTCAGGAATGTCTGTCCAGGCACGCTGTCCATCCATTTCTGCATGCGATATACGAAATTATATTTGCTGTATCTTGTCATAATTCCTTTTGTTAATCATTTCTTTCCTTTTGTCTTGACTTTCTCGCTGGTTGTATTCGCCAGACTGCGCACACAGCGGAAACCTATATAACTACGAGGCTGGTTCTGATACTCAGAAGTGCGCCAAGCTGAACGGATATAAGACTCAGGATCCTTCCAGGACCCGCCCCTTACACTCTTTTTCTTCAGGCGATAGGGATCTTCAGGAGCAGCATTGTACTTCAACTGCGGATTGATATCGTTCATAGCCTCCACGCCGGCCTCTGTATAGATGGTCGATGTCCACTCTGCCACATTGCCTGCCATGTCATACAAGCCGTTAGAATTAGATGCATAGATGCCGACTTTACTCGTAATTAAGTTACCGTCCTTCGTATAATTGCCGTCATCAGGCTTGAAATTGGCAAAGAAGCATCCCTTGCCGCTGGCCACGTCCTCATTGTCCCAAGGGAACTCGTTTTGATCCTTGCCACGGGCTGCATATTCCCATTCTGCCTCCGTAGGCAGACGATAGCGCTGCACATAGCGGGCAGCCGGCCCCAGGCCTTTCAGCAGATACTCCGTACGCCAGGCACAGAAAGCATTGGCCTGTTCCCAAGTGACTCCTACGACCGGATAGTCATTGTAGGCCGGATTGGAGAAGTAATAGCGCAGATACATCTCATTGTCTGCATTGGGGAAGTCGTTCACCCAGCAGGTCGTATCAGGGAATATATTCACTATGTAGGTATTCAAGAAGTCCCAGGGACCCGTCAGTTGGCGGTTGATCGTCTCACGGACAATCCTTCCCTCATCATCAATATAAGCCGTATCTTTTGAGATCCACACCTGTTCATTCGGATCTACGGTGATATCCGTATTCAGGTTACGCTCCTGTGGATTCAGCCTGTTTCGACGTAAGGCTGCTGAGGTATAGTCATAGACCTCATAGCGATAGTTCAGCTGACGATAATCGAGCATCTTGTCGCCTGTCACAGGATTAGTTACATACATGGCATCAATGATTTCCTGCTCATCCTCGTTCGGGCGACGCGGCAGAGATTTCTTCCAGTTCAACTGAGTACCGATTTCCTCACCGTCCTTATCTGTTATCACCTTCTTGTAGGTCTCATCGTATTCTGAGAGCCTCTCTCGCAGGATGGAGTCGCGGACATAGTTTACGAACTGGCGATACTTCGAGTTTGTCACCTCCGTCTCGTCCATCCAGAAACCTTCTACAGAGATATCCCGAAGGGGAGTCTTCTTCCCCCACAGGCTGTCCTGATGCTCAATACCCATCTTCAAGTGACCACGCTTTACCAGTACCATGCCGTAAGGTGTCGGCTCTGAGAATGCCTTGCCCCCCGTTCCTGTCACTTCACCTCCTCCTGCCGATGCCATCTTACTGCCAAAGCAACTTGACAGCAGCAGCGCTCCGACTGCGAAGAGTCCTATCGTACACTTTCTCATATCACTAAAGTATTCTTACACTTTTATGCAGATTCTTTTCTTTCTTGTATAGATTCAGATCTGTCTGATAGCCGACAAATAACTCATGGCTGCCGTTGCCGAAACTGATGGCAGAGGTATAGATTTCGTAACTGTAGCCAATATGGATTCCACGGATGTTTCCTCCAAGTATGACCGTCACGGAATTCGTCGGACTATACGACAGGCCCGCATACATTACTCTTTTCTTGTGTTCGTACTTCAACCTCGCTGTCACATCTCCACGAAAGGCAACTCCGTCAGTACGTCCCAATACAGAGGTCTGTATAGTTAAAAACGGATGAGTCAGCTGAATATTGTATCCACCCGTAAAATAATATGTTGGCGAGATGCTTAATTCGTTGGTTTCACCTAATCCCACTTTGGGGGAATTCAGGTGCAACGCTGATAATCCCACGTACCAACTGCGATGCTGATAATAAAGTCCAAGACTCAGGTCAAAGCCCGTTCCATTAACAGAAGATGTCGTGAAGGCCGGATCATTCGGATCGATCAGTTCTATCTTGCTGCCATCCAGATTCTCACTGAGCATCGTAGCCTGAACACCTATATTCAGCTTACCTCCCAACAAACGAGGCTGGAAGGCATATTGCAATCCGAAGCGCTTATGGGTAAACGCACCGATAGCATCATTCATGAACTGAAGACCGACTCCATGATAAGCCCCTAATACATAGAAAGGCATATCTGCACCTGCATACATCGTATTCGGATTATGTTCGAAACCTGCCATCTGAAGAGCATAGGCCACAGCTACATTCAGTTTGGCTTCCTTTCCTACTGTAGCAGGATTAAACGAAGGCTCCATCGCCCAATAATGGCCGAAGGATACATCATACTGCGCCCTGACTTCATAAGAGGCGAGCATGAAGAGAACAATAGTCAATATGCGCCTAAACACATATTAATAACGCAGAAGAAGGCTGTTTATTGCATTTACTCTTTTGTTACAGGCATATTCTCCTTGGTCCAGGCGATAATGCCACCTACCAAATTTACCGAACGATAACCTTCTTTCGCCAGTAAACCGGCTGCATGGGCAGAACGCCTACCGCTTCTGCAATAGACGGCTATGGTCTTCTCTTTGGGTAGTTGTTGCTTGGCGAGTTCGATAAAGTCTGACTTAAACTGATCAAGGTTGATTGCACCTTTAATATGACCTTCGTTAAACTCGTCAGCCGTCCTCACATCAAGAAGCACCACATTCGGATCCGTAATCAACTCGGCAAACTCTTTCACCTCCTTATTCTCAAAGTTTTGGCCGCAGGCAGTTATCCCCAGCAAAGCCAGCAAACAGGTCAAAAAATGTTTCATATTTCTGAATCTTGAATATTTAAAACTTCGTGTTTACGACACAAATATAGTCATTTATCTCTGAACTATCAACTTTCATATAAAGTTTTAGACATTTTTAGCGATTGTATCTCGAAGTGCAAGGACAGCATCCGAGGTATTGTGTGTTAATAGTAGAAATTATGGTTTACCTCTACCAAATAGACAGTAGATTACTGATTACAAGCCGTTTACGCAATATTTTACATCTATTTACCCTCTACTAAACCTCTACTAATCCTCTACTAAACCTCTACTAAACTTCTACCTATCTTCTACGGTATGTCTATACGTTTGCAAGTGGGCGAGGCATCGTTTCTATGAAGGAGAAGAATTGTTCCCATGCTGGGAACATGGCGTTCCCACGTTGGGAACATAACATTCCCACCTTGGGAATAAATGCTGAGCCCCAGGCTTTGTAGATCAATAAGGTGCCTCCTTTGCAGAATAAGGGACACTTATTACTGGATAAGGGATGCTTATTCGATAGTAGATGGTTGGTAGAGGATTAGTAGAGGATTAGTAGAGGTTTTGTAGAGGTAAAAATGTGAGTGTATGTTTGCCAAAATCGCTCAAATTCAGCAACTTAAGCTGACGATTACCCTTATTTAGTAGAGGTAGAAGTAAAATTTTATCTGATGTGGCAAGTCACAAAGATAAGAATGTAAGCGCTGAAAAACTATCTGAATGTAATATAGATATAATAAACAGATAGTCATAACGACATGACTCTGTCGGAACATATCAAACAAAAGCGAAAAAAGAACGGCCTTTCCCAAGTGGAATTAGCTGAAAGGGCTGGCGTGGGTCTCAGGTTTATGAGGGATCTCGAACAAGGTAAGCAGACTTTGAGAATGGATAAGGAAAATGATGTACTTGCCTTGTTTGGCGAACATCTTGGCCCCGTAAAAACTGATATAGCATGAAACAGACCGGTATCTATGTCAACAACGTATTCTGTGGAATCCTTACTGTTCTCATGGATGACAGGCAATTCCGACATGCATTACAAGAACTTCTCGTTGATAGACACGGGCAGTGGCGAATATACCTTGTCGCCTGCCTATGATTTGTTAGCAGTGCTGATAGCCGATCCTGCGGATACAGAGGAAATGGCAATGAGACTAGTGAGTTCCATCGCTTATCTTTTTTCAATACTCATCCTCGTTGAAAACTTGCCTTAAATTTGATTATCAGCAACTTACGCCATTCTTAACTATTTTTGGCCAAATAAACTGCACGGCCTGAGGCCTTCAAATACATTGGCGAGTTCGACAAACTTATTCTTTCTGCAAATAATATATAAAAAGTAGAGCGTTAGTATGCCACTTCTCAGTAATTTGTTGTACCTTTGCAAACGGATTTCGCAGATAAAGCGGTTTCCAAATAACATTGTGGGCTAAAAAAATGGCGTTCGCTATCTCATTCGAAGACCTCGAAATGTAGGAAATTTCAAGGAATAATAGTCAGAGAATAGATTAAGTGAATGTTCACGCATAGCGTGGGCGGAACTTATCTGACTATTATGGCATTTCCTACAGCCACGAGGGAAAGATGAAGGATGTCCGCGCTTCCTTTATGCCCGCATGTCAGATAATTTCAACACTAGGTAAGGCAAGGTTTTCTGCATTTGCCGTTTAAAAGAATAAAACATTATAGTATACTTAAATACATAAAAGAAATGAAGAATTTGAAAATCTGGAGACTTGCATTTCTGACGTGCGCTGCTGTACTCTCCCTCGCCTCTTGCAGCGAAAAACACGAAGTACTCAAACAGGAAACCAACTTTGGTGTGGCTACCATTAATGGTAAAGCCTATCGGGATTATCTGACAGTGGCCGAAGCTCTGAGCAATAAGTTCTTTTACACCCCATTAAATGGCTCAGGTAAGTTCTTAATTAGCAATGGCTCCGTCGCCTATCTTCAGTTTGTTCTGCGCGATGATTCTGCCTCTGAGCTTCACGAGAGCTGGCTTGTGCTCGTCGGCATCTCCATCCCTGAAGGCGAAGACTTTCCCATCATAGGGAAAGAATACCCCATCCAATATAGCCCGCTTACAGACCACACTTTTTCTGGCGGAGGCAATTTCTATGAGCTGAAGCTGCTTGAGCAAATGAAAGCAACAAAACCTGCCGAACTCCCGTCTGGCATAGGAGGCTTGAAGGTACCTTATGCTATCGATTTCATAACATTAAGTGGTTCATTGACCTTTTCCAATTCAACGCTCTCGAAAGACGGCACGAAGGTAAACTATAGCGGCAAATACACGCTAGAGAACCAACCAGATGAAGAATACGGCAAGATTAGTATTAACGGAAAGTTTAATTTAACATTGGAATAACTTTTTCCAATGCTCTCCCACCTAACTTGTGCAGTATTGGCACTGGCAGATTCTTTTCAACATTCCCAAATAAAAGCACCAGCGAGACAAACAGTTCTTGTTTATCTCGCTGGTGTTTAGCAGTTTAGGCTTACATAAGCCTATTAATACTCATCCTCGCTGAAAACTTAACTTATGGCTGATTATCAACAATTTATGCCATTCCTAACTATTTTTAGTCAAATAAACCGCACGGTCTGAGGCGGTCAAAGGCGATTCATTGGCGGGTTGGACAAACTTATTCTTTCGGGTACAAAGTTACAAAACTTTAGTGAATAATCGGTTCTTTTGGCGGTTTTTCAACAGGAAGAGGGTTAGACAGCAGGAATTTCAGTACCTTTGCACCCAAATTTTGCAATTAATCAAGAAAAAATGAAAATAGTTGGCTTTTCCGTAAAAAAATGATGGGTCTGAAGTGTCTTATATATAGAAGTGCCCTAAAACGGGGTGCAACGATCTGAAAGACTGATATGCTTGATAAGAGAATACTTGAAAATTGCGATTCAGCGAGTGCCAACCAAGCTCGCTTGGAGTTGGCCGAGCGAAAGCAATTTATAGAACAGCTTTTCCGCCAGAACTACAGCGAGATGATTCATCTGGCCAGTGTCTTGCTGGGCGATGACGAAGAGGCTGAGGACGTGGTGCAGGATATCTTCTTGCGTGTGGCAGACAGTGACATTCCACCTAAGAATGACAATTATCTGCTGACTGCCGTGCGCAACGCCTGCCTGAACAGAATCAGACAGATGCATCTTCACGACAAAGTGAAGAGATTGATGCCCTTAGAAGACGATTCCGACCTGCATCCCATTGACAAACGGATGGAACGGCTCGATGATATTGCCACTTATGTGGACGAGCAACTGGAGGAACCGCACCGCAGCATCTTCCACCTCCGCTTCGACGATGACCTGACCGTCAGTGAGATTGCCCGTCGGCTGGGGCTGAACCCGAATACTGCCTACAAGTATCTCATGCAAAGCATTCAGCAAATCAGACATCACTTCGGTAAACATTAAAATGACAACAACAATGAGAACGACCAACGAAAACATCCGCCAACTGTTGGAAATGCTCGACAATCCCGATGCATATACCGAGCAGCAGATTCGAGACATCATCAACCATGATGAGGATACTCGTGAAACCTATCGTCTTATGGTAGAAGCCAAACGTAGTACCCGTCAACGTCAGAACAAAAAACCTGTCGATGTAGATGCTGCATGGCAAAGATTCAATCAAAAGTGTCAGCATAAGCAGTCAAGCCGCAATTGGATGAAGATAGCAGCATCTTTCATTGGTGTGCTACTTGTTTCTGGCATAACCCTCGCCGCTGTCCACATTGTCCGACAGTACCAGAAGCAGGAAACTCCGCAGACGACAGACACGATAGCGGTAGCAAATTCTTCACACTTCACACTTCACTCTTCACTTCCAGAGGATACCATCATAGTACAACCTGTCATCTACGACAACATTCCATTAGAGAAGATGCTGCCAGAGATAGCCGATCACTACGATGTGAAAGTCATATTTGCTAACGATGAAGCCCGTGGGCTTCGTTTCCACTTTGTCTGGAACCCACAGAAGGGCATCGACCAAGTAGTCAGCGACCTCAACCAGTTCGAGCGTCTGAACGCCACATTAAAGGATAACCAAATCACTGTAGACGGGTTGTTGAGCCCCAGCGAAAAATAGTCAGCCGCCATGAACAGATATATGACTCTCATTCTTGCCCTGCTGTTGACTGTCAGCACACAGGCTCAGAAACGTATCTCACGCGAATATAATAATGTGTCGCTCTCCGATGCTTTGAACCAACTTGCAGAGCAACAGACAGGCTACACCATCTACTTCCTCTACAACGAACTGGAGGACTTCCGTATCACTACAACTGTAAAAAATAAGCACCTGCCTGAAGCCATTCAGCAGATGATAGGCTTTTATCCCATCCGCATCACTACAAGCACCGATGAAGACGGACGTAAGATTTTCGTGGAATGTACGCACAAGACAAATCGCCGTCTGACAGGCACCATCATTGACGAACAAGGTAAGCCCGTAGCCTACGCCAACGTGGCAATTCTCAACCCAACCGACTCCACGCTGCTTAGTGGCGGTGTCTCAAACGAGAGCGGCTACTTCGCCATTCCATACGAACAGACGAAAGTCCTCGCACGCATCTCCTACGTTGGTTACAAGACTATCTACAAGATTTGCAGCCAGCCCGAAGTGGGAACAATTCGTTTACAACCAGAGACTATCAGGCTGAACGGCGTGCAGGTGACGGGTGAGCGCATTGTGTCGGGCACAGAGAACGGTCACCTCGTCTACAACATGCCCATGCTGCTGCAACTCTATCCTGCCGACAATGCCTACGACGCACTCGTCAGCATTCCTGGTGTGAGCGAGATGGGCGGCACCGTCATGTTCTCAGGTCAGGCCGTGACGCTCATCATCAACGGCAAACCCACCACGCTCAATGCCGACAAAGTGGTGGAGCGGCTACGCCAGATGCCTGCCGCCATGCTGGCCAAAGCCGAGGTGATGCCATCAGCTCCTGCGAAATACCATGTGCGGGGTATGGCTATCAACATTGTC
>Ga0247609_10003165_pt1 | contig 16813 bp, 12 predicted proteins | sample 172DNAGHGlowgp2_FD_193487 | JGI IMG/M metagenome (GOLD analysis project Ga0247609, IMG submission 193487) | Sheep rumen microbial communities from Palmerston North, Manawatu-Wanganui, New Zealand - 1728 DNA GHGlow gp2 | ecosystem: Host-associated > Mammals > Digestive system > Stomach > Rumen ...
AACTTTTGAAACTTTGCGACTCTGCGGTTATAAGGAAAAGAATCAATGGTCGCTGCGCTCAAAATTAAAGCAAAAATTTAAAACAAAAATTATTGACTATCGTCGACCTCGAACGCGACTCGGCCATTGATGCAAGCATCATGGCACTCACTGCTTACTCGGTTCAACTCCGCCTTGAGAGATTTTCTTCCTTTCGACCACGGATTGAACGGATTGAACGGATTATTTTGCGTGGGCGGTGAAAGGGATGTCGCCCCGATGGGGCTGGGAGGTTCGATGGCTGGTCATCTTGAAAACAAGTTTTCAGAGTGACAGCCTTCGGAATCTCCTACGGCTAACAGCCTAAGCTGTGAGCCAATCCCTTTCTCCGAATGCGAGGGAACTATTTAAGTCCAGATTTATGACTGATTTATGTTCCTTCTCCGAAAGCGGGGTTAATTCGTCTAATTGGTGTAATTCGTAGTTATAAAGAAATAATCATCCGTGTTCATCCGTGCCATCCGTGTTCGTTAAAAAACGTCGCTTTCATCGGGAAAAAATTGAAACAAATGTGCATAATGAGCATAATATGGTTCATAAATAAGCATGAATTTGAGTTCTTTACTTTTCGACCACGGATTATGCAGATGAACACGGATAAGAAACTCTTAGTTCTTGCGGGTGGTGCCTATGAATTGGAGGCGGTAGGGCCATTGTTCGTCGTTGGCGAGGCTGGCGGGGGTGAAGACATCGTCGCCGCTGCTGTCGGTGCCCATGTCCCAGGGATGGTGCCAGTGCTCGGTGGGGGCTCCGAGGACGACGAACCACAGGTTGGTGGTGTTCTCGGGGATGATGAAGTAGGCGGAAGCGGTGGGATCGTCGGTGGTGGGGATACCTGTGGGGGCTGAGGCGGTAGCACTCATCATGGGGCCATAGACGCGGGTGCCATCGTCCTTCAGGGCTACGAAGCCGTAGCGCCAGCCGGCTTTATCAACGTTATAGGCGCGATAGCCTGTGGCACCGGCGATGCCCTGGAAGTTGACAGAGACCTCGGTGCCGGGGGAGGGCACGGTGAGGCGTATGATATTGAAGCCGTAGTTCTGAGGGCAGCAGGCGGAATCAACCTGTAACCACCCCCCGGTAACAGAATGCATGGAGGTGGTGAAGCGGTCGGTGCGGCGGCGGGCGTTGTCGCGGATGGCATCGATGTCCCAGGTGATGGCGCGGCAGGCGTAGTCGTACATATCACGACAGAAGCCATCGTGGGAGGTATTCGTGAGGCGGCAATAGGCTTCCACGGGGTCCTCGGGGCGCACGGCTTCGCGCCAGAGACGGCCGATGAAATCGGGGCCGTGGAGCTGGCACCAGTAGTCCTGAACGAAGAAGTTGTAGTAGCGCATGCGCTCGTGGAGGAGGTTGAGGTGGGACCAGAGGTAGATATGTGTCTCCCAACTCTCAATGAACTCGCGCTCGGGATAGACCTTGTAGGCTTGCCACTGGGCACAGCTCTCCCACCAGGCACAGAGGCCGGTGGTGCTCTCGTCGAAGCCCCACTGCCAGCCGTGGTCGCGGGGGTCGGCATAGTCGCAGCAGGTGAGGTACTGGAAGGTGTGGCCTATCTCATGGGCCGTGGTGACGAGGGTGTTGGCGGCGGCGGGGTTGACATCGAGGGAGCCTGCCTTGAAGTCGTTGCCGGAGCCTGTGGCACGCCACTCGGTCTGGTAGTGTACGAAGATGTTGATCTTATAGGTGGCGAGGGCCTCGGAGGTGGCGGCGTCGCCGAAACCGAGCTGGGTGGTATAGACATCGTAGGCCTTCTCGGCACGGGCGAGGAGGTCGGCGGGGTCGAAGGTGTAGGGCGAGGGTGCCGTGGTGGGGTCATCGCCGAAGCCAGACTCCCAATAGACGATGAAGTGTTCGGATTGGCGGGAGCGCGAGAAGCAGTACTGGCTGGCGTCGCTCCCGAAGTCGTTGCGCCGCAGGTAGTTGGGACGGTAGAGGGCCTGTGGCGGGGGCGCGAGGTAGAAATGTTCGGCCTTGGTGTAGAGGTAGCGCTCTTCGCTTTCGTCGTTGCGGACGACATAGAAGCGCATGGATTCGAAGCGGATGCTCTCGCCTGCAGCGAGGGTGATGGTCATGCGGTTCTGGAGGAAACCGTCGGAGAAGTAGAGGGCGTAGAGGGTTAAGGGTTCAGGGTTTATGGTTAAGGGTTGAGAGGGACAGGGGCCGGGGCGGCCGGAGGGGTCCCAAATGTTGCCGTAGTCATCGAGGATGTAGAGGTGGCCGTCGCGAAAGAACTTGCGAGGGGCGGAGGGGTGAGCCGAGGTTGAGCCATCGGGGACTTCATGGATGGCATCGGGGTCGTCGGTCTGCGAGATGTAGAGCTCGGCAATGTCGCTGAGGGGGTAGATGTCAGAGGGCTGAGAGCTGAGGGAGGAGGGGGTGACGAGGAGGGCGTCGCCGGTGAATGAGACGACAGGGGCCACCTCGCCGCCCATGAGGTAATAGATGGCCTGGCCGTCGGTCTTGAGGACGACGAGGCTGCGGGCGAAGAGAGAGGAGGAAGCGGCCAGCAGCAGGCAAAGCAGCTGGCCGCGAAGAAGGGATTTCATAGAAGGGGGTTACCTCTTCAGGACCTTGAGGACGCGGTCGCCTTGGCGCTGGATAAGGATGCCACGGGTGTTGGAGGCGGCGGGACGGCCAGAGAGGTCATAGGAGGTTGAGGGATGAGGGTTGAGGGTTGAGAGTTGGGGGGTGTTGATGCCGACGGCGGTGATGATGGCCTCGGTCTGCTCGAGGGTGTAAGAGATGACGTTGGCGGGCTCCTCCTCACCAGTAGCATAGATGGCGACGACACGAATCTGGAAGGGAAGCGTCACCACACCCTGTCCCATGACGTAGTTGGTGGTGTTGACGGCGGGAATGGTGTAGCTGCGGAGTGTGCCGTCATCTACAGTCACGGAGTAGGTGGCGTTGTAGTAGATGCGGTAGCCTTGGGGTTGTGCGCCTTCGGGGAGCGTCCAGCTGACGGGAATCATATAGGCGAGTACTTCCTTCTCTTCTCCATAATAGTCGGTGATGGTTGTCATCTCGCCATAGATGTTGCCTGTCAGCTGGACGTTGGAGACGCCAACCTTGGAGGTGTCATAGACGGTGACTTCGGGGATGATGGCGGCGTTGCCGTTGTTGGCGACATAGACGGTGTAGGTGCCGTCCAGCAAGGCGGGGGTGGTGAAGGAGTTGCCGCTAACCTCGTAGCACTGACCGGCAACGAAGACGTGGGTGGCAGCGCCCTGCCAGGTGATGGTGAGGGTGTTACCCGCGTTGGGTGTGACGAGGACGTTCTGAGGAATATAGGAAACGTCGATGTCGGCATAAGTGAAGGTGGTGGTTGAGATGACGGCATCCTCAGCATCCTTGTTCTGCTGCTGGATGAGCTGACCCGTTTCATTATAGGTGTAAGCAATCTTCTCAGATACTACGCCTTGCGAGTAGTGCACCTCGCCAGTGAGGAGGCCGTTCTCGTAGGTGTAATCGACGGTGGTCATTGCCACGGTAGGCATTATTGGAATCATGGTCTCAACCTTGATGAGGTTGCCTGCGCCATCGTAGGTGTTTTGGATGGGAATAGGCATTCCGCTACGCGAGTTGGTGATGGAGGTGCGGTTGCCGTGGGCATCGTAGGTGTAGGTGGTGGTGCCGTTGGAACGCTCGCCATAGAACTCTTCTTCTGAAGCCACCTGACCGAGTTCGTTGTAGGTATAGACGATATTGTAGTTGCTTTCCTCGCCATCTTCGAGGAGGTACTCCATCTTGGCGACCTGGAAGAGCTCGTTGTAGGTGTAGCGGATTTCTGTTTCGCCGGGCTGGAGGGTCAGGACGAGGTTGCCGGTGTTGTCATAAACCTGATAGGCGGTTTCTGTGTCGGAGCCGCTGACGGTGACGCCCTTGATGACCTTCATCTGGGCGGAAGCGGAGGCGCTCAGGAAGAAGAGAGCGGCCAGAGAAAAAAGAAGTCTTTTCATTGTTTTAAGAGTTATTTGGGGTTGCTGTGGCACAGCAACAAACGGAACGAGATTACTGTCCGGGCATTTTGCCGTCGAGGGCGTTGATGATCATTTCGAGGAGCTCGTCGGTGGGACGGGAGAGCTTCATATTGCCGACACGGGTCTGGGGCTCGCGTTTGCCCTCGCGGATATCGCTGAGGCGTTTGCGGAGGATGGCCTGCATCTGGGTCTTGTAGAGCTTGTCGGTGTCGGGGGTAAAGGCCTTTGTCCATCTGGCGAGTTGCATGTCATCGGCGTCGAGGGCGGGGTTGGCCATGTACTTGCGAATGTTGTTGAGATAGCTGGTCCAGTCCTTCTGCTTCTCGGCGAGGGTGATGAGGGTCATCAGGCGGTAGTGATCGGCATTCTGGATCTGGAGACTGTCGAGGAGGTTGGAGAAGCGGTCGTATTTCTCCTGGTCGAGGGAGAAGACCGGCGCTGATGCGCCGGGCTCGGTGGCTTCAGATTCGACGATGAGCTGGCGCTGGTAGGCGGACATGACATTGGCAAGCTTCATCTGTACGGGGAACTCGCCGATGGCATCCATGAGGGTCTGGGGGTGCTGCACGGTGTAGGTGAAGCTCTTGGCGAAGGGATTGGTGATGTTGCGCATGAAGACCATGCGGAGGGTGCTGTCGGCGGCTAAGGTCTCCTCCTTGCCGTCGAGGATGGCCTCGGCGACATCGTTAGCCTCATCGGCCTTGTAGGAGGCGTTGAGGGTCTGCAGGTACTCCATGAGGAACTGCGGGTCGCGGTCGCCGCTGCGCCAGCGCTGCTGCAGGGGGCCGGAGGAGTTGTCCTGGCTCTTCTCCTCAAGCACCTTGATGAAGCTCTCGGCATCGTGGTAGCCCAGGATGCGGTTGATTTCCTCGGCGTTGGCGGTGAAGATGACGAAGGTGGGGTACGCCTGTACCTGCAGCTTCTTGGCCAGCGGGGCGCCATAGGCGGACTCCATGTCAATCTTCAGGTTCACGAACTTGGCGTTCATGTAAGCGCCGACACTCTCCTGGGGGAAGGTCTCGCGAACCATCTTCTTGCAGGGACCGCACCAGGTGGTGTAGCAGTCGAGGAAGATGAGCTTGTTCTCGGCCTGTGCCTTGACGGCAGCCTGTTCGAGGGTGGTGCCTTCGGGTTCGAAGATGACACCTTGTGCCAGACTCACCCCCGACCCTTCTCTAAGCAGAGAGGGGAGTATGTACAATAGGGAGAGCAGCGTTAGTTTAAAAAAGAAATTGTTCTTCATTGTTTTTAGTTTTATTCGTTATTACGTTATTACGTTATTGCATGGAGAATTTCCAGGCCATGTCTTTCACGCGGCCGGGGATGGAATAGTCGTAGGAGGTGGTCTCATCAAGGATGCCGCTGGCGGGGTTGATGAGATATTGGTAGAGGTGGCCCTGCTGGGTGGTGGCATCGTAGGTGGCGATGTGCACGAGGTTGTCGGAGTTCGGCACGATGCCCGAGCCATAGACGGAGCCGTGGTAGTATTTCATGATGCGGACACAGGTGACCTCCTCGTTGGCCGAGGGTGCCGTCCACGCTACGGAGGCGGGCAGGCCGCTGTCGTAGGCGAAGTTATAGACATGGCGCCCTGCGCTGTAGTAGATGAAGCTGCCGACATGGCTGGAGGCGATGGAGGTGGCCTGTGTGATAGACGGGCAGAGGGCATTGAGGGGATAGAGGGCGATGCCGATGGCCTTGTCCATGGGCGTTGTGGTGGCGAAGTTGGTGACGGCGAGGTAGCGTTCATCGCCCTTGGCCATCAGCAGGTAGTCAAAGGGCCGGAGGCCTAAGCCCTCGCTGAGGCCCTTGCCCCAGTCGCCCATGAGAAGCGTCATACCGGTGTTGTTGATATCGAAGGCCGCCACGTCGAGGTCCTGCTCGCCGAACTCTTCGAGCTGCGAGCCGTTGTAGGCGGCATAACGGAAGCGGTGGTAGGTCTGGTCATAGACCACGACGCCGTAGTTGAGGGTGGCGGGCACCTCGGCATTCCACGCCGCCAACTCGCCGACGCCCAAGGCCAGCTTAGGCACGCTGAAGCGCGTGGTGCGACCCTCGGTGGGGCTGAAGGTGTAGGTGTTGGTATAGACGCGGTTGTCGTTGATGAGGATCTCAGAGCTCTGACCGGACATGACGCCCGAGCCGTGCTGGCCGTACCATGTGGGCTTCATCACGGCTGGCTCCTGATGGAAGAAGTCCTTGAACTCCAAGGCTTTCTCGATGCCGTTCTCGCTGACGCCCACGAGGGTGTAGTCGGTGCAGAGGCCGATGTAGTTGTTACCCGCCGTCAGCGACACGGCGATGTCGAAGCAGCGGATGGGGTGACCTTGCAGCTGCTCGCCATTGGTAGCCTCGTAGAGGTTGGTGTAGCAGCGGTTGTAGGTGGCGTTGTTCTTGGTCCAGGGGTTGAAGATGAGGGCGAGGTCTGAGTAGCCCGGGTGGTCGGCGCGCTCATAGAAGGCCATCCATCCGCCGTCGAAGACCTCGCTGACGGCCACGGGGACGCGCCAGAAATAGCGGATGCCGTCGTTGCGATTGGTGACGGTGAGCTGCGCGAAATAGTTGCCGCCAGAGCGGGTGATGGGCGCCTTCAGGTGGCGGTCATAGCCGAGGGTGTCGATGAGGATGGCGGTGCCGGTACTACCAGACACGGCACTGAAGAAGGTCCACATATAGTCCAGCGGTGCGGAGCCGTCATCGTTGGCCAGCTGGCCGTTGAAGCGTATGTTGGGCGCCAGGTCCAGCTCATCGAAGCGCATGATGGCATACTCCCGCTGCAGCCCTGCGTCGGTCGTGTCGATGACGACGGCGTCGAGGTCGTGGTAGTCGTAGTTGCCCTGGTCGGCGTAGCAACTGGTCAATAAAGACCCACCCCCGACCCCTCCCGTTAGGGAGGGGAGGATGGTTACTATTGCCAACAATTTCCTATATATCTTAGTCATGTTGTTTTGTCGTTATCTCGTTATTACGTTATTTCGAGAGGGGGTGGGTCTAAAATTCCACTAAATTGCCGAATTCATCGGTGAGGGGGGTGTCGTGGGTGGCGTTATATTCCTGGAGCGCCTGCTGCATCACCTGCACGAGGTAGGTGGTGACATAGGTGTAGGAGACAACATTGGTCTCGGGGTCGTAGCCCGTGCGGGCATTGTAGTTGACCTCGAAGTCGATGAGCCCCGTGTGCTCAATCATGAACTGGTACTTCACGCGGCTGTAGGTGCCGAAGAAGCGGGAGAGGGGCATCTTGGGGAAGTTGGCATTGTCCCAGTTGTCCGGCTTCGCCAGGTAGTTCTTCAGCACCACGGTGAATTGCTGGTGGTTCTCAGTGCCGAGGGCGAAGCCTTCATCGGGTGTCACGCGGAACTGGACATGGCCGTCCCTCTGCGTGAAGAGTGTGGGGTCAGAGAGTTTCTGGGGATTGAAATAGACCTGATAAGTGCCGCCGGTGGCGCCGGCAGGCAGCACGTAGTCCACAGTACGGACGGTAGAGCGCACGAGGTCGGCATCCTCGCCGAAGAGTTCGAGGTGGAAGACGCGGTCGTAGTCCGTGGGTGTGCCTGTGATCTGGGCGTAGAAGGGAACGCCGCCCTCCTCGAAGGCATAGGAGAAGTTGAACGTGGTGGATTCATAGACCACGCCGGCCGCGTTGCCGACCCAGATGTCCATGCCCGTCGTGGCGGTGTCGTAGGTGGGGACAGACTCCTGAGAACAGCTGATGATGAACAAACAGAACAGCAGACCCACCCCCCTGCCCCTCCCTTGTATGGAGGGGAGTAAATACTTCCGCAAATGGTATCCGATTGTATTCATGTAACTGATATTATCTCTTGGATATGTAATTTGTATTCTATTCTTGATTTGTAATTACTCCCCGCCCTGCAAGGGAGGGGCTGGGGGGAGGGTCTACTTATTTTTCTCCCTCTCTGCCGCCTCTGTCTCGGTGAGGGGAAGGGGGAAGGTATAGACCTTGGAGGCGACGGCATCTTCGATGTCGGCATAGAGGATGTTGGGTCGGTTGAGGCGTTTGTAGAGGAAGAAGAGCTGGCCCTCGCCGATGAACTCGCGGCGGTACTCGCGGATGAGCTCCGTGTAGTAGTCGGCAGGCATCGTGACGGGCGTATATGGCACGAGGTTGCGCGCCTTGCGCACCTCGTTGAGAGCCGCACGGGCGGCGTCGATGTTGTCATGGCGATACTCCACCTCGCTGCGGATGAGGTACATCTCAGAGATGCGCAGGAGGGGCATCTTATACCTATAATATATATCGCTGCCCGCGGGCGTGTCGTACTTGCGCAGGTAGCGGTTCTGTATGTTGGTGCCGCTGCCGGCCTTGAAGAGGAAGGTGTAGCGGTAGTCCTGTGTGGCGTTGTTGAAATACTCCAGCAGACGTGTGCGCGAGACGGCGAAGCTGTACTGGGAGTCGTCGTTGAAGAACTGGTCGGAGACATCGGTCTCCATCGTCAGGTTGTTGAGTGCAAACAACTGCTCTGTGGCGAGGCTGCGGTCGTAGCCCGCCTGCAGGTTGGTGACGGTGGCCCACGGGAAACGGTCGGCATCGATGACAATGTTGGCAGCCTTCAGTGCCTCGTCATACTCGCCCGTCCACATCAGCACACGCGCCTGCAAGCCCTTGACGGCGTAGTAGTTGAGGTGGAGCTGGCGGTTGAGGAGGTAGCCGTTGTCGATGGTCTCGTCGATCTCGCGACCCGTGACAATGGGGTCGGCCTTCAGCAACAACGCCTCAGCAGCAGCGAGGTCGGCCTTCACGCTCTCGGCCACCTGACGCACGGTGAGCTGTGGGAAGACGCGGTAGCTGAGGGCTGTGCTGTAGGGGATGGCAGGCTGGTCGGGGTTCACGGCAAAGCTGACGCCAAAGCAGCGCAGGAGGTCGAAGTGCAGGAAGGCGCGCAAGGCCAGTGCCTCACCCTTGATGACATCGTGGTTGTCGCGCGAGAATAGCCCCGGGTCATCGTCGATATGCGCCAGTAGGTTGTTGACGTTGGCGATGCCGTTGTAGCTGTTGCTCCATATCTCGCGGATATAGCCTGTGGGTGCTGCGGCCTCGTAGTCGAAGGTGGCGGCATCCTTGTACTGGCTCTCGTAGTAGTAGTCCCACTCATGCCCGAGGACACCGATGAAGCCATAGGTCATCTCCTTGGTGTAGGTCTTCGTGGACACCATCGAGGAGTACACGCCTGCGAGCGCCTCCTTGTAGCCGCTCTCGGTCTCGAAGAGTTCCGTGTCCTCCACCTGGGAGCGGGGCTGCACGTCGAGCCAGGAGTTGCAGCTCGCCATGACGAGAGTGAAAAGTGAAAGAATGAAAAGTGAAAAATAAGAATTACCTTTCACTTGGCTCTTACATCTTTTCTTATATGTTAGTTGACGATTCATATATTCAGAAGAAACTTTCATTTTTCACTTTTCATTCTTTCATTTTTCACTTCCTAAAGTGTCGCCGTCACCGACAGCGAGAAGGTGCGGGCGTAGGGGTAGCTGAGACCGCGTTCGGCCTTGATGGTGGAGAGGTGGAAGACGTCGTTCATATAGGCCGTCACACGCAGGCGCTCCAGACCTGCACGCCGCAGCCACGAACAGTTCTTGAAGTCGTAGTAGGCGGAGAGGCTTGTGAGATCCAGCATGTTGTTGCGCTGAACGAAACGCGTGGTAGCGTAGGTCGTCGTGGGTGTCGAGGAGATGTGCTTGTAGAGCGCGATATCGCCGGGTTCGTTCCAGGTGTCGCTGAAGACGCGTCGATCGACATTATAGGCGATGTTCACGTTCTCCACGCGATCCACCAGCGTCTGGTTGTAGTAGTCGCCGCCCATCTGGTAGCTGAAGAGGAGGCTCAGACCGATGCCTTTGTATTCGCCGTTGAAGCCGAAGGTGCCGTGGATCTTGGGGTTGGCATCGCCGGCGATGATGTAGTCGTCGGTGGTATAGGTGAAGGTGCGCGTGCCATCCTTCTTCAGGAACACCTCGCGGCCGGTGGCGGGGTCGATGCCGAGCGACTGCACGGCCCAGATGGCGGTCATGGACTGTCCCTCCTCGTAGCGGATAATGGGCGAGGTGGTGTTGGAGGCATCCTGGCTGTGGTTGAAGTTGCTGAGGGCATCATTGATGTCCGTCACCTTATTGACGTTATGCGCGATGCTACCCGTGAGGCTCATGTATGACTGTCCTTTCTGGAAGAAGCGCCAGTTGAGGGTAGCCTCGATGCCTCGGTTCTGCACATTACCCAGGTTCTCCATATACGTAGTGAAACCTGTGGAAGTGGGGATGGTCATGGCGATGAGGGCATCGCGCGTGCGACTGTCATAGTAGTCGAAGCGCACGTTGAGGCGCTTCCACAAACCGAGGTCGAGACCCACGGTGAAATCGCCCGTCTGCTGCCACTTGAGGTTGGTGTTCGGCATCCCCATCAGATAGGCACCCGAGATGTTGTCGTAGATGATGTTGTCGTAGAACTTATACGTGGCCTTGGCCTGATAGGGCGAGAAGTTCTGATTACCCGTGAGGCCGTAGGTCACGCGGAACTTACACAGCGTCAGCCACGTGGCATTCTCCATGAAGTGCTCCTTGTGGAGGTTCCAACCGATACCGGCACTCCAGAAGGTACCCCAGCGGTTGTCGCTGCCGAAGACCGAGGAGCCGTTGAAGCGCAGGCTGACATCGGCGAGGTATCGCTCGTCGTAGCTGTAGTTGGCGGCACCGGTGATACCCAGCGAGCGTGTAGTACTCTCGGAGCCCGACGGCTTACCGCCCTCGGCATACTGCTTGGCGAAGGTGATGTAATCCACGTGGTTGTTGAGGAATCCCCATGCCGTCATGCCCTCAGTCTCGCCGTTCTGCGACTGCAGCGAATAGGCGGCGTTGGCCAACAGCATGTGCTTGTCCCACGTGTGGGAGTAGTTGCCGGTGATGTCGATGCTGAGGTTGTTCGTCTCACCATTGGCGATGTAGTAGCTACCGCGCTGGAAGTAGCGGTCACCCGTCCATTCATTGAAACGGGTGTGGTCGCCCGGGTAGAAGTCCTCGCGTTTGTTGTTCTGATGAGTATAGCCCAAGCGCGCCGTGAAGCGCAGGTCCGTGATGGGACGGAATTCGAGATAGAAGTTCTCCACCACCTCGGTGTATTTCGAGAAGTTCTTCGTGCCGATGGTGGCGTTGTAGAGCGGATTGTAGTAGGTCAGCGTGCTGCCGTTGGCACCCGGCGACGTGTAGCGCCCCAGCACCTTGAGGATATTGCCATTCTCGTCGGTAGGCGTGAAATAGGGATTCACGCTGGTGTAGTCCGAGAAGGTGCCGTAGGGGCTATCATCGGCGCGGTTGCCAGTCACGGTGAGCTGGTTGCGGAACATCCATTTCTTGTAGCGGTAGCTGAGGTTGATGTTACCCGACAGGGTGTTACGGCTGGACTCTTTCATCACGCCGCCTACATGGTTGTACATGAGGTTGGCGGAGTAGCGCAGTTCATCCGAGCCGCCCTCGACATAAACAGTGTGCTTGTGGCCCACGCCCGTGCGCAGCGGCTGCGAGAGCCAGTAGGTGTCCACGCCGCGCGCCACATCGGAGGCGATGGCATTGTACTGCTCGTCGAGAAGTGCCTGGTAATAAGGGGATGTGGAGGTATAGCGCCCTGCCAGCTGCTCCACGCGCAGTTTCTCCTCGGCATTCGTGAGGTCGTAGGTGGTGAGGTCGGGGATCTCCAGGTTCAGGTCACCCGTATAGGTGATGCGCAGGCGTCCCGGCTCAGGCTGGATGGTCTCCACGACGATGACACCATTGCTGGCCTTCGAGCCGTAGATGGCCTTGGCGGCGCCGTCCTTCAGGATGGTCACGCTCTTGATGCGGTTGATGTCGAGGTCGAAGATCTGTTGCTGCGTTGCCTCGAAGCCGTCGAGGATGAACAGCGGCGCGTTGGGGTTGCCGCTGTACTCGCCCTGCAGGCCTGCGAAGGAGGCGTTGCCGCGGATGGTGATGTCAGCCATGTAGTTGGGGTTGCTACCCATCACGCTGTTCATATCCACCACGAAAGAGGGGTCCAGCGACTGCACTATCTTCAGCACATTGCTGTTGCCCACCATCTTCAGCTCCTCCTGCGAGTAGGAAGCAGTGGAGCCGGTGAAGGTGGAGGACTTATAGTCGAAGAGTCCCGTGACCACCACCTCGTTCATCTGCCCGCTGTTCTCGCTGAGCACGAACACCTGGTTGGTGTAGTTCTTCTTGCCGTCGAAATGTTTCACGAGTGTCTCCATGCCGATATACGAGACCTCCACGGTAATGGCCTGCCCTTTGGGTACGGCCAACGTGAACTTACCGTCGGCATCGGCCACGGCTCCCGCCTTCGTCTCGCGCACACGAATGTTGGCACCGGGTAGCGTCTCGCCCTGCGTGTCCTTCACCACACCCGTTAACAACAACTGGTCTGCGGAGATGGTAGCAGGCCGTTGGGGCACAACGCCCTGCATGGGCACTTGAGCAAACAAAGCCGAAGACCCACTCCCAACCCCTCCCGTGGGGGAGGGGAGAAAAGTTACTTGAGCGATTGTAAGGCTCAACGTTAATATGACTTTACACGTAATCCTCATTTTGTTTTTTCTTATTCGGTAATCATCCCCCTCCCTCACGGGAGGGGTTTGGGGTGGGTCTTTCTATGGTTGTGTTTCGCCTTCTATGTAGTTCTCCATCCACAGCTGCTCCCCGTCGAAGACGGCAAAGGAGAACTGAGAGATCCAGTCGCCGAGGATGAGGACACGAGCGGTGCGGGAGAGCATCAGGTCGAGCTCGATGTGGCGATGGCCGAAGAGGAAGTAGTTGACACCGGGATGCGATTGCAGATACTTCTTGGCAAAGAGCACCAGATGCTCCTTGTTCTCGCCCTGGTAGGGCAGGATGCCGGCCGCTTCATGATCCAGACGGCTGTGCTTGGCCCAAGTCAGTCCCAGCTCCAAGCCCCATCGGGGATGCACGCCGGCAAAGAAGAACTGCGCCACGCGGTTGTGGAAGAGCCAGCGCAGGAACTTGAACTTAGGGTCGGGGTCGCCGAGGCCGTCGCCATGCGCCAAGTAGAACACCTTGTCGCCCAGTTCCAGCGTGAGCGGTTCGCGATGCACGATGACGCCACATTCCTTTTCCAGATAGTCGAAAGCCCATATGTCATGGTTGCCCGTGAAGAAATGCACCTCCACGCCTAAGTCCGTGAGCTCGCTCACCTTGCCCAGGAAGCGGGTATAGCCCTTGGGCACGACCAGCTTGTACTCATACCAGAAGTCAAACATATCGCCCAGCATATAGACGGCTCCCGCCTTGTCTTTGATGCTGTCGAGGAAACGGACCAGCCGCCGCTCCTGTGTGCGGGAGTGCTGGACGGCACGACTGCCCAGGTGGGCATCGGAAAGGAAGTAGATGGGCTTCACTATTTTACAATTTTACAATTTACAATTTTACAATTATTCGCCCCCTTGGGGGGCCATAGGGGGCTTAAAGCATGCCCAGCTCCAACTTGGCTTCTTCGCTCATCATGTCCTTGTCCCATTCGGGTTCAAAGACGAGGTTCACGTTGACGGTCTTCAGTCCCTCGATGCTCTCCAGCTTCTGGCGCACATCCTCGAGGATAAAGTCGGCCATGGGACAGGAGGGGGCTGTCATCGTCATATCCACGTCGAGCTGCGTGAGGTCGTCGCTCAGCTCGATGCGATAGATGAGGCCCAAGTCATAGACATTGACGGGTATCTCTGGGTCATAGACCGTCTTGAGCATCTCAACGATTTTATCTTCTAATTGTAACTTATCCATTGAATCATTCAATTTTTCAATCTTTCAATTTTATATTCTCCCTTGTTCCTTATAGCTGTAGTAGCTGCCATCGGTGACGATGATGTGGTCCAGGAACTTGAGGTTCATGAGTTTGCAGGCCCTCTGCAGGTGGTCTGTGAGTTGGTCATCCTCGGGCGAGGGCTTGATGCTGCCCGAGGGATGGTTATGGGCGAAAGCGACGGTGGGCGCCTGACGTATCAGCGCCTCGCGCACGACCAGTCGCACATCCACGGTCACGCCTGTGATGCCTCCTTTGCTGATGAGGAAGGGACGACCAGCGAGGCTGTTGTCGGCACGCAGGTAGATGGCATAGCTCTCCTCGTGGCCGTGGTCACGCACCAGCGGCAGCATCACGTGGTACAGATCGACGGAGGACTTCACATAGCGTTTCTCCTCAGCGGCCTCCATCAGGCGGCGCTTGCCCAGTTCGCAGGCGGCCAGGATGCTGACGGCCTTGGCGGGGCCAAGTCCCTTATAGTTCTTTGTCAAGTCGTTCAGGGACAGACGGCTCAACGTCTTCAGACTCCCCCCGCAGTCGGCCAGCAGGCGCTGCATGAGCTGCACGGCCGTCTCCTCCGTGTTGCCCGAGCCAATCAGGATGGCCAGCAACTCAGCAGGCGACAAGGCTGCCGCGCCCTGCTCCATCAACCGCTCACGCGGCCGCTCGTCTATGGGGAGTTGCTTGAGGTTCATTACTGAAATGAAAAATGAAAGAGTGAAAAGTGAAAAATAAATTTTACTTTTGCTCCTTCGTTATCACACTATATCATTGATATCTCTATTGTTTTTAGCAGTTTTTATTGATGCCACTAACATGGCGATTAATTCCTTACAGTCCCTATGCAAACATGTGAAAACAGGCTCTCCCATACATTCAGCTGCATACAGGACTTCCAACCAACCTTTCGTCTCATTTGCTTCTTTGAGTGAAATAGTGAGTTTAGATATGAAATCAGAAATACTATGAGCATACTCCGACTCATTAACATTGGCATGAACAGAAGTTCCAGAACGAAGGACCTGCTGAAATAGGCTATTGACACGCCAATCATTATTCTGCTTTACCATTTTAACTATGGCTACAGCAAAATCCTTACTCTTTACATGCAGAGGTGAGTCATTCTCGTGTCTTGCTATATGGCCCATTTATTCTTTGCTTATATTAATTTGTAATTCTTATTTTTCATTTTTCACTCCTTCATTTTTCACTTATATAATTCCTCATTGCCATCGAAGCCTTCGTCTTTGCGCTTCAGGATCATGCGTTTCCAGAAGGCACTGAGGAAGCCTGCGCCGTAGCCCGTCAGCTGGATGAACGAGGCAGGGATGCTGAGCAGGCCCACCCATAGACTGCGATTACGGATGGAGGAGTCTATGAGGATGAGGAGGGAAAAGAGGAGCAGGGGGAGTAAGGCCAGCGCCATCACACCAGCGCCTAGATAGGCCACCACCATCCCCATATTGCAACCTTCCTGCGTGCAGGTGCCCAAGCCCAGGAGCACAAGCACCAGCCCGAAGAGAAAGAGCAAGGCCAAGAGCGCACAGCCCACGGTGAAGACCGCCGGCAACGCATGCACCAGCTTCATCGTACCGGGATGCAGCAGCTGCAGGTTGATGCGCGCCACACCTGAGTTGCGCACCTGTCGGAAGAACTTACGGAAGTCCGTGCGACGTTTGTGCCACACCCATGCATCGGGGAACAGCCGGCAACGGGCACCGGCCTCGCAGATGCGGTAGCTGAAATCGATGTCCTCGCCGAAGCGCATTTTGCGGAAGCCGCCCAGCTGCTGCCACAGCGCGCGACTCACACCCATATTGAACGAGCGGGGGAAGAACTTGTCGAGAGCCCCTTTTCGTTTTCCCCCTCGGATGCCGCCCGTGGTGAAGAACGAGGTCATCGAGTAGCTGATGGCCTTCTGCACGGGAGTGAAGTCGGGGTGAGCACGGTCGGGACCGCCAAAGGCGTCGCAGGGTGTCTCCTCCAGTGCCGTCGTGATGGCGGCAAGATAGCCGGGCGGCAGCACCACGTCGGAGTCCAGCACGATGAAATAGTCCCCCGCAGCCCGCTCCGCACCATAGTTGCGGGCAGCCCCCGGGCCACCGTTCTCCTTCATGTAGTAATGGATGTCCAGTCGGTTGGCGAAGTGGTCACAGACCTCGCGGCAGGGAATGTCCGAGCCGTCCTCCACGATGTGGACATCGAAATCCCGGCAGGTCTGCTTCGACAGGCTCGCCAGCAACTCCGCCACCTCCTGGGGGCGGTTATAGACGGGAACAATGATGCTGTATCTCATCTTTTGTGTTCGTTTTGCGGGACAAAGATACATCTTTTTTAATTGACAATTGACAATTGACAGTTGAAAGTTGCCGTAAGAATCTAAAAAATGTTCAAAATCATCCTCTTTGCAGATAAAAACTTTAAACTTTAAACCATCAACTTTAAACTTTTTATTTACCTTTGCCCTCGAAATGTTCACAAATCAACGCTTCACACGCATGAAACTCCGTCATCTCCTCACCGCCTTGGCACTCGCAGGTGCCATCGCCGCCTACGGCGCCCCCACCCTCTCTGACAACGCCTCCGTGTTCGGCCAACCCGTCACATGGGACCGCCACAGCCTCCTCATCAACGGCCAGCGCCTCTGCGGCGTGATGGGCGAGGTGCACTACTCCCGCATCCCCGCCAGCGAGTGGCGCCAGGAGGTGCAGAAGATGAAGGCGGGCGGCATCACGATGATTGCGTGCTACGTCTTCTGGAACCATATCGAGGAGCTGGAAAACCAGTTCGACTGGAGCGGACAGCGCAACCTGCGCGCCTTCCTGGAAGTGTGCAAGGAGGAGGCTCTACCTGTCGTGCTGCGCATGGGCCCCTTCTGTCACGGCGAAGTGCGCAACGGAGGCATCCCCGACTGGGTGGTGCGCTCGGGCTGTAAACTGCGCTCCGAGGATGAGCGTTTCCTGGCATACGCACAACG
>Ga0247609_10003166_pt1 | contig 16810 bp, 15 predicted proteins | sample 172DNAGHGlowgp2_FD_193487 | JGI IMG/M metagenome (GOLD analysis project Ga0247609, IMG submission 193487) | Sheep rumen microbial communities from Palmerston North, Manawatu-Wanganui, New Zealand - 1728 DNA GHGlow gp2 | ecosystem: Host-associated > Mammals > Digestive system > Stomach > Rumen ...
AACATGAAATTGGTTAAAAGACAGCGTGAGTTTCTTATAATCGACTTTAAACATAATTTCTCCTCTCGCAGAAAAACTCTATCTGTTCGCCGAGCGGTCCAAAGCAGAATGCCATCCTGATCGGATACGCGGGATTGGAATCTATCACTTTGTCCTTGGGCTCCAAAAACACTTCATAGCCGGCTTCTTTAACCCTGGCGGCTATCGAATCCACATCATCCGTAAGTAAAGCAAAATGGCGAATCGAACCCAGTCGATGTTCGCCATTTGCATTGGTAAAAACTTCTATAAAACCGTTGCCGGTGTCAATCATAAATCCGTCTGACCATTCACGAATTATGGTCAAACCCAAAACGTTAATATAAAAATCTTTAACTTTACTGATTTCTTCCTCGGTATTGCATTTCATCGAGATATGATGGAGTCCTTTTATCATGCGTTTTCTTTCCTTAATAAGTCTGTTTGATTCTTTTATCATAAAAGAATAATTATGGCTGAAGCGGTTTCATGCTTCTTTCAAGCACGCCCGTAAGATAGGCTATCGTCATTCCGTAATTGGTTATCGCAACATTGTGTTTCTTGGCGGCTTCTATGCGGGCTTTCATTTCCTTTTCGTTTAACATGCAGCCGCCGCAGTGAATGATGACCTTGTACTTCTCAAGGTCGTCCGGATATTCGGTGCCCTGTGTAAAATCTATCTGCACATTCGCTTTTTTGCGAAGCATGGCGGGAATTTTCTCAGTACCGATATCTCCGCACTGTCTGTGGTGTGTGCAGCCTTCGGCTATCAGCACATAGTCTCCATCCTTAAGGCTCTCGACTGCTTTTATGCCATCGAGCTGATAATCAAGCTCGCCTTTGTATCTTGCAAAAAGAATTGAAAAAGAAGTAAGAGGTATCTCTTCGGGCACTATGGCCGATACTTTCTTAAATGCCTGGCTGTCGGTGATTACAAGCTTGGCATCGCTTCCGTATCTTGCAATAACGTCCGCAAGTTCGCTGTCGCGGCATACCAAAGGAATTGCACCGTGATCGAGTAAATCTCTTATGGTCTGCTGCTGCGGTAAGATAAGTCTGCCTTTAGGCGCAGCCTTGTCTATCGGTACCACAAGTATTACAAGGTCGTTTGGCGCAATCAGATCACCGACAAGAACCTTGTCATCTTTTGTTTCGTTTAAAAACTTTGCAATTGTTTCCTTAAGTTCAAATATTCCTTCGCCTGTAACCGCACTTACAGAGAGTGTTGCGGAAAGTTCGGAATCATCGTCTTTTTTAGGAATGTCTTTGTTCGATGCTATGTCCGATTTATTGTACACCTTAATTACAGGAACTTTTCTCTCCTCAATGAGTGCAAGAATTTCCGCATCCTCGGGTGCAAAACCTTTCGCGGTATCTATTACAAGAACTGCCAGGTCTGTCTTTCTTAAGACACCCTTGGCCTTTTCTATTCTTAACTCACCGAGTTCTCCGACATCATCAAGACCCGGCGTATCGATAACCACCACAGGTCCCGCAGGAAGAAGTTCCATGGATTTGTAAACAGGGTCAGTTGTTGTTCCCGGCACATCGGACACTATCGCAAACTTCTGTCCGGTTACTGCATTCAAAAGACTGCTCTTACCCGCATTCCTGCATCCAAAAAACGCTATATGTTTTCTCTCCGATCCCGGAGTATCATTTAATCCCATTGTTTTCTCCAATCTTATAGTATTACAGTAATTATATTTCAGGGGAGCCACGGCAGTGTTTCGACAAAGCAACCTTTTGCCGTGAGTACTTAGTGAGCAAGATCACGAACAGACCGTTTCGAGGACTGTCTGAGCGAAGCGAGTTCCGCAGAAACGGTCGAGTTTGTGAGTGATAAAGCGAACTTAGTACTCAACGTGCCGTTGCTGTCGAAATGCTGCCGCGGCTCCCCCTCAAATCAAGTCCAGAAAGGCTTCTGGTCCTTGTGGGTATAGCCCTTGAGTTTGCCGCGGTACGCTTCGAGTTTTTCGCCGTACTCGGCCTTGACTTTGTCTTTGAGCACGCCTTGATCACATAGATTTTTGTAGAGTTCTTCGAACTCGCGGAAGTTTTCCTGTGCGGCGTCTTTGTAGTTATTGCTCATATTTACGTCGACATGCTTAAGGCAGTCGTCCATTGCTTTTTCGTATTTGCTTTTAAAAAGACCCATAATTCACCTACTCACTGAATCTGTATCTGTTCTTTCCGTGTTCCTTTGAATAATAAAGAGCCTTGTCGGTCTTTTCGTACATTTCATCGAAACTTGTAATCTGACCGTCGTTAACGGTTATTCCTATGGAGGAGCCGACTATCGGCGGCAGGCTTGAACGCGACATTTTATCGGAAAGACCTGAAATGATTTTGCCCGCGTATTCCGCCATGTTTACCCTGTCGGTATCATTCTTTATATACACCGTAAATTCATCTCCGCCGAGGCGGCATACGATGGCATCCGTGTCTTTGAAGCAGTTTATGAGATGTTCTGCGTAGGCTATTAAAACGGCATCTCCGGTTGAGTGTCCGTAGAGGTCGTTTACACTCTTAAAATTGTCAAGATCGGTCATAAAGAGCGTTCCTATATTGCCTGCGGCGATTTCCGAAGCGACATATTTTTCAAGATATACTCTGTTGTAAAGTCCCGTCAGTCCGTCCGTTTCGGCCATATTTTTGATTTCGTTGAAAACTTCAACCTGATTGGTGATATCCGAAGCCCAGACCATATAGCCCTGAACCACGCCGTTTTCGTTTAGCGGTTCTTTTCTGAAGCCGTACACATGGTCGTCTTTTTCCATAGTATTTCTTTTATCATCGAGGATATCTTTTAAGACTCTGTATCTTTTAACATTTTTGCCGGTCTGAACGTACGGGAAAAGAGCCTTGCCGTTTTCGTTCATCATAAGAACCTCGCCCGTCATATCTATTACGACCACGCTCTCCGATGTATGGTTTAACGCGCTTGCCGCGATGACCTTCGTATTGTTGTTAAAGCCGTACTTTAAGGTGCCGTACGAGACTATGCATATAGCTGCGATAACACCGAACGCTATGAGATCGTAGGGTGAAATGCCGACTACCTTAAGCGCTATGAAAAACCAGAGTGCAAAAACGGCGTAGTTGATGATCATTCTTCTCTGATGCTCGATGTACGAGGTTTCACGGCTCGAAATATAATTGGCTATTAAGAATCCCGCGAACACAAGCACGATGCAGATATAAAAGAGAATATAAAGAATACCCGGCTCGATAATAGCCACGGGATAAGCCAAATCTCCGCCGACATCAAAACTCTTGTAGAAAAGCGTATTGCTGTCCATCGTGTACACGCCGAACACCGTCAGAGCGCTCACGCAGCCCTCTATGATATAAATTGTGATGGGAACTTTCATTCTTAAGAAATCCGCCACAAACCATGTAAAGCAAATCAAAAATCCACAGTCTGCCACATATTCGATTTTTACCACTTCTTTTATGGTTTCATACGTGGGATTTATAATCTCTCCGAAAAATCCGACCATAAACAGAAGTCCGAAAATGAGCGTTGCGATAATCGATGCGTTGGAAGATTTTTTGCTCTGAACCGCTGCCATTGCAAGCAAAACGGCAATCAGTAACATTGAGGTCCCCTGCACTATGATGAAGATGCTTCTGATATCCGTCATGGTGGAAAATGCAATTGAGAGAACCAGAAGGTGTGAGGGATAGTAAACGTAAAAGAATGTGGATGAAAAACGGTTTCCGCCCTTTTCTCCGTTATAAAAATATAAAAGAGGAAGCGGCAAAACAAATCCTAAAAGATACAGCTTGTCATACCATTTCCAGTCAAGATTAAGTAAATGCGCATTGCCGTTTATAACGGAAAACAGCGTGACGACAACGACCGTGACAACCGTCGCAATCGAGAAAAACAGACATATTTTGCCAAAATTTTTTCTGAAGAAATAGAAAATCAGAACGTAAATCATCGGTAAGATAGGCCATCCGCCGAGCGTCGCCGAAATAATTCCGAGGCATATGATTGCTATAATTTTGGCAGAAAGCGAATTGTTTTCGCTCGCCGCAATCATTATGGTTAAAAGCGCTATTAAAAGGTCTATGATGATGTTCTGTCTGTAGCCGTACATAGACCCGAAAAACATATAAAAAGGAGTCGCGGAGATAATTCCGAAGATAAGAAGTCTTAAGGCATATTTAACCACATTGCCCGTGTGAAGATAACCCTCCACGATCGCAAAACACATAATCGGAATCGTAAATCTTCCGACAATATGCATTATCTGACCGAGCACGGAATCAAAGGGAACGCAGGCCCACGCAACATGATCTATGGTCATTGCAAAAATCGCTATGAACTTTAAAGTAACCAGGTTTAAACCCTTAAAATTCTTAGTGTTTGACATCTTTTTATGCCTCTTTTACGTATAAAATTATTATATCTGAGGCAACCCTTAAAATCAACAAAGTTAGATGTGTGACAAACATTAGGTAACAAACTAAAATCCCGAAAACTGTTTTGATGGAAAAATAACTGATTTTACTGTAAAATATATGTATGAACTTCAGATTAAAGACATCGAGGGTCATCGGCATAATCACCGTTTTGATTTTTCTTTTATTCGTTTTAGGCGTTGCGATACTGCCGGGAAAATCAGCCGAAAAAGAGAAAACAGAATGGGTTGATGTAGCAACATTGAATGTCGAACCTAAAGTGCCTGAAATAATTGAAGAAGAGGAAGAGGTCAATACGTCTTACCAGGGTGAGACTGTTATTTTGACGCGCTCATCCAACATTAAAAACGAGCCTGTCGAAATCGAGATTTCTACTCCCGAAATTCCCGAAGGAATGGTGGTAATTACAATCGACGGACAGGATATTTTAATTCCCGAAGAAGAAACGTATTCATCCGAAGACAATGTTTTAACCACATCTGCCGACGACCTCGTAAAATGGGCATTTAGAGCATATTACGAGGACTGGGAATATGTTTACGGAGGCTGTGAGGAAGGTCATGTAGACTGTTCCGGGCTTATAAAATCCAAAGTTGAGGTATGTGCGAGGGGCACCGAAGAACTTCTGGCGGAATCGCCGCTTTCGGGACCTATAGAAACAATCCCCGACATACCGGGCCTTGGTGTGTACACCTTCGGCCACGTTGGTATATATGTCGGGGACGGAATGGTTATAGATGCAAGAACCGAAAACTCCGGAATCGGATATGATTCCGTCGAATACGAAACCTGGACTAACTGGTTTGAAATAAAAGGAGTCGATTATTCACGCTATGTTAACAGCGGCAGCGAATAATTGTTAAAAGTCCTCGTCTATTTCAAAATCCATCTGTTTGTAGGTCCAGACGCATCGTCCGATATTATATTTATCCATTACTGCATGGAAGTCGTGAAACCATTTTACGGCTTCTTTTTTGTTTGCTCTGTCTATTACTCCGTACTCTCCGCAGTAAAGAGCCACGTTTCTCTGCTTGGCCACTTCTATGGCTTCGCTTAAAAGATACTCAAAATATCTTTCGTCGGGGCAGTCATCCTGATTAAAAGGAGGAAATGCCCTATACATGCCTGATAAGTGAATATCGCTTAATTCCTCATACTTACGATAGGGCATTTTATAATCACATCTGAAATAAACATCCATTGTGGGTATCCAGTGTGCACCCTGATGCGTGAAAAGAAGGGGTTCGTAGCAGTGGAAAGTATATACTACGTTGTCATCGTAAGGCATAGCCAGATCTTTTACGGCTTCAAGGCTGTTGTTGTAATAGCCGCCCACGATGATTTTTATATCCTTAGCCGTTTCACGAATCATTTTTATACAGTTAACCGATATTTCGTTCCATTTGTCCGAGAACGCTTTGTCGGTAACTTCGTTTAATAGTTCGAAGGTCAGAATGTCTTTCTCTCCGCCGTATCTTTTTGCAAATTCACGCCAGATCGAATAAAAGACATTCTGGTAATCTTCGCTATCAAAAAATCCCTTTTCACCGTGCGCGGGATCGAATGAATATCCGGGTGTACGATGAAGATCGAGTATCATATGAAGGCCGTACCTGCGACACATTTTAATCGCAAAATCTATATATGAAAATCCCTCTTCATAAAAAGAATAGTCGTCCTTTAATATGAGCTCGTAATCAACGGGAATTCTGACATGGTCGAATTTTTTTGAAACTTTTTCAAAATCGGCTTCCGTGATAAAAGTATCGTATCTTTCTTTGGTATGGTCGCACTGCGAGAGCCATCCGCCGAAATTTACTCCTTTTTCATATCCTTCAAATTTTTTCATAATTACTCCTCCACGGGTGTGAGTTCCTCGATTTCCTCTACGCGCACATTCTGAATATAAATGGTTGCGTCCGATCCCTTATTGCCCATGTTGAATTCAAGACGGCCGTTATTGTCGTTCTTTTCGGTCATTGTGAATTCGTATACAAAGGTCTGAGGCTCGGTGGTTACATCGAAAAGCGTATCCGGGAAATATCTGATCCAGCCTGCGTTGGGAGCCGAAATACATACAATGAGGTTTCTGTCTTCCTCTGCCCAGCAGTCAAACGTGATGCGGTAGTTCTTTCCTTTTATCATCGGAAGATCGGGCTGTACAAGCTGAACCGAATAGTCAACCGTACCCATTGCATCAGTATATATAATCATTGTATTGTCTTTGATTTCCGCACTTCCTTCGCCGCCTTCGAAAAGAAGGAATTTCCAGTCTTCGTCATCGTCGAGATTTTCAGCTACGGAGAAATCACAGTTTCTGATGAAGTTGCCTGTTTCGTCAGCTTCCAGGAATACCTTTTCGGGTTTCTTTACATTTGTATCATACTCGTCTTTCTGATAAACACGTACGTAGTCAATCAAAAACTCGGCATTGTCAAAATCGGTGGTTTCATCGGGATTTCCGGGCCATGTTCCGCCGACCGCAAGGTTTAACTGAACATAAAATGTCTGATCGAAAGGTGCGGGATAAGGCTTTTCGTCCGCTCCGACTTCACCTGTAAACCAGTCATTTACGGTAAGATACAGATTGTCGTCGATGTACCATCTCATCTCTCCGGGTTCCCATTCAACGCTATACTCGTGGAAAGAGTCCGCAAAAGAACCCGAATCCAGTGTTACGACGCCCTGCTGTTCTGCGTGAGGCTCGCCGTAATGAACGGTTCCGTATGCTGTGGTTACATCGCTTCCAAGTACTTCCATTATATCAATTTCGCCGCATTTGGGCCACTGGCCGTACTTCATTTCCTCGGTGGGCATCATCCAGATTGCAGGCCAGAGTCCCTGTCCTTCGGGTACCTTTGCACGTGCAACAACTTTGCCGTATAAAAAGTCCTCTTTATCCTTGGTTTTTACCTTGCCCGAAGTATAGTAATTTCTTCCGTCGATGGTCTTTTTTATAGCCTTTAAGACAAGGTTTCCGTCTTTTACGAACACATTGTCCGTGGACTGTGTATATTCCTGAAGTTCGTTGTTGGTCCAGCCGGGAGCATGGGGATCGTAGCTCCATGTATTAAAATCAAGTTCGTTTCCGTCAAATTCGTCGTGCCAGAGAATGTTGTAGCCCTCAAGTTCCGGTGCCGGTGTGGCTTCGACTATTTCCACATCGGGATTAGGCACAAGATCGATTTCAGGCTGATAAGCACCATTGTTGCAGCCTGCAAAAGTTACTAACGATGTCAAAAGTGTCATTACCGAAACAACCGAAATAACTCTTTTAAAATTCTTCATAATCCTCACTCCTAAAAAAAATACAAAGTTTTCTGCTACATTACTTAAACAATAAAACAATTCTTTTATGATTTATATTAATTATCTGATTTTTTTAGCAAAATAATGATATAATAACAATGAATTCATTAAAAATCTTAAGCATGGCAAAATTATTTGCAAAGGCTTATAAAAAGGAGCTTTTTATGGATACTATTTCCCGGGAATTGGGCTATAAAGAATATGTCATGCGTGAGGATTATTCCTTTCACGCACCATACAATCCGGAAGTTGAATTTTATGAGGCCGTAAGGGACGGAAACAGGGAAACCGTCGATAAGGCTTTGGCTGTGGATTTCTGTGATAAAAAAGGCCTCGGCGAGCTTTCTTTAAACTCTCTTCAGAGCTTTAAATACCATTTCGTAATTACGGCGGCCATGCTATCAAGATACTGCATCGACGGCGGAATGGAGCACGAACAGGCCTATCATTTAAGTGATTTGTACATTAACAAAGCCGATATCTGCACATCAAAAAAAGAACTCTCGGCTCTTCATAAAAAAATGGTAAAAGACTATATGAAACGTATGATAAATCTTAAAACCGACAAGGTTTATTCGAAACATATCGTTTTGTGCATCAACTATATTTACGATCATCTGCACGAAAAAATAACGATTGGCGATGCCGCGTCCGAAACCGGAGTGAGCGAGGGGCATCTTTCGAGACTGTTTAAAAAAGAAACCGGAATGACCTTCAACGAATACGTAATGCGCAAAAAAACCGAAACAGCCCGTAACATGATAGACTATTCCGGTTATTCTTTATCGCAGATAGCTAATATACTGGCTTTTGGCAGCCAGAGCTATTTCGTAAAAGTTTTCAAAAAATACGAAGGCATTACTCCGGGCAAATATTATTCAACCCATTTGCCGTCGGCAACCATCTGATCGATCCAGAGTTTAAGGGACTCTATGGAAACGGTCATTTTGTCGAGTTCCGATTTTATAAGCAGGAAATCCTTCATTTCATCCTTTGTAATCTTTCCGTCAACGGTGATTTCAACAAGACGGTCTTTCTGCTTGGATAAAATATTGATGGTTGAAAGCATCTCGAGTGTAATCTGAGCGAGATCTTTTTCTTTTAATTCCGGTACACTTACCTTTCCGATGGGACATTCATTCGAGCAGTAGAAATTACATAAAAACGGCTTCTTGTAAGCCTTTGCCATTGCTAAGATTTCATCGGGATGAGGTTCGCACTTTTCGCTCTCGATTTTTTCGATTCTCGAGTCGCTCATGAAAACAAGAGCTTCGCTCGCCTGAGAACGTGTTAAACCTGCTTCTTCTCTTGAAACCTGATAAATGTTTTTGTTTTCTTTAATAGATTTTTTGCCCATTTTTAACCCCTTTTATAAGTAATACATTTGCATACATATTGATTATATGATAATTGTACGGATTTGTGAAGTATCTGTCCTACATCTATTGAATATATGCTTATTTTGAGATATTATATTCTCTAATTTCACTTAAAAACGAAAACCAAACGAAGGAGGTGCGCATGAAAAGTAAGAACGAAATGGATATGTGTTCGGGATCCATCTTCGGTAAAATGCTTTTATTTACCATACCGCTGATGCTCTCAAGCATGCTTCAGCTTCTTTTTAATGCGGCCGATATCGTTGTAGTCGGAAACTTCGCGGGAGACAATTCACTCGGAGCGGTAGGAAGTACGGGTTCGCTTATCAATCTTCTGACCAATCTCTTCATAGGACTTTCCGTCGGCGTTAATGTTCTTGTCGCAAGATATTACGGTTCCAATCAGAAAGAAAACCTGCACAATACCGTTCAGACCGCCGTTGCTTTGAGCACTCTTTTAGGTTTTGTTGTTGCTGTATTCGGATTTATCTTCACGCCTGTTTTCTTAAGATGGATGAAACTCGAAGGCGAAATACTCGAACTTGCATCCATATATTTGCGGATTTATTTTCTCGGAATGCCTGCAGTTATGATTTATAACTTCGGAAGTGCCGTTTTAAGGGCAGTCGGAGATACCAGAAGACCTCTTTTGTTTATGGTTATCGCAGGAATTGTAAATGTCGGATTAAACCTTCTTTTTGTAATAGTATTTCACTTAAATGTAGCCGGCGTTGCAATTGCTACGGTTATTTCACAGACAATATCCGCCATCCTGGTTATTCTCTGTCTGATGCTCGACAAGGGAACAATACATTTCGATATTCATAAAATATACATCAACAAAGACATTCTCCTTAAAATCCTTCAGATCGGACTTCCCGCAGGATTGCAGGGTACGCTCTTCTCTCTTTCGAATGTTTTTATACAATCAAGCGTTAACTCGTTCGGAGATATCGTAATCACCGGCAATTCATCGGCCATCAATATCGAAGGTTTCGTATATGTTGCAATGAACGCTTTCCATCAGGCTACAATTTCGTTTGTCAGCCAGAATATCGGCGCCGGTAAGAAATCCAGGATTAACAAAATTACAGTTATCGGACTTCTTTTAGTCAGTGCGACAGGCCTTTTCTTAGGCTCTCTCGCAACTTACTTCGGACGGGAACTTTTATCCATTTACACGCGAAATCCCGCCATTATCGAAGCAGGTTATATTCGTATAAGCATTATCTGTTCCATTTATTTTCTCTGCGGTATCATGGACGTAATCGTAGGCTCCCTTAGGGGCCTTGGTTATTCGACAATGCCTGCCATAGTATCTTTGATGGGTGCATGTGTATTCAGGCTTATATGGCTCGCTACGGTATTCCAGATTGACAAGTGGCACAGCATTCAGACGATATATTATTCATACCCCATTTCATGGCTTTTAACTTTCTCCGTTCACGTCGTATGTTACATCATAGTTAAGAGGAAATACGACAGAGAGCATTAAATGAGACCGCACTACTGCGTTATCACACACCAATTGATTACTTAAATTCATATTATTGCACATAAAAATACCACATACTTTCGTATGTGGTATTTTTTGTATGATTAATAATTTTATTAACCTTTTACTGAGCCGAGAGCAACACCTGCTACGATGTACTTTGATAAGAAGATGTAAACTAAAATCAAAGGTAAAATCGTAAGTGTAAGACCTGCGTAGATTGAGCCGTACTCTGTTTTGTAAATATCGGCTCTAAGCAAACTTACCATCATGGGCATTGTGTACTTCTTTGTACTGTTGATAAGTACCATAGGAGTGAAGAGGTTGTTCCAGCTACCTACGAAGGAGAAAATAGCCTGTGTAGCGATAGCGGGTTTCATGATAGGAAGTACGATCTTGTTAAAGATGTAAAACTCTCTTGCACCGTCGATACGTGCCGAGTGAACAATTTCAATCGGAAGTGCCGGATGCAGGTACTGCTTCATGAAGAATACCATTGAAGGTGCTGCGATAGCCGGGATAACGAGCATTAAGAGGTTGTCGGTAAGATGAAGCTTGTAGCACATCTGAAGGAAACCGATTAATGTAAGCTGACCGGGCAGCATCATGATTGCCATAATGAATGAGAAGAATGCATTTCTCAATTTCCACTCATATACAACCTGTGCATATGCTGTTAATGATGAGAAGTATACAGCAAGAACTGTTGAACCGCCTGCACAAATGAAGGAGTTAAGGAAACCTACCAAAGGCTTGAACATGTTCTTGGATGTAAGAATTTTAATATTGTCAAACAAATGAGTCGATGGAAGGAATGAAATCGCCGTCGACTGAATCTGAGGTGTTGATCTTGTTGCGTTAACAAACATCAACCAGAAAGGGAGAACACTTAAAATCGAAAGTAAAATACTTACGATGTAGATGATGACTTTCTGTACTACGCCACCTTTGCCTTTTTCTCTTCCTTCTACAGTTAATTGTAAATTAGAATTATTAGACATGTTTTTCTCCTCCTTCCCTAAATTTTACTCATTTTCATTTTACGTTTATATTCTTTTTCCTGCTGTCTTACGAGTTTTCTTAACTCAACTTCGTCCTTATCTCTTAAGAGATAGAATACAATACAGGACAGGAATACGATAATCGTAAACATTATCATAGAGGCTGCGGATGCTTCACCATAGAGATAACCACCCTGGAAAGCCTTGTTATAAATATATAATGAAGTGGTAAGTGTTGCGTTGTTGGGTCCACCGTTTAAGAACAGCTTAGGAATATCGAACATATTCAAACCACCGATAAGTGATGTAACCAATGTGAACAACAACATTGTCTTGATACTGGGAATTGTAACTCTGAAGAATGTCTGCCACTGGTTTGCACCGTCAACTTCGGCAGCTTCAAACAATTCAGGTGAAATACCAAGGACGCCGGATATAAGAACGATAGCTGTATATCCATACCACATCCATGTCTGAATGAAGATAACGAATCCTTTCGCGACATTCGCAATACGTTGCATATCAACAGGACCTTTGAATATCTTTAAAGCGATAAGTAGATCGTTAAGAACTCCCTTGGGATACAGTGTCAACTGGAAGAACAACATAGCTATAGTTGCCTGTGTAATAATGTTAGGGAGATAGAATAATACTTTGAAAATACCCTGAGCCTTGATGGTGGATCTTCTGTTTGTAAACCAAGCAGCGATTAACAATGCAAGGAGAATCTGAGGAACGAAGTTAAGACCCCAGATAACTACGGTATTTCCTAATGCAATTTTGAATGATTTGTTTTTAAGAACAGTGATAAAGTTCTTAAAAGGTTCGCTCCACAAGATATGAAAATCTGTGTTGCCGGCACCTTTAAGGTCAGTAAAACCTAAAAGGAGCGTATAGAAAATAGGATATAATTGGAAAACTAACCAGGCAAGAACAAAGGGAATGCTGAATATGTAGCCAAATCTTGCATAATCATAAGCTCTCTTCTTTTTCATACGCCCAACCTCCTCGAAATAATATAAATGTGCTACACACCCGTAATATACCTCGTAATGCCGAATCTAATCAAGTGTGGTGAAATAAAAATCTTGAAAAGAGCAGGTCGGACGAAAGTCCGCCCTGCTCTTATTTCAATTTAACTTAACTACAATAGTAGAATCGTGATTAGTCGATAGCAATACCTAACTGCTCGTTAACGTCAGTCTTGAATGCATCGATAGCTTCTTCCTTAGAAAGGTTGCCAGCTGTGTATTCACGAACCTTATCACGGAAGATGTTGTTGATCTTCTCATCGTACTGAGTGAGGTTCTTACCGTTTGCAAAAGCGTTAGCGGGAACGAATACATCAAACATGTTCTGACCTGCTAAGAAATCAGGAGTACATTTAGACTTAGCCATAACTGTACCGGAAGCAACGCAGTCACCAGCGGAGCCTAAACCTTCAGGCTTATTACCACAGTTATCAAGCATTGTGTAGTTGATTAACCAAGCGGGACCGAAGAAACCAAGAACCTGCTTCTCGCCCTGACCCTTCATATCTGCGAACCAAGCATCGCCCCAGTCCTGAGTATCGTTATGATATCCGTTGTCTTTGAGCTTCTTGGAGATATCGAAGAATTCTTCTCTCTTAGGATCGATGTAAAGCTTGTCATCTACGATCCAACCCTTGTCAGAGCTGTTCTCGATAGCGTGCCACATATCACCATCACCTGAGCAGATGCCGTAGCCGTGCTGCTTAAGTTCTTCAGCTGCAGCCCAGTATGTATCCCATGAACCTGTGCCACCACCGATTTTCTCTTTAACTACTGCGGGATCATCTGAACCCCAAACGTCCTTAGCGATTGAACGTCTGTAAATAAATACACCACCTGTAGCCTGATAGCCTAAACCAACTAACTTGCCATCAGAAGGTCTTGTTCCGATATCAATTGTGTAACCAGCGATGTCAGCTGCCTTTGTAGCTGCTGCAGCGTCGATTCCAAGTGATTCGTAAGGAGCTGCGAACTTAGCCATGTCGCCCTGTGTATACTTAAGAACGAAAGCTGATTCACAACCATAAATGTCAACCTGACCATTCATAAGAGCCTGGTCAAGAGCATCCTGGTATCCATCACCTGTACCCTTGATTGTAACATGTACGTTATAACCAAAGTCAGGATGATCCTGTACGTACTGATATACCATCTTAGGAATTTCGTTTGTGAAGTTCCAAAGTTCGATTGTTCCCTTGTCACCACCGTTAGCGGGTTTGATGTTCTCAAGGTCAACATCATCAGATACGTTGAATGTACCGTTAGCCCAAGCGTACTGAAGGCCTGATTCGGAATCATCAAGTGTGATGTATTCCATGATAGCCTTAACGCCTTCAGCCTTACCAGCATCAACTGCTGCCTGGCTGGAAACTACCCATGTACCACCCCAGAAGAAACCGATAGGAGACTCTGTGATAGCCCAGTCACCGTATGTACCATCTGTAGGTGCAGGGATAGGCTGGAATGTTTCACCACCGTTGTCAACGGGAGCTGTAGGCTGTCCACCGTCATCGGGTGTTGCAGGTGTAGGAGCGGGTGTTGTACCGCCATTGGGGTCACATGCAACTAAAGTAGCAGCAACCATGCATGTACTTAATGCACAAGCCATAAATTTTTTCATTACTTTTTCCTCCTTAAATAGGTTTTTGACATCCTATTGCTCTCTTTGTTCAATTTGTATGTAAAATGTACAATTCGAACAATAAAAATGTCGACTTTTGTAATAACAACCCAATTATAATCGTTATGAAAGCTTATTACTTTACAAATATTGCTTCATTTCTTACAAATATTGCTTTATGCATTTCATTTTGCATATTTTTTGCACTAAATAAGATAAAATTCGCACAAAAGCATGTTTTGTCCTTTATTTTATGATATACTCGTACGTAATTTGAGTTAAAATTTCGGTTATTCAGGAGCCGGGCACGCTACGCGAGCCAGGCACCTTACCTATATTATTTATTAAGAATATTTAGAATTTTCAGGAGCATATTTTTATGAGAAATATATTTTCACCGGACAGTTTTTTGATTAAGACACTCACTCTTTTATTCGACCTTATGTATTTAAACGCCATGTTTCTCATCTGCTGTCTTCCAATATTTACGATAGGCGCCGCAGCCACAGCTTTGTATGCCGTGCTTTTTAAGAGGCTTCGTGGCAAAGACATTAAAATAGGTAAAACCTACTTTGCGGAATTCAAAGCCAACTTTAAACAATCTACGCTTTTCTGGATTCCCTATTTTCTTATAATAGTTTTCCTTGTGGCGGATATTTACATTTCCCATAACATTCTGCCCGAAGCTTACAGATTCTTACAGTATCCGGTTTCCATCGCGCTTTTCATTCTTTTATGGGCTACGGTACTTGTATTCCCTCAGATGGCTCTTTTTAAATCGCCTACCCGCCAGATCATAAAAAATTCCGCAATTTTGGGACTCGTCAACTTTCCCGTAATCGGAATGGTATTTATCATACATATCTTCATATTCTTAATAGCCGACTTGTCCGCCAAGGCTGAAGTTATTGTTTTTTCTTTGTTTCTCTTCATCGGCTTTGCCGCACTGGCGTGGTTTTTCTGCATCTTTTACAGAAATATATTCACCAAGATTCTTGAAAAGAATGCGCCCGAAGAAAAAGAATCCGCCGAAACAGAAGGACTGCTCGACGGAGAAACGGATCCGGATGACGATCTTCCCATTATATAATATAAAAGAAACGATTAATCACTTTCATCAAGAAGCCACCGCATAAAGCGGGCGGCTTCTTCTTTATGTTCGGAAGTGTCAAACGAAACCACAAGAGGCTTTGCGTCATCGGGATATGCATCTTTTACAACCTTTGCATCGATATAAAAGGCCACGGGTATCTTCTCTCCCGATGAATCCCTTGCGTAATAAACCCTGTCTTCATGGTCTTTTAAGAAATCCTCATCGAATAATTCCCTCAAATCCAGTGTGGCATCCGTTACGGAATAATCATTTACAACCCAGAACTCGGTAAGGGCAACATCTACTCTTCCGGTAATGACGGAGGCGTTGAATTTCTGCATCGAGACGTTTTCCGCCTGCGTAAAAGCTTCCTGTCCCGTCGAAGTATCCGGATACTGAAGATCGTATACTATTCTTATATCGTTTCCGGTGATGTTTTCGCCGGTATAGTCGATGAAATCATGTTCGACGGCGTACATTAAATCCGGAATTTCGTATTTTGCGTTTACAATGCTTAATTCGAGCGCTCTTTCCCTGCTCTCGCTTATATAAGAGGTAATCATCACTATCGCGATTACGATAATGATGGCGGGAATGATTACAAACCATTTGTAGTAATCTATGAAGAAACCGATTTTCTTTTTAAAATTGCCCCAGGCGGTCTCATCCTCTTCTTCCTCGACTTCTTCTTCCTCTTCATGATCGAGGAATCTCTCTTCTTTGGCTAAAAGAAGTTTTTCGGCATCGGTTAAGCCTTCGAATTCGTCGGCTTCTTCTTTTACAGTCTTTTCTTCAATCTCAGTTTCGTTTTCGCTTCTTTTCTTTTTTTCCATTGTCCTAACATTCAACAGATGCCGTAAGTTAATACGGCATCCGTCGCTTTCCTTTATTGCTGAATTTTTAAAGTTTTAATGCAAAGGCCTTACCGCCCGTGAGTGCTTCGCTTCTTTTATCGGGGCCGTTAAATCCGACATAAACGTCCGCTCCGTTGCCGGTAACGCTTCGTATGCCTTCATCGTCAACGGTTGTAAATGCATATGCGGGAACGGTTATTTCAAATGTCTTTTCTTCGTTTGCGGGAAGTTTGACCCTCATAAAAGATGCAAGTTTTGTATTTAATACTTCATCCTTCGTGCCGTTTACATGTACATAAACCTGAAGCACTTCTTCGGTATCGACTGCGCTTGCATTCTTAACCTTTACGCAGATCGTAATGCCTTCTTTTGATGCAGCATCAAAGTTCTTTGATTCCTTAAAAGATGCTTCCTCAATCTTGACATCGGCATACGTGAGTCCGTATCCGAAAGGATAAAGCGGTTCTTTTTCTATATATCTGTAGGTTCTGCCCTTCATCGAATAGTCTTCGAAGTCAGGCATGAATTTCAAATCTTCGTCTCTGTAGAAGGTTAACGGAAGTTTGCCCGAAGGT
>Ga0247609_10003169_pt1 | contig 16802 bp, 14 predicted proteins | sample 172DNAGHGlowgp2_FD_193487 | JGI IMG/M metagenome (GOLD analysis project Ga0247609, IMG submission 193487) | Sheep rumen microbial communities from Palmerston North, Manawatu-Wanganui, New Zealand - 1728 DNA GHGlow gp2 | ecosystem: Host-associated > Mammals > Digestive system > Stomach > Rumen ...
AAGGAAGACGCCAAGCTGCGGGGCGCAGCGAGAAAGACGAGCAAGATCGTGTCCGCCATGTCCACACCGCTGTATGAAACAGAGCTCACGCAAATGCAATCGGAGTTTCGGAGCATCATTATACGGCTGAAAAAGGAATTCCCGTCACGGGTGGAAGAAATGAAAAAACTGACGCGGGAGGCTTTTCAAAATACGGTCGAGCATTTCACCAAGGGCGGCGAGGCATCACAGCTCATGCAAGTCTCCGAGGAGGAATTTGCCGAGAGATTCAGGCGGAGCCTTGCCTATCTACCGGAGATCAGTGACCGGATATCGGATGAACTATTGGCCGCTTTCATCAGCATCGCGCGTATTGCCGCACAGAAAAAAGAATGAGCGATCTGGAAATAAAACCGTATGTCCCGCCGGAGTGGAAGACGATCAGCAACGAGGCTCTGTGCACGCTGGCAAAGGCCAAGAATAAGCATGCGATGGACGTTTTAATTTGGCGAAACGAGAGCTTTCTCGCGGACAAGGTACATGACATTTATGAAAAGTCTTTTCGCAACAGGCAAGAATATTCTGTTGATTTTGATGATCTCATGCAGGCTGCGAGAGTGGCATTTTGGAGAGCAATCAAGACATATGACCCGGAGCGAAATATAAAGCTGACAACATATGCCGGGAAATGTATCGAGAACAGCCTCAAAGACTTCCGAGGCAAATACAAAACAGCGACCAAAATGGAACGTATGGGCTTTCGAGTGGAGGATAAGGCGCAGGAAGATGAAGAATCCGAAGAGCCAATCCTGGAGCTGTACCCGGATGAATACAAGAAGCGCCCTGAGCCGAAGGTAATCGCACGAGAAACATCGGAAGAAATCTGCCGCTCGGTCAATTCTCTTGAACCGCGTGAAAGAAAGTACCTGTGCTATCGCTTTGGTTATCCGTTTGATGATGAAGTGCGCCAAAAGAAAGCTGCTGAACACTTCCTTATTACCCGTACCCGTGCGAATGAGCTTGAACAAGAGGCGCTGCGCCATTTCAGAGCCGGCCTGCACTGGGACACACTTGATTACTGGATTGATATCGAACACGAGGAAGAATGATACCAACGTGGTATCAACGAAGGCTTGGTTTGGTGTCATGGCTGCCGTGGTCAAGAAGCGTGATATCACTTGAACACGGTTTTGGTATCACTTGCGGGAAAACTGCTATCAGCAAGGGGCAGCTTTGATACCACCGCGGGAAATCGTATGCGAAAACCGGAGCTGTGTGATCGCTGCGGCGGGACGGCCCATATTTCAAACGCCATTGCGTGGCGCTTGAAATTCAGCCATGTTTTTCGGTTGCCCCGTGAGGGGCGAGAAAAACGGTATGAGATATAAAGAGCGGAGCCTTGGCGACGTTCTTTATATACCTCCCGGCGCACCGTCCGGGGAACGATCTGACTGCGGTCAGATCATTCCCCGGACTTCATTGGGCGAAGCATTCTGCTCGCTGCGGCTCCCAGAATCCTCCGCCCTGGCTGACGTGAAAGCTGGCTGCCTATAAGCCGCATCCACCTTTCGCGCCAGCCGTGCGCCGGAAGGTATAACTCACTAGACCTTGCAAGCAAGGTCGTTCGCCAAAGGCGGGCTCTGCCCCCCCCTTGGAACCCTCCCGGATGCCGACAGCATCATGTTCATTGCGGGGGAACATGGTCGCTGCCGCCATCTGTTTTTTAGACACTGCGGTGCCTGAAAAAACAATAGCGGATCATATATTCCAAGAAAAAGGGAGAATATATGATCCGCTTACGAGGGGCTTACGGGGGCAAGACGCTGGGGGCTTGTTGTCGCTTTCCTATTAGAGCGCATCAATAGCCATGATCAGGGCTTTTCCATAATATCTGGCGGTACTATCTAATGTCTTGTTTGTTACCCCAAAAATCCAAAATAAAAGAATCACAACATTCAACGTAAATGCCAAAATATTCTGTGCTGGGATATCTGAAACTGAGGAGCAACCAGGTAAAGAAATCAAGGCGATCATCCCGAACGACAAGAGACACATAATAATCCCCATCACCTTATTAGCTTTCAGATTTTTACAGAAACCATAATTAATGTTTTCTTCGAGAACAAGTCGGTTACCGCGCGTTTGATTTCTCAAATAAATCACGGCGCTTTTACAGCATTTTTTGAATTCCTCACTGTCGTCTGGATGCTCAAAGGCTTTGAAAGAATCATCGAGCTTTGCCAGCTTGTTATAGTACCTATTTTTGGATACAGAATCAAAGGTTGTATCATCCACAGACAGAAGTTGAGCAGCACATTCTACATTAATATTTTTCTTACAGGCAAGGTTACGTTGCAAAATTGGCACATAATTTGTGAATGCAAGGAGGAAAAATATGAGAACAGATGAAGAAGCAAAATTATGAACTTCTTGGAAGCAGAGGAATAACGTAAGAGCGATCGGCGCAAGCAGGATAATACTTGCGCTAAGGCGGGCTCGAACATGATACGCATCAAATAACTCTAATTTCATATGTCCTCCTATATCAGCCGCTTATATGCTGCCTGTATCCTCTCCAAAGCTGCGCCTTGTGCATTATAGAAGTCCAGTTCAGCATCTGAGATCTTAAAAGAAAAGCCATAGGGCTGACCGTCATGGAGCCGGCAAAAGAGCTGTTCCAGATCCGGGACAAAAATATTCTTTTTCTTGATATATCGCCTAAATACAAGGCCCAAGCAGCTTGTGATGACAATGATACTTTCAGGGACACAATCAATGTTGTTTTCCAGATAACCAAACACATGATCCGTATGACCCGTTATGAATAATTTATCCTGATCTAATATACCTATCGGCTTGAGCGGGATGAAGCCTCCTTCCGGTTTGCCCGGAAGGAAGTACATCCGAAACACATCAAACAAATATTGCTGACGTGCGTGTAGCTCATGCCGCTGAGTTTCGTGTAGAAGATAGCGCATAGTTAAAAACCCCATAAATAGGAACCAGAATAATACGTGGCGGCGAAGCTGGAGGAGGTGCATTCCTGATCGCCGTCCAGCGTGTTGTGAATAATATGTCCCCGGGGATGTTTCTTGCGCAAATCGCTGGAGCCGCCATTGCTGTCTCCAGTATTGTCGGACACGTAGTAAACAGTAGAATTGCTCTTCACTGCGAAGATCGCCTCAGCCTGAGCAAGCTTCCCATGGTGGGGAAGCTGAATCACGTCGTGGGACTTAATGGCTTCTTCAATAGCGGGAAAGCTGCTATCACCGGTGAGAAGCAGATTCCTGTTGCCAAAAGAGACCGAAAGCTGCGTACTGACGGCGTTGACGATAGTCTCTTTGTCGATCGTATCACCTTCACGGTTGTCGATCCGCTTGGCAACAGCATCGAGAGCATATTCCTTGTCCGGCCCAAGAATTGTGATACCTGAAGCGACATCCGTATCTTCAAAAATGTCTTTGAGAACAACGCTTCCGCCAAGAGAGTAAATGTTTGCGTAGATTTCTTCGATCCGCCTCGCAATGGAGTCCCGCGTCATACGCCCATCGTCGATTTTGTCGAGGAGCTCGATTTTGTACTTCAGCAGAAGGAGAGTATAAACCGCCGAGACGGCTCCGTGTTCAATCAGGTAGGGGATACCGTCAAAATGATCTGCGTCATTGTGTGAGAGGACAAGCTTTACTTGCCGATAACCGTGCAATTGCATATAGTCGAGGACACGCTGGGCGTGTTCCTCACAGCCGCAGTCATAAACGACAAGGTCACTGCCATTGTCAACCAGAATGCAATCACCATAGTTCTTGCTGGGGTCGCTGTAGTTTTTCGCGCTGAGGAAGGTTACTTTCATACATCCTCCTATATTAATAGATTTATAGGCTCGGCTACCATGAGTCAATATCTGGCGCGCTTCAGACAAGAATCACAGCAGCTCGATTTCCCACAATTGCATTATACCAAATAAAGCGTTTTATAGAAAGCGATAACGTAAAGCAAATGGTGGTTTTCAATATATAGTTATTAATATCGTAAAGTAAATGGTGGTATTTGCTCGGGCTTCGTGTTATAGTTACTATAGAATAGTATGATATGAAAGGAGCTCGTCATGGCAAAACGACCGGCACGCCTTCCCGATGAAGATCGCACCGAACTGCTTGGCCTTGACGAGCTTTTTGTGCTCAAAGGGCGTGGCGACAGAAACAACCTGTTCGCCTGGCAGCATGAACACGAAGCGGATAGTTGCCCATTATGTGGTGGAAAGGTCATAAAAATTCAAGACCGCTTTTCCAAAACATATTTTGACTATATCTTTGATGATGGCCGCCAGCGTGTAATCAGCTTAACTTATGAATTTTTCAAATATCGCTGCCTCAACGCCGAGTGCAGACATATTTTTGCAAAGGAGATCGAATTCGCATCCAAATACGACAATGTTACATATCGGCTTAAAAATGCCATTTCTCGCAAGGTAATTGAGGGCTATTCATACAATCTCATACAGCACCAATTCCAGGACACAATTACCAAGCAGGCTATTGGACAGATTTTTCACCGTTGGCTGAGGGAAAAGGAGAATCTTCGGACCATTCAGCGGCCTCCCGCTTCAATTGCCATTTTGGAAGGACAGTTGGGCAGAGAAAAATACACCTTGTTTTTAAATCTGGATGAGGGAATCAGCGTTTACGATATTCAGCTTGGCGTAAATTCTGCGGATATTGTACTTGTTCTGCGAAAGATTGGCCCTGGCAATATAAAAACCGTATTGTCAGATTGCAGTCCTGTCATTAATGATGCAATTTTTGACTTCCTTCCGCGTGCGCAGCACATTGTTCCTGTTGAGCTTTGGCTTCGATCCGCGATAGAAGAGTATCGGGGCTTTGCGTACAAGACGATCAAGTGGAGCACAGTCCCGCAAAAAGAAAAATTGATTATGATTCCGCGCTCCAGAATCATCTATAAAGACGAATATGACTTGAATCGCCTTTTGAATACCCGCCCGGCAGTGGTTCCTGCCTATGAAGACTACAGCCGCCTCCTGGCCTTGATTGAACGGCGCGGGGAGCTGTGGGTGTTTGAAGAATTGCAGGAATGGGCGGAAGCGAGCTGCGATGACATAAAGGATTGTATGGGTTCTTCGCTGTATCTTCTGCAAGAATTTGGCGATGAGATCAAAGCGCAAACCCAAAATCGAGACGCGGTCCCGGAACGCCTGAGCGCATACGTGTCAGAGCTGGAATACGTGCTTTCCAGGGCAAAGATATTTTCAGAGGACATGTTAAAGGCCCGAGTGCTGTATGCTGTAGATACTGACCTGAAGGACTGGCGCGGTATCCCGATTGAAAAAGTAATAGCTGCCTTAAAAGACATGAACATAGAAACAAGACGAAAAAGGAGAGACCCCTATGAGTATCAGTGAAGAGAGAATCCAGGAAGTCGGCCGCCGCGCACAGGAGAGCGCAAACCTGATTTGGAACGTGGCAAACTCCCTGTTTGGCGCATTTAAGCCCCATGAGTACGGCCTTGTTATCCTCCCCATGTGCGTGATCAAACGATTCCACGACTGCCTGTTGCCGACGCGCCCGGCGGTGTTGGAAGCCAACAAGGAATATGGAAATCTCGGAGAGCTGAAGGAGGGCTTTCTCAGGGAAGCGTCCGGCTATCAGTTTTACAATACCAGCGAGTACACTTTTGCCAGTTTGATTACTGATCCGGAGAACATTGAAGACAACTTCAACGACTATCTCCGCGGCTTCTCGGACAATGTGAAGCAGATTTTGGATCGGATGAACTTTCAGGCACAGGTTGACCGCATGGTGGAGGCCGGTGTGCTTTATCAGGTAATTGTGGACTTCGCAGCCGAAAACCTTGACATGAGCCCCAGGCGCATCTCTACGGTTGATATGGGCTATATCTTTGAAAATCTGGTTCAGCGCTTTTCTGAATCATACAACGAGGAAGCCGGAGCCCACTTCACCAGTCGCGACATTATCTATCTGATGTGCGACCTGCTCCTTACGGACAACGATACTGTTGAAGACGAGAGCGGAATTCACTGCACGGTCTACGATATGACAATGGGCACCAGCCAGATGCTGACCTGCATGGAGGAAAGGCTGAAGCAGTTGGACAGCAATGCCTCTGTACAGACCTTCGGCCAGGAGATCAATCCCTTTACCATGGGCGTGGCAGTGGCCGATACGCTGATCCATGGCAGCGATCCAGATAATATGAAATTTGGCGATACCCTGTCTGACGACAAATTTGCCGGGTATCAGTTTGATTTCGTGATTTCCAACCCGCCTTTTGGAATCGATTGGAAGCGGGAAGCCACCGTAATCGAGGCCGAGCATAAGAAAGGCGAAGCGGGACGGTTCGCCCCCGGACTTCCCAGCAAAAGCGATGGACAGATGCTGTTCCTGATGAATGGCGTTAAAAAGCTGAAAGACACTGGACGTATGGCCATCATTCAAAATGGTTCATCTTTGTTTAATGGCGATGCGGAGAGCGGCCCAAGCAACATCCGCCGCTATCTGATTGAAGATACCGACTGGCTGGATGCAATAATACAATTACCGAATGATTCCTTTTACAATACAGGGATTGCTACCTATATCTGGATAATAAACAAAGCCAAGCCAGCCGAGCGAAAAAGAAAGGTACAGCTGATCGATGCCAGTAAATGCCGCCTGGCCAGAAGAAAACCGATTGGCAACAAGCGCTATGACATTGCGGAAGCCAGTCGTGCGATGATTGTACAAGCCTATGGGGAGTTTCAAACCAAGGACTATGAGGGCATTGAGTCTGACGGTAAGCCCATTGTCTGCAAGAGCAAGGTGGTTGAAGGCATCTCCCTCGGTTACAACAAGGTAGTTGTGGAGAGCCCTGTGCGCAATGAGGATGGAAGCCTTGCCCTTAAACGTGGCCGGAAGGTTGCAGATCCTTCCAAGCGTGATACTGAAAATATTCCCCTTATGGAAGGAATTGACGAGTACATTGCACGTGAAGTTTTACCATACAGCCCTGACGCTTGGGTAGACGAAAGCAAAACGAAAAAGGGATATGAAATTCCGTTTACCCGCACGTTCTACGAATACACCCCTATAGAAGACAGCGAAGTGATAGCAGGTAGAATTGTAAAGCATGAGCAAAGCCTTTTGGAAAAACTCCATACGTTATTTGAAGAAAGGGAAAGCTAATGAACCGATATGACGAATATGTTGATTCCAACATTCCCTGGATAAAAGAGATTCCTTCTCATTGGCGCGTTTTGAGAGGAAAAAATGTTTTGTCGTTATTGAACCGACCTGCAAAAGACGATGATGAAATAATTACATGCTTTCGCGATGGTGAAGTGACTCTCCGAAAGAATAGGCGCGAAGATGGCTTCACAGTATCTTTACAGGAAATTGGATACCAAGGTATTGAACCTGGCGATCTGGTCGTACATGGGATGGATGGTTTCGCTGGAGCCATTGGAATAAGCGATTCGCGCGGAAAGTCCACTCCGGTTCTCAATGTAATGGATTCCTCCGAGAACAAACGTTACCTGATGTATTATCTCAGAGCAGCCGCAATTAAGGATGTTTTTATGTCATTGTCAACAGGAATTCGGGTTCGTTCATGCGACCTACGGTGGAACAAATTGTCAGTTTTTCCTTTCGTGGTGCCGAAAAAGAAAGAACAAGAAGAAATTGCAGGATTTCTTGATCAGAAACTTGCTGAAATAGATTCGATTATCAATGAAGCCTACGCCAGCATTGAAGAGTACAAAGCATGGAAAGCGTCCATTATCTATGAAGCTGTCACCAAAGGACTTGATCCAAGTGCAAAGATGAAAGACTCGGGAGTTCCCTGGATTGGTTTGATTCCGGCCCAATGGGGTACTTGTAGCCTAAAACGTCTTACGACAAAGATTGGTAGTGGCAAAACCCCATTAGGCGGTGCTGAGGTGTATACAACAGAGGGAATTCTCTTCCTGCGTAGTCAAAATATTTTTAACACAGGCTTAGAAGTTGAGTCGGCATTTTATATCTCAGAAGAAATCAACTCCACTATGGAGAACTCCCAAGTCCAATATCAGGACGTATTGCTTAATATCACAGGCGGCTCAATCGGCAGATGCTGTATCTATGATTTGAATGGTATTCGTGCAAATGTAAATCAGCATGTTTGCATACTTAGAACTATAAAGACAAAACTTCTTCCTGGCTATTTGCGATACTTTTGGATTTCATCTGCCGGTCCAATGGTAGTGGAGCAATATCAAACTGGTGGTAATAGACCTGGATTAAATTTCGAACAGATCGGAGCAACAAAGATTCCTTACTGTGATATTGAGACTCAGCAACAAATTGTTGAATACTTAGATTGTAAATGTGAAGAAATAGATACACTTGTTGAGGAAAAAACATCTCTAATTCAGGATTTAGAATCGTATAAAAAGTCACTCATTTTTGAAGTAGTCACCGGGAAAAGGCGGGTGTGCTGATGACAAACGAGGAATATTTCGTTCAATTAGAGCCAGCGCTTGCAGTACTTGCGGAGCTAAGAAGTCAGGCAATTAAACTTGCTGCCAGCATGATCGGAGAAACTTTTTTCTCTGAAGATTTGTTTTTTGGAGCTGCTGCAGATCGGTGCATTCGCCTCCTTGACGGCTTTTGTTTGATGTTGAAAGAACGAAATCTCACCTGTGCAGGGGTTCTTTTGAGAATGCAAATGGACAACTGTATGAGAACCTATGCTGCTTTTATCGCAGAGGACAAAAAGGCTGTTGTGGATTGTATTTTGAATGGCGACCCGATTAAAAACCTAAAAGATAAAGACGGCAAGAAAATGACAGATGGGCATCTGAAAGATAAGGTCACAGAACTCGATAAACAATTTGCGGGTGTCTACGATCAAGCAAGCGGTTATGTTCATTTATCTGAAAAAGCTTTTTTTCAAACAGTAGAAAAAGTTGAAGATAGCGGGAAAATTTGCTTCAACTATGGGCATCCGTTGCCAGAAAAGCGAAATGATCCTTTGCTTGAAAGTGCAGCAGCATACATTCATTTTGTGAAGTTGCAGTTCCGTATGCTCCAAGCTGTCGCGGACAGTAAACAAAGATATGATGCAGAAGAGCACAATGCTGATTTAGTGGAGGATTAACTATGCCAGATAATGAAAAACAGTTTGAAACTGACATTGAATCCTATCTGATCTCTCCGGCCGGAGGCTGGCAGAAAGCTACCGACGCCGGTTACCGTACCGGCTTTCGCTATGACAGTGAAGGTAACTATATTGAAAACTATGCTCTGGATATCGGTACGCTATGTACTTTCGTGAAGAATACACAGCCTGTAGCCTGGAATCTCTTTGAGAAACGCTGCAAGAGCGATCCACAGGCAAAGTTCTACCGGGCCTTCCAGAACGCTGTGGATATGGACGGGTTGATTAACGTACTCCGCCATGGTTTCAAGCATCGCGGGCAGGAATTTCGAGTCGTCTATTTCAAGCCGGAAACTGAGTTGAATCAACTCTCGCTGTCCCGATACAAAGAGAACATCTGCCAGTGCATTCGCCAATGGCACTTCAGCCCCCGCGAGACGAAAAAAAGCGTTGATATGATGCTGGCGGTTAACGGCATTCCGCTTGTTGCGCTTGAACTGAAGAATCAGCTTACAGGGCAAACGATTGAGAACGCCATCACACAGTGGATGACGGATCGAGACTTCCGCGAAGAGGCGTTCCAATTCAATCGCAGGATTCTCACTTACTTCGCAGTAGATTTGTACCGTGTTGCCATGACCACCCGCCTGAATGGGACGAAAACAGTTTTTCTTCCATTCAATCAGGGCAGCAATGGCCCCGGCGTAGATGGTGGTGCCGGAAATCCACAGAATCCTGATGGCGGTTATGTGACAGCATATCTTTGGGAGACTGTGCTTCAAAAGGACAAGTTTCTGGATGTCCTGCAAAAGTTTATCAGTTATCAGAAGGAGAGCAAAAGGATAATCCTTCCTGACGGAAAAGTGCGGACAGACGTTACGGAAAAGGTTATTTTCCCCCGTTATCATCAGTTGGACGTAGTACGCAAATTGGTCGCTGATACGAAGGAAAACGGTCCCGGCAATAATTATCTGATTCAGCACAGCGCCGGTTCCGGGAAGTCTAACAGCATCGCATGGACTGCGTATCGCCTCGCCAGCCTGCATAATGACGAGAACAAAGCGATCTTTAACTCCGTTATCATCGTTACCGACCGAAAAGTGCTTGACAGCCAATTGCAGGAGACGATCAATGGCTTTGACCACACGCTCGGCAGCGTAATCTTAATTGATGAAAAAAAGAGCTCCAAAGACCTGCTGAAAGCAGTTCAGGACGGTAAACGCATTATTGTTACTACACTCCAGAAATTCCCGGTCATCTATAATCTGGTTGGTGATACCACCGGAAAAGCTTTTGCCGTCATCGTTGATGAAGCACATAGCAGCCAGACCGGCCAAAGTGCCATGAAGCTGAAAATGGCTCTGGCCGATACCGCAGATGCGCTAACGGAGTATGCGGAGTTAGAAGGGAAAGCAGAAGATGATCTGGATGCTGCAAATGATAAATTCCTGCAAGAACTGATTTCGGCCGGAAAGCACAAAAACCTCAGCTTCTATGCTTTCACGGCTACCCCAAAGGATAAGACACTTGAAATTTTCGGCGAGGAATGGCCGGACGGCACATTCCATCCTTTCCATGTCTACAGCATGCGCCAGGCAATTGAAGAAGGCTTCATCATGGATGTTCTGGCAAACTATACTACGTATAAGACCTGCTACAAAGTAGCGAAGAACACACCGGATAATCCAGAAGTGCCGGCATCCAAGGCTATGAAGCTGATTCGCCGATATGCGGAGCTCCATCCATACAATATCGCCCAAAAGGCTGCGATCATAGTTGAGACTTTCCGGGAAGTGACCAGCAAAGCCATTGGAGGAAAAGGCAAAATGATGGTGGTCACATCCTCCCGCCTTGCTGCAGTCAGGTATTTTCATGAGGTACAGCGCTATATCAAACAACAGGGCTACGACAATTTGCTGATCATGATCGCTTTTTCCGGTACGGTCACAGATCCGGACATCCCTGGAACTGAGTTTACCGAAAGCAATATGAATACTGATGTGGACGGCAACCGCGTTACGGAAGGACAGACCAAGGCTGTATTCCACGATCAAGGAGATGTGCTTATCGTTGCTGAGAAGTATCAGACAGGTTTCGATGAACCGCTGCTCCACACAATGATCATTGATAAAAAGCTGCGCGATGTAAAAGCGGTCCAGACGATCAGCCGTCTGAACCGTATATATCCGGGAAAAATCGATACCTATGTTTTGGATTTCGTAAATAATGCAGAGGATATTAAAGACGCGTTTCAGGCTTTTTACACAGAAACAAGCCTCGAATCTGAAATCAACGTGGATTTGATATATGCTGCACAGAAAAAACTGCGTGAATACAACGTTTATACCGATGAGGACATTGAGACAGTTACCTCAATTTATCTGGACCCCGAGAATAACAAGAGCAGCGCTTTCTTGCAGGGAAAGATCACAAACGCGCTTTTGCCAATTGCAGATCGTTATAACGGCGAGTTGGATCAACAGCAGCGATACGAATTCCGCCGCCAGGTGCGCAGCTTCGTAAAGTGGTATAATTACATTACGCAAATTGTCCGCATGTTCGACAAGGAGCTGCATAAAGAGTATATATTTTGCAGCTATTTGGCCCATCTCCTGCCCAGCGATAGCGATGATCTGTGGGATCTCGGCAATAAGGTCACGCTTGAATACTACAAGTTGGAAGAGACCTTTGCCGGATCAATCTCGCTTGAAAAAGATGTTGCCGGTCAATATGATGCTGCAACAATAAAAAAGGCGAATTCCCAGATGGAAAAGAAAAGCCAGTTAGATGAAGTTATCGAGAGATTCAACGAACAATATGCTGGTGAAATTACAGGAGGAGATCGAATCCTCGCCGGTATTCTCATGGATAAGATGTCAAAGGATGAGATATTGCGAAAGTCTGCACAGCAGGATGGAGAACAAATTTTCGTAAATAGTGTTTTCTCAAAAGCTTATGATAAAACCGCTATGGATTCCTATAAGGAAAGCCGAGAAGTATTCGGCGCGCTGTTCAGCGACCCAAAGAAATACGCTGCGTTAAAAACGGCTTTGGCAGAGATCATGTACCGCGAGTTTCGTGCAACATAAAGAATAATAATTGGGAGGTCAATTATGTTTTTTATCAACAGAAGTCTATACACAAGAGAGCAAGTGGATTCGTTGTCAAGAATAAATTATGGACAAATACGACTCGCTCAAAAACCTGTTAAACTATATAAGTATTATCCAGACACTGTTTCATTAGAATCAGGAAAAAACCATTCGCAGGAGGCATTGGAGCATAACACTGTCTTCTTACAGGACCCGCTTAAGTTTGACGATCCATATGATTCAACGATTTGCCTTGACCAAAACCAGTTCTATATTGAGCGCCTTAAGTACTATGCAGAATTGTGCGGGTTTGTGTATAACGACGAATGGGACTACGGAAGATTAGAATACGAGTTTTCAGTATTCCTTTATCCAAAGGCCCAGAACCTCGATAGTTTTTTGGAAGCGTTCAAAGTAAAAGGATCAAATGACGATATTCTTGACCTGACGCATCACAATTTTGCGTTAAATATGTGGTGGGCATTTATTAATAATAAAGGACAAGAAGACTGTTGGCAGAGCGCATTCTATAGCGCGCTTAGCAGAGAATACACAGAAGTTCAAAAGAATCTAGCAGGACATTTTAGAATGGCCTGCTTCACTACAAACCCATATTCTATGCTAATGTGGGCACATTACGCAAATAGCCATAAAGGATTTTGCATCGAATATGCTTTTCCATCTTTTGATGATCCAAAAGACGAGCATTTAACGTTTAATTTATTTCCTGTAGTTTATAGTGATGAACGTGTCAGCGTGTTAAAATACTGCCTAATGGATATGGCAAGTTCAAATGTTACAGAAGAAGTCTTGTGGCCAATCTATAAATATGGACTACTTACAAAAAGCTTGGACTGGATGTATCAAAACGAATGGCGCCTTATTTCTTGTGACGATTTATTGACAGATAAAGGCAAAGCAGATTATACCTGCACGTTCTCGCCGATAACCAAAGTGTATTTAGGCGCCAAAATGCCCTTAAAGAGACGCAAGGATCTCGTAAAGTATTGTGCAGATAGAGGGATACCAACAACATGTGTTGCTCCTGCTACCGCACAGTTTGCCATGCAGGATTGTGCAGGAAGATTTGTTAATCGCAATTGTTTGCTGTCGGCTGAACAAAGATAGTCGTTCAGTATGTTCGGGAGGGTAAAGTTAAAAGTGATATCTAGAGATGGAGGAATTTCCATGCTCAACAAACTAATCGCTGAAGCGACAGATATTGATTTCAAAGTCGCTTTGGAAGTAAGAAAACCGAAGAGCTGGCTCAAGAGTGTCAGCGCCTTTGCCAATGGGATCGGCGGGGTGCTGCTGTTCGGCGTGGACGATGACCGGCAGATCGTTGGCCTTGCCCATGCGCAGGAAGACGCCGAGACGATCAGCCACCTGATTAAGGAGCGCATCACACCGCTACCGCAGTTTGTCCTTCGCGGCTTGCAGGAGAAGGGGCAATCGCTGCTCTCACTGGAGGTCGCCGCCGGGAGATCGACGCCATATTATTACAAGGCGGACGGCGTAACGGAAGCCTATATCCGTGTCGGGAACGAGAGCGTCCCTGCCCCGGATTATGTGCTCAACGAGCTGATCCTTAAAGGCACCAACCGTTCCTTTGACGCACTGGTGACGGACGAGCGTAGGGAGGATTACAGCTTTACGCTGCTGGAAGCCACCTACCGCGAGCGGACAGGCCTGCGCTTCGAGCCTTCAGACTACTTTTCCTTCGGCCTCACGGACAAGAATGGTTTCCTGACCAATGCGGGCCGCCTGCTGGCTGACCAGCATATCGTGTACAATTCCCGCATTTTCTGCACCCGCTGGAATGGACTCGAAAAGGGCTCCATCTTTGACGATGCGCTGGACGACAAAGAGTTTGAAGGAAACCTGATCTATCTGCTACAGAACGGCAGCGATTTCATCCGCAACAATTCCAAGGTGCGCTTTGAGAAGAAGGCGCAGTATCGTGTGGACAAGCCAGACTATGCAGACCGCGCCGTGACTGAGGCCCTGGTCAACGCCCTGATCCATCGCGATTATATCGTGCGTGGCAGCGAGATCCACATTGACATGTATGACGATCGTCTGGAAATCCAGTCGCCGGGCGGCATGTTTGAAGGCAAGCCCATCCAGGATTGCAACATCAACGCGGTTGGATCCGTGCGCCGCAATCCCGTGATCGCCGATCTCTTTCACCGCATGCGCTTCATGGAGCGCCGCGGCAGCGGCCTGCGTAAGATCGTAAGTGAAACAGAAAAACTCCCCGGCTATACGGAAGATCTGCACCCTGTGTTCCATTCCTCTACAACAGATTTTCGTGTTATGCTGAAGAACGTGAATTACAACATGGTCACTGAAAGTCAAGACGAGAGTCAAGTTGAAGGTCAAGTTAAGGGTCAAGTTGATACGTTCGATGTGCTGATTGATTTTTGCAGTGTTCCAAGAACAAGAGCGGAAATGATGGAGTTGACGCCCATTCAAAGTGTAACTTATTTCCGAAAGACTTTTTTGATCCCGCTGCTTGAGTCAGGAAAAATCAAAATGACCATTCCTGAAAAGCCTAACAGCAAGAATCAGAAGTATGTAAAGACCAACTAAAAAAAGAGCCCGGAATCACTGCGCACCGTCATTTGATGGCGCAAGCGGTTCCGGGCAATCTTCCCTTAATCAAGATTATGTTTTCTGTGTTACTGTTCGCAGATGTTCAACCGCATCTCCAGTCAGGATGTTTAGCAAGACCTGCTGACAGGAGATTGGTTAAACATATAACTTTTACCTTATCTTAACCAAACAATTTCCTGTCAGTCTGTAGCTGTTCCTGCCCGAGCAAAAGCAAAAAAGAAAGCACAGAAGTTCAAAATATGAGTGAAACCCAAATTGTATTTACACAAATGGGGGACAATTAGTTTCTCTCCAACGTGAGATGCATAATCAAGTTAATTGGATAGACGCTTGGTTAATCGAGGAAAGAAAGCCCAAAATTAACCAATCCTTAACCATGTTTTAACCAATCGAATGTGCCGAGATTGTCTAATTAGGTAATAGTCGTCAACGTATGAACTTTTACTGAATCAAAATTCAGTGAATTTAAATTCAGTATAGCTCCGTTTCACTAAAAACGACCGTTTCACCGATTCGGTGAAACAGCCGTTTTTAATGAAACACTATAGAATTGTTCGGCCGGCCTCAGTCCAGATACCGCTCCTGCGCTACCGTTCGCAGATATGCCTCCACGTCGCCGGTCAGGATCAGGTCTGCATAGGCCAAAGGATCGTTATAGATCAGGTAGTCCAGCTCGGTGCGGTAAGCGGGGCTGTTGCCATACAGGTTTTCAATCTCAATGCAGTCGAGTGCGAGGGTGCTGCCGTCGGAATAACGCAGCTCGACGCAAGCTGTGTCCATGTTATATGCACAGGATAGTAATAGTTTCATGTTTCTACCTCCCCTCAGTCCCGGAAATCCGCGTCCGATATGACGCTGACCTTGAGGTCAGGTTTTACGCGCGGAACATCGACATTGTTGTAAACCGGCAGCTCCAGCTTGGCCAGCAGCTTCCGCCAGCTGCGGGTGTGATTGTAGACAGCGACGGTGTACCAGCAATGCGTCCTGGGCGTGCGCTTGGCATTGAACTCATCGGCGCTTTTGGGCTGAATACGAAAATAATCCCGGACAAAGGCCTCGGTGGCCTTTGTCCGTTTTTCGTCCTCGGAGGGTTTGACAACGGGATAATCCCGGTTCAGCCACTCCTGCAGGGTAACGCCGAATCGCTTCTTGATGACCGTGTGTGGGGGAAGGCCCCGCTTTTTGAAATCGGTTGCTGTGGGGACATGCCCATGGTCGAGGATGAACTGCTCCACGGCGTCCCGGATCGCGTCTTCTGACCAACTGAAGAAGGGGAGCTCGCCGGAAAGATTATGTAGGATCGCTGCCGCTTCATCCTGTCCGCCTTTGGATAAGACTTGCTCTGCCAGGGCCAGCGCCTGCTTTCGCGTCATGGTGAAAACCTCCTTTCATCTTTTCGCCATCCGTTAATCGCTGGAACACCGTAGGTGGAAAACTGCACGTTCTGGTTCAGGTCAAAGCAGTCCACAGCCTTGATGAGGCCGATGCAGCCGACCTGAAAGAGATCGTCCATGCTCTCGCCGCGGCCGGAAAACTTCTGGATCACCGACAGCACCAGCCGGAGGTTTCCGGCAATCAGCGCCTGCCGGGCCTCATCACTGCCCGCGCGGGCCTTTTCGAGCAGAGAGCGCGTCTCAGCGCTCTTTAAGACCGGCAGCTTCGCCGTGTTCACCCCGCAGATCTCGACCTTTCCCTGCATGAAAAACACCACTCCCTTTTGAAAGAGTGGTGTTAGTATTTCCCGCCCCGGGAAATTTCATGCAGGAAGTCAGCATACTCCTGTCAGGTGTTTATCCCTGCGGTATATCAATTCTTCCATGCTTGCGTTTGAATTATGGCTCTGTCTTCCCGTCTGTCCTAAGCACATACCGGTACTTATCGAAGCGGTAGCGCTCCAAGCCCTGGGTGCGCCGGCCGTATTCGATAGCACTGACGGGGCAGTTCTGGATACAGGCCATGCAGTGGGCA